>ERZ772918.251-NODE-251-length-42405-cov-16.3953_pt1 | contig 42405 bp, 40 predicted proteins | sample MGYA00512118_ERZ772918 | MGnify/ENA primary metagenome ERZ772918 (study PRJEB29015, sample SAMEA2737939) | human oral metagenome | biome: human oral; feature: human-associated habitat; material: dental | place: China | collected 2135 ... | reverse complement strand
AATCTACGTCAGTTTGAGGGATTGCATAGTTGTGTACATAGTCAACTAAGTTATCTGTGATGATAACAGTTGTATCTGCATAATGGGAGTCAACTTTAGCATAACCAAGAGCACCACATGCGGATTTACCCATACGACCAGTAGCATTACCACGTGGGTCTGCTGTAGGAGCGCCCATGAAAGCTACATCGATATGAACTTCGCCAGATTCGATAGCACGAGCACGGCCACCGTGAGAACGAATGACTACAGGGCGTTTTAATACACCAGGGTTTTGTGTTAAGAATTTACCAAGACGATCGCGAAGGCCAGATGTTTCGAGCGCTGTAACAGTACCATCTTGAATCATTTCTACCAAGAAATCATGGCACGGAGATAAGGAAGAAGATGCGATTGTAATATCTTTAATACCTTTCGCTTGAACGCGTTCCATAACCATTTTCATTACATAGTCGCCATTGCGCAAGTGATGATGGAAGGACAATGTCATACCATCTTTTACGCCAGCTTTTTCGATTGCTTCATCAATAGAAGCAAGCACTTTATTTGTACCAACACGGCTCATATGAACAGGTTTACCTGCACGTTTAGCCTTAGGTTCAATTGCGAATTCACCTTGATATACTTCGCGACCTTCTAGTGCTGGGATATTTGTTGGGATATCGCGACCTACTTTATTTAACATCGTATTCTGCTCCTTCCTCTAATTCAACTTTAATGCCTGCTGCACGTGCTTTATCAACTACGCGTTGTGCACGAACTACGATAGGACCATCGATCATTTTACCATCTACGGAGATTACGCCTTTATTGTTGCGCAATGCATCAGCATAGCTGTTCAATACCTTAACGGAATGAGCGATTTCTTTTTCATCAGGAGTGAATACTTCGTGGATAATTTTGATTTGGCTTGGGTGGATACAAGATTTGCCATCATACCCCAAAGCTTTAATGAATTCAACTTCTTCGCGGAAACCTTGAGGGTCTTTCACATCGGAGAATACAGTATCGATTACTCGGATACCTGCTTCGCGTGCTGCATGAAGGATTGTTTGACGAGCGAACAACAATTCAACAGCTGGTTTATGTTTACCTGTGCGAAGGTCTGCACGATAGTCTTCAGCGCCAAGAGCGATAGCAACTACGCGAGGGCCGTGGCAGATTTCACGAACATTGTATAAGCCACGAACGGATTCGATAGCTACGATAATATTGATTGTACCTTCTGGCCAGCCGTTAGCTTTTTCTACTTCTTCAATTTTCTTCGCTACGATTTCAACTTCAGAAACATCTTCAGTTTTAGGTAAACGAATCATATCAGGTTTTGCTGGAACAATAACATCAAGGTCATCATAACCATAAGGTGTTTGTGTAGGATGGTTGATACGAACTACAGTTTCAGCGCGGAATTTACGGGATTTCAATGCTTCTGCAGTCAAAAGACGAGCTGTGTCTTTTTCTGTAATAGGCACGGAATCTTCGATATCGATCATGATAGAGTCAGAACCGTGGATATCAGCACTGTTAATCATTTTTGGTGTATTACCAGGAACGAACATCATGGAACGGGATAAGCGTTTTTTAGCCGCTTCTGTAAGCGGATTAGTTTTTACTTCTGGAAATGTTTTATCGTTAGCCATTATGCTTTGCTCCCCCTTTCTAATGCGCCCAACACGCGAGCTTTAATTGTGTAATCCCAAGCGTTTTTATCTTGTACAGTTACTTTTACGCCATCAAAACCAGCCTCTTTAACTGTGTTCAAGATAACGGATTTAATTTGGTCGCCATATTGACGCATAACTTTGGAAGTCAATTCGATTTCGATGCCGCTAGCAATCGGTTCTACCGTAACTAATGCATCATTTTTTTCGTCGAAGCCTGCTTGCGCAGCTTTCACTAATTGTGCCATGTTACATCCTTTCACTAAAAAATATATCAAATGGCAAAGACCAGACCGTCGCGAAGTCTGGCCCAAGCCGTAAAAACAATGATGAGTATAAAATTAGATGGTGATTAAATCATACCGATGAAAGTCCACCAAGGGATACCTATTACAAAGAGTAAAATCCAGCTTATTACCGCTAAGATACCACCAGCAGTCCACCACTCTTTAATGTTATTATAACCTGCAGAGTAGATGATAGGACCAGGGGATGCACCGTAGTGAGTTACGAGACCACCAAATGCATTTGTAGCAAGCAATACTAGACCAAACATAACAGGATTAACACCGGCTGCCATACCTACCGTTAAGAATACAGGAAGCATGGATGCGATATATGCGGTACTAGAAGCGAACAAGTAACGAATTACAACGCTAATAGCAGAAAGAATCAATACTACCACGAGTGGGGACACATCGAGTGCCAAGTTTGCTTCCATAAATGTAGCAAGCCAAGCAAAGAATTTAGCTTTTGTTAAAGCTGTGGATAAACCAAGGATAGCACCGAACCAGATGAATGTGTTCCAAACAGCTTTTGTTTGAACCATATCTTCCCATGTGATGATGCCGGATAAGAAAACAACAGTCATAGCAACTAATGCTACTGCTGTAGGACTCAAATCAAAAGCGACAGCTGGGAAAAAATATCCAATAGAAGGCCATGCCCAACCAAGAAGAGCAAGGATGAATACAACAGCCAAGATTTTTTCAGACATTTTCATAGCCCCTAATTTTGCAAGACCTTCGTCTGCCAATTTCTTATTGTCGATTTTTACAGCTTCAGGACGGTCAATCCAGTAGCCTACAAGAGGAACAAAAATCAACATTACAAGGCCAGGAATGGCCAAAGCCACTGCCCATTCGACCCAGTTCATAGTAAGGCCTGTAATCTTAGTAACGAAATCCAGTGCCAACACATTAGGAGCCATAGCTGTTAAGAACATAAAGGACGTAATCTTTGTTACGAAGTAACCATTCATCAAGATAAAGGAACCGCCGCGTTTTGCAGTATCACCAGGGTAAGAACCGATAGATTCTGCAATGGATAAGTTAATAGGATATACGATACCAGCTGCACGTGCTGTATTAGAAGGTGTTGCTGGAGACAAGATTAAGTCAAGAAGCGCTGTTACATAGCCTAAACGCAATACTGTGGAACCGAATGCACGGATTAAGTGGTACGCTACACGGTGACCAAGACCAGTTTTACCAAATGCAACGCTCAAGGAGAAGGCTGCAATGATCATCCACAACGCTGTAGAGCCATAGCCTACCAAAATGTCTTTTGCATTATCCATGAATAATGCAGAAGCAGATAATACAGATAATAAAATAATTTGAATGGGATATGGTTTTAAAATCAAACCTAAGATACCTGCGATATAGAAGCCAAATAGGCGCCATGCCTCTGCAGAGAGCCCTGCTGGTGGAGTTGTAAACCAGAGGATAATTGGGATCAGCACGATAACGGCTAATTTTACAAGTCTTTCCATGTTTTTTCCTTTCTTATAAACATAGGCATATACTGTTCATCCTAACACTACCCAAGTAATTCGTAATACGCGACTATTACTTATGAATTCTTGTATTTAGTATGATTTCATTATACGTTGATAATCATTTTCTGAAAAATAGATTACCTTTATAGGGGTCATAAAAATTTTTATAACTGTCATTCATACTTTTTATGCATTTTTCTCATAGAATTTTAAGTATAAATGAAAAAAATGCATGTATACACCATAATAAGATGTATACATGCACTTACATGTTATGATTGATACTCTCTAAAAATACTATCATCTACAACAGTATGTTTTTTATAGTAATCTCGTACGTACTCTATGAATGTTTTAACGGCAATTAAATTGGCCGACTCTTTTGTGTATACCATATTGGTATCACGCGTAATATACGTGCCATCCTTGCTACGCAATGGGCTAACATAAATATCTTTGTCTTTACAAGATCCAAGCCCCATATAGGTTAGAATAGACCATCCGAGTCCGGCCCGCACAAAATGACGACATGTACTCATGGAATTGACGTCCATCGCCACAATAGGGGGCTCATCAAAATGCTCGGCACACCATTTTTCAATGATATTAGCCACCGATGCATCAGTTTGGTATCGAATAAATGGCACCTTCTCTAACGATTCTGGTGGCACTAACTCTTTATATACCAAGCAATACGGTTCTTCCAATAACAATTCTGAATTGCCTGATACTTCATATCCACCACGCGCAAAACCAACCATACAATCACCAGTATTAAACATCTTCACCACTTGATGGCTGAAAGCTGTCTTAACTTGAATATGCACATCTGGATACTGCTCGCGGAACGATTTCAACAAAGCTGGTAATTCATAATCTGCAAAATTGATGGATGATGCAATCTTCAAGGTACCTTGAATCTTACCAGTAGACGATGTCAATGCATGGTCTAAAGCCTCTCTATCATGCAGCATGCGTTTGCAATAGTCATAATAGATTTCACCTTGCGGCGTCAATGCAATGCCTTCTGTCGTACGAAGCAACAGGGAGTACCCTACGCTATCCTCTAAATGACGCAGTCGATAGCTCAAAGCGGGTTGCGAAACAAATAGCTTTTCAGCCGCTTTTGTTATATTACCTTCATCCACAACGGTTACAAAGGTACGCCATTCTTTATCATCCATAGTCGTACTCCTTTTTTATGACCAACCTATTTACATTATATATTGCTTATCTAGCATTCGCAATGCCTGCAAAGACTTTGCCCCGTTCACCATCGATGGTGACCTCTGCCCCCTCAAGCAATACGTCATGAGCATCTTTAGCGCCTAAAATGACAGGAATACCATAGGTAATGCCTGCAATGGCACTATCTGATGTATAACCATCTTCTACGGCTACAATACCGCCAGCTCGTTTAGCAATGTTCATCAACTCTGGTTCCATAGTCCCTACTACGAGGATATCGCCAGATTGGAAGCTTTCATAATCATTCTTATGGTTAGCTGCAATAAATACGCGACCCGTAGCGGATTTACGCAAAATACCATTGCCAGACAACAATACCTTGCCTGCAATATGAACGCGAATCATATTCGTGGTACCCGTAGAACCAGATGGCACACCAGCAGTAACAACAACTAAATCACCCGAGTTGATGGCATTCGCCCCAAGAGCACAGGTAATCGCTTGTTTCACCATTTCATCGGAGTTGATATTTTCACGCCCCTTGATGGCTTCAACGCCCCAGCACAATTGCATGCGGCGAATCGTTTCATCATGCGGTGTAATGGCGATAATTTTGCAATCAGGACGATGACGAGCCACACTAATCGCAGTATGCCCAGATTCGGTACATGTTAAAATCGCTGCCGCCCCTAAATCACTGGCGACGCGTACGCTAGCCAAACATACAGCCTCAGTAGTGGTCACATCAACGCTTTCCTGCGTTCTGCTCTTATGATCATAAATGACGGATTGCTCCGTTACCTCTGCAATACGTGTCATCGTTGTAACAGCTTCTACCGGATATGCGCCATTAGCAGTTTCACCAGATAACATAATCGCATCGGTGCCATCTAAGATTGCATTGGCCACGTCACTCGCTTCGGCACGAGTTGGACGAGGATTTTGAATCATAGATTCCAACATTTGCGTAGCCGTAATAACAGGTTTACCAAGACGATTACATTTTTCAATCATCATCTTTTGCAATACCGGTACTTCTTCGGCAGGAATTTCTACGCCCAAATCACCACGAGCAATCATAAGACCATCTGCTACATCGAGGATTTCATCGATATTATTAACCCCTTCCGCATTTTCAATTTTGGCGATAATCTTAATATCCTTTTGTTCAGATTCCAAGATGCGGCGAATAGCTACCACATCCTTAGCTCGTTGCATAAAGGATGCGGCCACAAAGTCCACGCCTTGTTGACAGCCAAAACGCAAATCTAATTCGTCTTGCTCGGATACAGGCGGCAAGCTAAGCGCTACACCTGGCACGGCCACCCGTTTACGATTGCCAATTTCACCGCTGTTTTGAACGGTGGTAATAATGTTATTACCTTCAATGGCATCAATGGTCAATCTAACGAGGCCATCAGCTAAGAGAACCGTATCGCCAACGTGAACATCGCCTACTAAACCTTTATGGTTTACAGTACTAATCTCTGAAGTGCCTTCTACATCATCTGTAGTCAATGTAAATTGTTGCCCCGCTTCGAGGAACACCTTGCCTTCTTTAAATAGACCAAGACGAACCTCTGGACCTTTTGTATCGAGCAACAATGCGATTGGTTTATTGACGATCATCGCCGCATCACGCACCATTTGCATACGCTCCGCTTGCTCTTCATGTGAACCATGAGAGAAGTTAAAACGAGCCACATTCATGCCAGCGCGCATCATATCTTCTAAAATACCGAACTTATCCGTGCCCGGACCTACGGTACATACGATTTTTGTACGTTTCATATATCCTCCTAAATTGAATATATACTATTGTACCTCTACGGAACCTTCACCTAAAACAGATTCAATACGTGCGATGATCTCATCTGTTGGTGCAAAGCATAATTGAGGTGATAAATTAATTCGTTTTCGTTGTTTATGTAAATATAATGCTGTCGGTACTTGCCCTTCTGCTTGTGAAAGTATTTCCTTCAACGTATTACTATTCTCTGGCGTATCATAGGCACTGCGAATATGGATGGCGATTTGTCGTGCATTGTTGTAGTTCACCTTTAGCGGTGCAATGCGGTCTGCAATAATCTGTACCCCCTTTTCATCCGCATCAACACGGCCTCGCACCTTAACAACCATATCGACAGCCAAATACTGTTGGCTCTGAGCAAATACCTTTGGAAATGCCACCACTTGAGCGGAACCAGAATAATCTTCGATGCGAAGAATACTCATGACATCACCCCGTTTTGTAGGTCTATCCCCTCTTTCAGCAATGAGACCGCCAAAGGTAATCGTTTGTCCATCAAAACGCTCTGGATTTTCAAGGAACTGCCCTAATTCAAAGAGGCCTTTCAGTTCCTTGTTATAGCCTTGCAATGGATGGCCCGTAATATAAAAACCGGTGTAGTCCTTTTCATCCTTCAATTTATCATCTTCCGATAAATCAGGTAGATTAGGTACCGGAATCATATCGACATCATCCGTGCTTTCACCAAAGAGACTCATAGTCCCCATGGCAGCATCCTTTTGCTGCTTAGCCCCTACGGCCTGTGCACTTTCATACATATGCAATAACTGATTGCGGTTTTCCTCGAATCCGTCCATGGCACCGCAGCGAATCAAGCTTTCCAGCAACCGTTTATTAACGACCTTGCTATCTACGCGGCGACAAAAATCGGTAATGCTCGTATAGAGACCATTGGCCTCACGCTCTGTAATGAGTCGATCAATAGCATTATCCCCTACGTTCTTGATGCCCCCAAGACCAAAGCGAATGGCATCACCTTGTACGGCAAAGCTGCGCAAGGAATGGTTTACATCGGGACCGAGGACCTGCACATTATGTTTTTTACATGCATTAATGTAATAGGTAAGCTTATCCATATTTTGCATAAAGCTGGTCATGGTAGCAGCCATAAATTCTGGGAAATAGTGCGCCTTAAGATATGCTGTTTGGTACGCAATATACGCATAAGCCGCACTATGAGATTTATTAAAACCATATCCTGCGAAGTAAACGAGCAAGTCAAATACTTCGTTTGCAATGGACTCTTCAATGCCATTGTTGATAGAACCTTGTATAAAGGATTCCCGTTGCGCCTTGAGGACAGATTCCTTTTTCTTGCCCATCGCACGGCGCATCAAGTCCGCTTGACCAAGGGAGAAACCGCCCATGGCAGACGCAATTTGCATAACCTGTTCTTGGTAGAGAATAACACCGAACGTATCTTTCAAAATAGGTTCCAAAATCGGATGTAAATAGGTCACCTCTTTTTTACCATGACGACGATCGATAAAATCTGCCACCATGCCAGATCCCAAAGGGCCTGGGCGATAGAGTGCAACGAGAGGGATTAAATCCTCAAAATGCTCAGGTTTCAAATCCATAACGAGCTTGGTAATCCCGTCGGATTCGAGCTGGAATACACCGGACGTATCGCCCTTGGTAAGGAGCTCACAAGCTGCTTTATCATCTAATGGAATGGCATCTAAGTCAAGATCAATACCTCGGTTTGCCTTGATGAGCTTAAGAGCATCCCCCATAACGGTTAATGTACGGAGGCCCAAAAAGTCCATCTTTAACAGGCCTAACTCTTCAATATTATCCTTATCATATTGAGTGACAAAGCCCTCTTCATTAGAGTTCTGTACAGGCACATGGTCATCTAGAGGGTCCGCAGAAATCACGACGCCCGCTGCATGAGTAGATGAGTTACGCGCAATGCCTTCTAATTTTTGACCAAAATCAAATAGCTCTTTTACATTAGGATCTGTATCATATAAGGTTTTTAAATCTTTACCCTTTAAAGCCTTTTCTAAGGTGATACCCAGTTCATTAGGGATCATCTTTGCAATGCGGTTGACCTCAGCTAATGGTAAATCGAGCACACGACCTACGTCGCGAATAACGGCGCGAGCTGCTTCCGTACCAAAGGTAATAATTTGAGAAACGCGAGCCTGTCCATATTTTCGAGTTACATAATCAATCGCATCGCCCCGCTTTTCATAGCAAAAGTCGATATCGATATCAGGCATGCTTACCCGTTCTGGGTTTAAGAACCGTTCAAAAAGCAAATCATATTGTAATGGATCAAGGCCGGTAATTCCCAGCAAATAGGCAACAACAGACCCTGCAGCAGAGCCACGACCTGGTCCTACAAGAATATCGTGTTCTCGTGCATAACGCACATAATCCCATACGATAAGAAAATAGTCTTCAAAGCCCATCGTTCCGATAACATCGAGCTCATAATCAAGGCGTTTCTTGAGCTCTTCCGATGTGTCACCATATAAACGAGGTATTTCTCGTTCACAGACCTTGCGTAAATAGGTCTTAGACGTTTCGCCCTCAGGCACATCAAAGTGCGGCAAATGGTGTTCATCAAAATTGAATTCTACATTGCATCGGTCTGCAATCTTTAATGTGTTTTCTAAGGCCCCAGGGATGTGTCCAAAGAGCTCCGCCATCTCGTCCCCAGATTTTAGATAGAACTCATCATTCGGGAATTTCAAACGATCTACTTCGGCGCGACGTCGGCCCGTTTGAATACAAACGCGGATATCCTGCGCATCAGCGTCGTCTTTCATAACATAGTGGAAATCATTGGACGCCACGATGCCTAGTCCATATTCGTCGGCTAATTGACATAGCACTTGCTGAGCACGTAACTCTTCAGGTAGACCGTGATTTTGAATTTCTAAAAAGAAATTGTCTTTACCATAGGTTTCAATGTACCACTCAACAGCACGGCGGGCTCCCTCCATGTTATCTTGCAAGATATATTGCGGCACTTCCCCTTGAATACATGCACTAAGGGCAATAATGCCCTTGCTGTATTGACGCAACAAATCATGGTCAGCACGTGGCTTATAATTAAAGCCTTCCGTAGAGGCTTTCGATACGATTTTAACAAGATTTCGATACCCTTCCATCGTTTCGGCTAGCAAAATAAGATGTTTAAGTCGTTCACGACTACGTCCTTCTGGCTTATCAAGGCGACTACCTTCTGTGACATATACTTCACACCCGATAATCGGTTTAATGCCTTGTGCCACACATTCCTTATAAAAATAGATGGCTGCATACATATTGCCATGGTCCGTAATGGCAAGGGCTGGTTGTTCTAGTTCCTTCGCACGGCGCACCATATCCGGCAAACGGCTGATGCCGTCCAATAAACTAAATTCCGTATGACTATGTAAATGTACAAATGGCTTCATGGTACACCTCCTTACGGTCTATGTGCAAAATAGATATTTAATGATTTCTTACGAGCCTTCCAATCCGGTAAAAATTGGGCCACTAAATTGTGAAAGTTCTTGGAATGATCCAAGTATTTAAAATGAGCAAACTCATGAACCATGACATACTCAATATAGGCCTGAGGCCCTTCTAATAAACGCATATTCATCTTAATGAGCTGCTTAGCAGGCGTACAAGAGCCCCAGCGACTCTTCATACGTTGTTGTTTTACCGTTGGTATAGGCACATCAATATGTTGCTGGTGAAAGCGTTGATACACGACCTTTGCCCAATGGGAAAACACCTTTTCTCCTAGTTGGCGCCAAAAGGTTTGCATTAATTTATACTTATCTTCATAGGTATAATCTGTTTTAACGAACATCACCATACGATTAGAACCATCAAACTTAATATGCGGCTTACCAGATGTTTCAAGCACCTCTAGCGAAACAGGCATGCCCAAAATAGATACGGTTTCACCTGTTTCATATTGCAACGCCTCTATCCGCTGTGCCGTTAGCGCCTCTAGTTTAAAACGAGCCCGCTCAATAAAAGGTATATTTTCGATAACAAACGCATCGATTCGATGTTCTGGTACATAAGCATTCGCCGAAACATGGACACTACCATCCTTGTGAACACGCATGTTTATGTTCTTTACACGCTTGATGGTCAACTCGTATTCAATTTTGTCGCCATTATAAGTAATAGACCTATTAAATATCTGATTATTCATACTTACTATTTTAACATAATACTACTAATAAATAGACTAACAAAAAGAGGCCAAAACTAATAAATTAGAAATCGGCCTCAAAAAATCACTTTATAACTTATCACTCTCAACATGTATCTTCTATCTAAAAGAATTCAGATTTTACTAACCAACTTTTAAACTCTTCAATATCATACGTATGTACATCCTTAAAATATAGCCCTACATAAGCAGAAAGTCCAAATCTTCTATATTCTGTATTTGCTTTCTTTGAAATATGCTTACAAATATAATCCTTACTCCCAGATTCTATAATTATATCATTTTTATCCTTCTTATATTGATTTATTTCTGTTTCAGTTATTGGTTTTCTAACAGAGTTATATACTAAAATAAATTCCATCTCGCTTCTAGTATCACTAACATTAATATTATTAATATCACATAGAATTAATAAAGAATTCAATATTTTAAATTTAATCTCATTCGACTTTATATCTTTTCCATTTTTAAATTCTATAAGGCCCCTCCATTTATCTGACCAGAAAAGACCATCACAAGAAGAAGCAACCTCCTCTGTCAAACCTAAAGAATTAGCATATTGAGTTTTTACAGCATCAAAATTATATACTTCACATAACGAATCTGTCATATATTCATCATGTGAACTATCATACGAAATAAATTTTAATTGGGTAATTTGTTCTTGATATGCCTCCATTACTTATACCTCATATCCTCTAAGTCTTGTAATGGTTTTGCCAACAACATATAAATTTTTTCTATATCATTAGTTACATCATTAAAAATAACACTATTGTCAAGACAATGAGATAGGTAATACTTAATTTTATCTTTAATTTTATACTTTTCAGTATATACTTCTATCGCATTTAAAAAATATGGACTATGTGTAGTCAATAGGATATGTAAATCAAACTCTATTTGTAATAATACGATTAATTCAGCTAACACTAATTGCCATGCAGGATGAAGATGTATTTCAGGCTCATCTAAAATAATTGTACCATTTTGATTAATTACATTATTTATAATAAGTTCTTTTAAAATTGTAAATGTTTTTAACCCTGCAGATAAATTTCTTACATTTACTCCCAATCCATCTATCGAATACTCCACAAAATTCTGCTTAGACCTTAACTGCCCTGGACAAATCATATTCATTTGTTCTATGACATTCTGCAACTGACCTTGATTGATTAACTCTTCAATTACATTAGACTTATTATCAGGCTGTAATTGATTTAATAAATGCGTACGATGGCCATAATATTCACCCATGTAATTCATTCGTAAATTATAATGATCTAAATCATCTAGTACAAAAGGATCATCAATATATACAATGTCATCGGTTATATTAAATAATAAATCATCTTTCAAATAAACTTCATTATCCACTATACTTAATTGTAACAACTTCTTTTTTATCTCAAGATTTATTGTACCATCTTCATGATTAAAAACATTATTTATCTGTCCATTGAACTCAGTATGAAGATATCGCTTTAATATTAAATTAGTAGATTCTATAGGAGTAATATTTACAATCTTATTAATACGACTACATAAAACATTAATATCAATTTCATTAATCTCTTCATTTGGTTGTATGATATTAAAATAATTATCTTTTAATGTCGCCATAATTAAATCTTCATCTAACTTATCATCTACAATTTTTTTGGATAAATGATGTAAATTTACCTTATTCAAAGGTGCGCTGTATATTCTAGACAAAATTGTCGAGCTTGGCAATTCCATAAATTCAGCTACCCTACGCAAATGTTTATGTACAGCAGAAATTTTATCTTTTCTAATTTTCTTTTCTACATTAAACAATCCATTAAACAAAGCAAATAAAGTCTTACCTATTGTACTCTTCCCCGTATCATTGACCCCTGCAATTACAGTAATCCCATTTATCTCTATATTTGCAGCCTTAATTTTTCCTATATTTTTAAGTTCTATTCTCATTATACCTCCATTTAGTTTCGTATGATTAGTTTTGTTTCTTAATATTTAGTGTATCTGCTCCTATATAAGCTTTAAACTCTATAATTAATAATCGATTACTATTTATAATAATTATTATAATTCAATATTATTATACGCTGTTATTCATTTAAAAAAAATATATATATTATTTTAAACATCGATGATCAAATCAGAACAACTCAAATTCTAATTTTATAAGGAATATCAGAAAATATATTGAATAATTATTATAAAAAGGAGTCGCCGAAACAACTCCTTTTACATAAATTTAACTATTATACATGACTTAATATAAAGTAATAAAAAATAAATATATACCACTTATAATACAAATTTTTAACTATATATTTATAGGATTTAATCATTATCAACTAATCTTAAATCACCTTAAGATATTTTCTACTTTATATTCCGTCGTGCTGCTAAACTACCAGCACTGCTAGCTAGGCCCGCTCGATTGATATGAGGATGACGATGTGAGGTACCTTCTTTGATAGATGTTATACGAGATCGTTGAAATTTTTCAAACACAGTATCTAATTCTCGCAAGAGAACCTTCTTTTGCGATGCTTTTAATTCATACAAGTCCCCTTTGAACTTAATATGTGTATCCTTCACAGCGGTGCTAATGTCATAAATGCGTTCTTGCTGTTCATTATTAACATTCACGAGTTCATCTAAGGTCAGCTCATAGTAACGAGCCAACGCACACAATGTATCGAGGTCTGGTTCTCTATAGCCAGTCTCGTAATTTGACAATGCTGCATTACTAATGCCTACAGCCTTAGCGACTTCGATTTGGCTCTTTCCCATGCGTACGCGAGCCCGTTTTAAGTTCTTGTAAAATTGCATGTTCATCACCTATATCGACTCTATTTAATAGTATTACATTGTTTCACTAATCATTTTGAAAGCTTCTTCTGCGACAGCCAATGTTTTATCGATTTCTGCACCCTTATGACACATAGATACGAAGTTGCTTTCAAAAGAGCTTGGCGCATAGTAAATACCATGGCTCAAGTTATGATGGAAGAATGTCTTGAAATGGTCCGCATTGCATGCACTAGCGTCATCAAAATTGTGAACCGGTTTATCTGTAAAGAACAATGTAAACATGGATCCCACACGTTGTACTACAGCTGGCACATTGTATTTCTTAGCCAATTCTTCAAGACCATTACACAATGCTTTTGTGCTATCTTCCACTTGTTTAAAGATGGTTGGGTCTCGTTGTAACATAGATAATGTAGCAAGGCCTGCCGTTACAGCCACAGGATTACCACTCAAAGTACCAGCTTGGTAAATAGGGCCTGATGGTGCTACTTCGCTCATAATTTTGCTAGAACCACCAAATACAGCAAGAGGCATACCACCGCCAACGATTTTACCAAGGCAAGTTAAATCGGGTTTGATATTGTATAGTTTTTGTGCACCACCGCTGCTAGTGCGGAATCCACACATAACTTCGTCAAAGATTAATAGGGCACCATGTGCTTTTGTGACGTCACGCAAGGTTTCAAGGAATCCTTCTACTGGTGGCACACAGCCCATATTGCCTGCAACAGGTTCTACGATAATACAAGCAATAGTATCGCCCATTTCATCAAATAATTGTTTAACCGCATCAATATCATTGTATGGCAATGTGATGGTATTTTCTGCAACGCCCTTTGGTACGCCTGGGCTGTCTGGCACGCCAAATGTAGCGAGGCCAGAGCCGGCTTTCACCAATAGAGAATCACTATGACCATGGTAACAACCAACAAATTTAACGATGCGGTCGCGGCCCGTATACCCACGAGCTACACGCAATGCACTCATGGTCGCTTCTGTACCGGAGTTAACGAGGCGCACCATTTCCATAGATGGCATGAAGGCTTGGATTTTTTTAGCCAATTCCGTTTCTAACAGTGTAGGCGCACCATAGCTTGTACCACGAGGAATGGCCTCTTGCAGACTAGCTACGACCTCAGGGTTCGCATGGCCCAAAATCATAGGGCCCCAGCTCAACACATAGTCGATGTATTCGTTGTTATCGATGTCATAGATACGGCTGCCACTAGCGGAGCTAATAAATGGAGGGTTTGAGCCTACGCTGCGATAGGAGCGAACAGGGCTATTAACGCCACCCGGCATATATCGTTTCGCTTCATCAAACGCTTTTTCTGATTTACCTAGTTGTAACATAGTCACTCCTTATTGTTTAAGCCAACGTGCCACATCAAGGGCATGGTAGGTAATGATAATCTTAGCGCCAGCTCGTTTCATGGAGAGCATCGTTTCCATAACAAGGCGTTGTTCATCGATAAGACCAGCAGCTGCAGCCGTTTTAACCATAGCATATTCGCCAGATACATTGTAGACAGCCAATGGCAATTCATACCGATCACGGGCTTCACGAACGATATCTAAATAACATAATGCCGGTTTAATCATGATAATATCCGTACCTTCAGCGATATCGAGTTCAATTTCACGCATTGCTTCTAATCGATTAGCCGGATCCATTTGATACGATTTACGGTCCCCAAATTGTGGAGCTGAATTAACGGCGCCACGGAATGGACCATAGTAGGCAGATGCATATTTAGCAGCATAGCTCATGATAGATACATTGGTGAAACCAGCTTCATCAAGAGCTTCACGAATAGCACCTACGCGACCATCCATCATATCTGATGGCGCCACCATATGAGCGCCAGCTTGTGCCTGGCTAACGGCAACCTTGCACAATAGAGGTAATGTTTCATCATTCAAAATTTCATGATGATCAATCATGCCACAATGACCAGTGGAGGTATATTGACATAAGCATACATCCGCAATAACCAAAAGATTTGGTACTGCTTCACGGATGGCTTTAATTGCTTGTTGTACCGGTTGAGACATATCCCATGCGGAGGAACCTTGTTCATCCTTATAGGTAGGAATGCCAAAGATTTCTACACCACGAATACCAAGGTCATAAGCCTCTTGCGCCACCTTTACCGCTTCGTCTACGGATAAATGATATTGCCCTGGCAATGTGTCGATTTCTTTTTTAATTCCTTCACCAGGAACGATGAATAATGGATATATTAAATCAGTTGTATCTAATGTTGTTTCTCGTACTAAATCACGCATTTCTGGAGAAGTGCGCAAACGGCGAGGACGATAGGTTAAATCGTACATAGTAAATTTCCTTCTTCCGTTTAATAATGACAGTATATTAGTTAGCGCAATCTTTCACGATTGTATCTACAAGACCTTCTGTCGTATACACAGGACTAATGATATCTACCTTTAAACCAGCGCTCATAGCAGTAGCGGCCGTAATAGGTCCGATACAGGCAATTTTCGTATGTGCTAATAGTGAAAGTGCATCTTCACCCAATAAATCTAACGTATTGGTAACTGTAGAGGAGCTAGTAAATGTAATATAGTCAACATGACCATGTTGCAACGCATCTACTAAAGCCTCTTGTTGAGATGTGTCTTGTTGTGTTTCATACAAGCGCAAAATATCTACGTCAATATCTAGGTGACGCAATTCACGTGGAATGACCTCACGAGCCTTCTTAGGTTGAATTAATAACACTGTATGCTTAGGTTTAACATGCTGTTTCAATGCATCTACAACAGATTCAGCCTTATAATCTACAGGGATGATATCTGGGGTAATGCCATAATTTGTCAAAGCTTTAGCCGTAGCACTACCGATTGCACACACCTTAGCATAACCTAAGGAACGAGCATCTTTACCCTCTCCGTATAATGCATCAAAGAAGTAGCGTACCCCTTCAGCAGATGTAAATACGACACAAGAATATCGATCTACACCATGTAATAAACGTTTATCTTCATCAAATAATTCTACAGGCATTGTTTTAATAGCTGCTGCTTGGATTACATTGGCGCCTTGGTTCATAAGCATATCGCGGAATTTGCTAGCTTGAGAGCGAGCACGTGTAACCACAATTGTTTTACCGAATAATGGTTTATTATCGAACCATTGCAATTGTTCACGCAAATTAACTACATCACCGACAACGATAATGGCAGGTGCCTTTAGTTGTACCTTTTCCACATCTTCCACAACATGTTCTAGTGTGGAAACGAGAACCTCTTGCATAGGTTTGGTACCCCATCGAACAAGAGCCACTGGCGTATTAGCAGGACGGCCATAGGCCATCAATTTCTCAGCAATTGTAGGTAGATTACCTACGCCCATAACAAAACAAAGTGTATCGACTGCTGTTGCAAGGCCTTCCCAGTGAATACCAGACACCGATTTAGTAGGATCTTCATGACCAGTAACAACCGCAAAGGATGTAGCCATAGCACGTTGTGTCACAGGAATACCTGCATAAGCAGGCGCTGCGATAGGCGATGTAACACCTGGGACAAATTCAAAAGGAACACCAGCCTCACGAAGGGCCATCGCCTCTTCGCCGCCACGACCAAATACGAGTGGATCCCCACCTTTTAGACGGGCCACGATTTTGCCTTCTTTCCCCTTTGCCACCAATAATTCATTGATTTCCCATTGGTGCATAGTATGGTCCTTGCATTGTTTTCCTGCGTAAATCAATTCCGCATCAGGTCTAGCCCATTCTAATAAGTGAGCATCTGCTAAATAGTCATATACGATAACATCTGCACGTTCAATGCATTCTTTACCTTTTACGGTGATTAATTTAGAATCTCCAGGGCCTGCACCAATCAAATATACTAAACCTGTCATTTTATGATTCCCTCCTTAACAAGGGCTTCCACAATGTGTTTGCCCCCTTCTTCATATAAGGCTTTTGCAAGATTTTTGCCTAACATAGCCCCTTTCTTAGCAGGACCAGACAATTCTCCTTCATATACTGTTTTACCATCTAAGGATGCAATGAGCGCTTTCAAATTAAGCTGTCCTTTTTCAACAGTTCCATATACACCCATCGGCACTTGGCAGCCCCCATTGAGTTGATTTAGAAAACTTCGTTCTCCTTCTACGGCAAGGCGTGTTGGTTCGTCGTCGATTTTTGAAAGCATATCTAACATCTCAGTATCATCACTGCGACATTCAATAGCCAAAGCACCTTGCCCCACAGCAGGAATCATTTCATCCGCCGTAAAGACTTGTGTAATCTTATCAGCTAAACCGAGACGTTTAAGTCCTGCTTGAGCCAATACGACGCCATCGAGATTTTCTGTTTCAATTTTGCCAAGACGTGTTTGCACATTACCTCGAATCACTTCGATTTGTAAGTCTGGACGACGATGCAGTAATTGCGCTTGACGCCGTAAGCTACTCGTACCAATGCGAGCACCTTCTGGTAATTGATTCAACGTCTTGTACCTAGGGCTCACCAATGCATCAAAAGGCACTTCCCGTTTGGAAATGGCCCCTAGTGTAAGCCCTTCAGGCAATTCCGTAGGCATATCCTTTAAACTATGTACAGCAATATCGATGTCACCTACATGCATAGCCGCTTCTAATTCAGCAGTAAATAAACCTTTACCACCTACTTCTGCTAGTGGCTTATCTAAAATGCGATCCCCTTTCGTATTGAAATGGACTAGTTCCACTGTAATACCAGGGTATAAGCGTTGCAATTCACTTTTTACATATTCTGATTGCCATAAAGCGAGAGCACTCTTTCGAGTTCCAATTCTAATGTGGTTCCTCATACTACGAGCCTTCTTTCTCGAGATTAAACATATCCTTGAATAAATCCCAATATAAACCTTCTTCTTGTGTGCCGGCGATTTCATTAAAATGAATCATCGGTTCTCTTAGCATTTTTCTAACAATCATACGACTCATAGAGTCAATGATGCGACGCTCTTTATCGGAAACATCCGGTAATTTAGCAAGTGCTCGATGTAATTCACGACGGCGAATGCGGTCAGCTTTATCCGTCAATAGCGCCATCATTGGGCGTACAGATAAATAACTAAACTTTTCTAGTACTTCATCAATAGCTTCGTGAATAATCGGTTCAGCCCTCTTTGCTTCTTCTTCGCGTTGTTGTTTATTTTCTTCTACAACGCTTTCCAGTGCATCAATATTAAATAGATAAACGCCATCAATATCTGCGACTGCGGGGTCAATATCACGTGGTACCGCAATATCAATCATCACAATTGGTCGGCCCTGACGCAATGTAGCAATGCGTTTAGCCTCCTTTTCACCAATAATATAATGAGGCGCACCCGTCGATGTAATGATAATATCTGCATGCTCCGCTTGTTCTACATAGTTGTCTAATTTGATGGCTTGTCCATTAAACTTCTTTGCCAAGGCTTCCGCTTTGGTGAAAGTTCGATTTGATACGAATATGGTTTTTACACCCTTTGCTTGTAAATGTGTAGCCGTCAACTCACTCATCGTGCCAGCCCCTAAGATGAGAACTGTCGCCTCTGAAAGTGGTTTATCTAGGCTATCTTCAGCCAAGTTAACCGCCGTATAGCTAACAGACACAGGTGTATTCGCAATGCCCGTATTAGTCCGTACCTTTTTACCAACGCTAATAGCACGTTGGAATAGAATATTAAATACGGTTCCCGTAAAGCCCGCACTATAGGCAGCAATATAGGCTCCTTTTAACTGACTAAGAATTTGTCCTTCCCCTAACACAAGGGAATCAAGACTAGCAGATACACGGAATAAATGATCTATACACGCCTTTTCTTCATAGAAGAAAAATGCTGTTTCATCAATTGTATCGGCATGTTTTAAATTCTTTAACACGTCTAACATATACGCTTTAGGAGATTGTACATCTTCTAATACGGCATAAATTTCTGTACGATTGCAAGTCGATAGAATGACGCATTCTGAAATTTTTTCGTATTCATAGAGTCGATTTAAGGCGCTTTCTACCTCGTTTTTTTCAAACGAGAAACGTTCACGCACCTCAACGGCAGCACTTCTATGATTTAGTCCTAATACCACTAATTGCATGGTGTAGTTTCTCCTCTATCAATGGCCACTGTCCCTTAAGAATGGCCTGAAATTCAGTTTCGCTTAGATGAGTCCGCCAAAAACGGCTACGTTCCTCTACGCTAGGAATGAGTAACTTTACTTCTTCCCTCATAATTTTAAGTCTCGGTATGGCAATTTGCAATATATTATAACGATTCATCATATCTTGTTTCACAAGACGATTAATACGGGGTCCCCCATTATTAGCACTAATGGCAACATGCAAATCACCCATATCGATTGTTGATGGTACTGTGAAATCACAAGCTGCAGCATTATCGGCACGATTGACTAGTATGCCATTATTGCGTGCTATAGCTTCGATATAATCATTAACAGCTGTATTATCTGTACAAATAAACAATAATTTACATTGTTTTACAATGTCTATATGGTCATCACTAAATACAGTATTGTGCCAAATAAAACTATTATCCTCATGCCAAGCTTTCATCTGATCGGTTATAACAGGGCTAATAACAATGCATTGACAGGGCTCGTCTAAGCATAATGCTAGACGACGTTCAGCCACTGCGCCACCACCCACAAAAAGGATGGTATCAGCCGTTGTAGTTTTTAATGTTACAGAAATCATAATGAACCTCGCATAATTGATGATACCGCTTATGTATACCTACATATGGAGCTATAGATATACATAAGCGGTATAAAAAATCGGCTTGATGAATCAAGCCGATTGCATATTTGCTTACATAAATCGTTTAAGGTAAACGCCAATACGCCCCTTACGAGAAGTACCGGTAATAGCCTCTACCTTCATTCGGCCACGACCACGCATAGAGATAACATCCCCTTCTTTAACCTCTTGGGATGGTCCCTTTGCGGGTTGCCAATTTACTTGCAATAAACCGGCATTTACAGCACTCACCAATTTGGTACGGGATACGCTAAAGCCAGAGCTTGCGACCGCATCCAATCGAAGTGATGCAACGGTAGTACGCACTTCTTTTATTTTTTCTTCTTTAGGGGCTATCTCATCTAACTCCATCGGAGTTACGGATACAGCAACCATAGCAATCTTTGTAAAATTTTGTACTACAAAATCTGCTACTGCGCTATCCACGAGAATTTGTGCGCCCCCTTGGCCCATGATGATATCGCCAAATTTAGAGCGATCAATGCCAAGGCCCATTAAGGAACCAAGTACATCACGATGATTTAACAATCTAAATCGTGGATCCCAAGATACTTTCAACGGAACGATGCCCATATCTACTGTACCTTGAAAATGACTATCTACAAAGGCGATACGAATACGTTCCGCCCCTTCATAGCCGCCATAGGATTGAACGAGTAGTTCAGGATAGGCCGCCTTAATCGCATCGGCTATAACAAGACCGGCCGGACTTGTAAAATCACAAACGCGATATGGTTTTCCCTTTACTACTTGTTCTGCTAAATCAAGCATACGGCGCGCTTCTTCACCACTGCCGCTTGCCTCAAAATATCTAATTAATTTACTAGTATCAGCCATTATTTCCCCAATTCATTGGAACGAGATAAGCATGCAACAACACCATCTTGTAGAGCACTGCGCAAGCCACCTTTTTCCATAGCCCCAATGCCAGCAATCGTAGTGCCGCCTGGACTAGTCACTTGATCGCGCAAAATAGCTGGATGACAACCAGTATCTACAGCCATCTTCCCAGCCCCATACATCGTTTGAGCCGCCGCCTTAATGGCCAATTGACGAGGTAAACCAATGCGAACACCCGCATCAGCCAAGGCATCTAATATGACAAACATATATCCAGGACCTGCACCAGACAAGGCGCCTAATCGATCAAGGTCAGCTTCACTGACCACAGCTACTTCACCAACTGCGTTAAATAAAGCCTCCACAGAAGTAGTATTAGCATCATTATCCGCTGTCAATGCAGTCATGCCACAGCCAATAGAGGCTGGAGTATTAGGCATTGCCCGATACAGAACCGCCATCGGTAACGCTTTACGCAATGTCTCTAGTGTTACACCAGCTGCTACAGATATAACCGTAGCACCAGCTTTCACGGACGTTAATTGGCTCAATACAGACGGTAATACCTGTGGTTTAACAGCTAGAATAATCGTATCGAATTGTGCCATATCAGGCAAGTCTATATAACCTGTAACGCCTAATTCATCAATTAATTCATCGCGATGTTCAGCGCGACGCACCACAATGGATACATCACTAGCCTGTAATATGCCTTGTGCAAGTGCGCCGCGTAACAGAGCACCACCCATGGCACCAACACCTATACATACTGTTTTTCCCAACATAGTATCACCACTTCTTCTATACCGGATTATTTGTTTTGCCAGTTAAATTCTTGTTGCTCAGTTGTTCCACTTTCAGATTCATTATTATAATCAATAGATACATTAACAGGTACGCACATGAAAATGTCTTTGCCTACCTTTTCCAATTTACCATCTAATGCAAATGTTGCACCAGATACAAAGTCAACGATGCGAGCAGCTTCGTGAGGATCTGTATTTTCAAAATTAATCAATACAGGACGCATGTCACGCAATTGATGAGTGATGCTTTCAGAATCTTCAAAAACCTTAGGTTCGATAACAACTACTTTCATGGCTGTTGGACGTTGTGTCATAGTGGATGTGCCTCCTACCTTACGTGGATGGAACTCAGATGCAGCTGCTGTTGGTGCTACTGGTGGCACGTCTTCTGCATAGTCCTCATCATCTTCATATTCATACTCATCATCATAATCATAACGGTCATCATTGTTAATGCCGATAAAATTTTTGATTTTTTGCCATTGTTCTCCCATTGACATGGTAATCCTCCTAATATACTCACACTATTATATTTACCCGATTAGTTATATACACGTTCCCCAAAGATGGCAGTACCTACACGTACGATATTAGCTCCCTCTTGTAGTGCTATTTCGAAATCATGCGTCATTCCCATCGACAAATACTGTATATCTCCGTCAGGAAAATACCCTTTCATATCTTCGTACAAAGCATGTGCTACTCTAAATATAGGTCTTGCATCCTCCGGATTTTCAAAAAACGGAGCCATGCACATTAACCCTTTAACGCGCACATGCGGTAATGTCTTAGCATAGTCTCGTATATCAGGGAATTCCTCTACAGACATGCCCGACTTACTCGCTTCACGAGCTACATTTACTTGTAACAATATGTCTTGTACTTTATCATGCTTAGCAGCTACCTTTTCGATTTCATCTAACAACTTTTTGCTATCTACAGAATGAATCAAATCAAACATCGGTACCGCTTGACGAACCTTATTGACTTGTAAATGGCCAATTAAATGCCACACCAATTTAGGTCCCGTATAAAGCATTTGTTTTTCTTTTGCCTCTTGTACGCGATTCTCACCTACATGAGTGCATCCAAGGCGGGCCACATCTTCTACAGCTGTTACAGGATGGTTCTTTGTAACCGCTACAAGCAACGCCGTATCTGTACGCCCTACACTGGCCATTGCATCGGCCATGCGTTGTTGAATTTTATGAAGGGATTCTTCAATCATATGATCCTCCCATCTATCTACAAAAAATAAATATCCTATAGACTTATATTATATAATATTTAACCAATTATGTATATCTTTACCGTTTTTCAAGCATGCCAAACAAGGCCATACGCCCCGTTTTGCCATGTTCACGACGATAGGAGAAACAGTTTTCATCTGTCATGCTATCTGTACCGCTAATACAAATCTGAGCCTTCGGAACGCCTCGTTGCAACAAATCTTCTTCGATAAAACGCCATAAATCCACATGAGGTGTCGCTTGCAACGCACCCTCTCGAACGATATATCGTACTAATTCATCGCTAGTAGTATCAGTTATTTTCTTCCATTCATCTGTAAAAGTATCCGCTAGCTCTTGATTGACCTCAAACGACTTAGGTCCAATACTTGGACCTAAATATACATAGCAATCTTCAAAACGAGTACCAAAATCCCGTTTCATCGCCTCTATGGTGATGACCGGTAGATGGCCTATAGCACCACGCCAACCGGCATGGACAGTAGCCACTACATGATGAACCGGATCATAAATCCCTACCGGTACACAATCAGCGGTAAATAAGAATAATGGTACATTGGGAATATCCGTATATATCGCATCACAATCTGGAATAGCGGTATCAGAACTCATAGAGCCAGCACCGATTAAATCTTCTGTAATACGTACTGCATTAAGCCCATGCACTTGATTACCACAGGTAATGCGGTCTGGCGATACACCTAAATGATCAGCCACAATGCTGCGGTTTTCTAATACGTCCTGTAATGAATCACCTATGTGAGTGGCTAAATTTAGAGATTCACATGGCGTCTTAGATACACCACCATGACGATATGTATCACCCATAACTAGAGAAAATTGATTAGCCCAGTTTGGCATTTCAAATGACCATCTACGATCATTTGTATTTACATTTACAACAGTAATACCCATACGACTGTTCCTCTACTTTTATTTCTTAAATCACTTACACACACCGCAACGCTTACAGCCTTCCATACAAGGTGGTGTGTAAGCTTCATCGACAGCTCGTTGCCACTCTTGTTCTAGATAACCCTCATTTAGGCCCATATCCAAATGAGACCATGGTAAATAATCGTTAAAAGTGCGTTCCCGATAATTACAGTGATCCATATCAAGTCCGGCTTTCTTCATTTCAAATTTAAAGGATTTGCTACCTCGATCTAGCGCACATGCAGCGAGGACCTTTCCTAAACGGCGATCACCTCGAGCGAGTACGCCTTGAATATAGGCCTCTTTTGGAGATTCTACGAGCACCTCGATACGGCGATTTTTCTGTAAGGATTTCTTTATGTATTGTAATTTCTTTTCTATACTCTTTTGATGATCCATGGCCATCCATTGAAATGGCGTAAACGGCTTAGGTATAAATGGATTAATACTGAGTGTTAATCGACCTTTACACCCCACCTCAGCCATATGAGCTTGCGTTCGTTCTGCGAGCCCGATGATGGCATCTATATCTTCATCAGTTTCCGTTGGAAGCCCAATCATAATATACAGTCGCATATGTTGAATGCCGGACTTAGCGGATAACTGAGCAGCGGTGCGGAGATTTTCTTCACTGATTCCCTTATTAATGACACGGCGCAAACGTTCGCTACCTGTTTCTGGTGCAATGGTAATCGTCTTTTGTCCACTATCTGCGAGTCCATCTACAACGGCTTGTGTCAAAGAATCGGCACGCAACGACGCACAGGAATAGCGCATATCCTTAGACCGAATATAGGTTACGAGCTCATCCACCTCTGGATAGTCGGAAATGGCGGCCCCCATGAGGCCTACCTTTTTACCAAGCTTCTCCGCTCTATCAACGCCTTCTTTCAAAATATCTAAAGGCCGCACCCGTGGCACGCGGAAACAATAGCCAGCCATACAAAACCGACAATGACGGCCACAGCCACGAGCTACCTCGATAATATACATGGCGCCAAACTCAGTAAAATTCGTAGCAATTACCGTTTCACCTCCACTCGTGAGAGGTTCAAAATGGCGTCGTATAATTTTAGGGGCACCATCTGCTATATCATAGCCAATAAATTGTTCCTTATCGTCATATTGAGGCGTATATAAAACAGGTACATACACACCATCAATGTGAGCTAATGCAGCAATCGTTTCCTTCCGACTTTCACCATTCTCACGACCCAAACGAATTCGATCTAACACGGAGGTAACAATACCTTCCCCTTCACCAATGATGAAAGCATCAATAAAATCTGCAAATGGTTCTGGATTAAAGGTAGCACAAGGTCCGCCGGCAATGACGATAGGATCAAAGTCAGTCCGGTCTACACTCATAACCGGCACACGACCATGACGTAGCATTAATGGTATGTGGAAATAATCCATTTCAAAGGTCACGTCAAAGGCAACCACATCAAATTGATGCATAGGCCGCTGTGTTTCAACACTCATAAGCGGTGTCTTAGTCTTATCGTACGCTTCTAATTCCTTTTTCTCCGGTAAGAAGATACGTTCACATACGCTGTCATGACGTAAGTTAATTTCCTCATATATAATGTGTAATCCTAGATTACTCATGCCTACAAAGTACGTATTAGGATACACTAACGCTACCTTTTGACTACTGTGAGGATTTATAGAAACACGACTTGCTTCATCTCTATATAGGTTTTGTAAATTATCGATTAAATCCTTACGATTCACAAGTTCCCTTTCTCTTTGTTATACCTTTTTAAAGCGTTTTTGCGCTCATAAGGATAAATAACAACTTTACCACTATTATATTCCGCAACATATACGTCCTTAATAGTATATCCTTGAGCTTGAATCTCTTGTTCAAGCCACTCTCTATCCTTTTCAATTACATCAAGAGTGAATTGATTAATTTGACCATCATCAATGAGGTCAAAACGAATATTATTCTTTATTATACCATATCCTATGCCAATATTTTCGATATAACACTATACGCTACCATAAAATATCTTATAAAAAAAACGACCCCAAACGGGGTCGCTTTCAGTAATCCTATGCTCATCAAGAAATTACTACAGTAATCTCTTATTTTAACCAGCTCATCAAGTTGCGAAGTTCTGCACCAACTGGTTCGATTGGATGAACAGCTGCTGCTTCACGATGTTCTTTAAGGAATTTTTGACCGTTTTTGGAATCAGCCAAGAATTCATCAGCGAATTTACCAGATTGAATGTCAGCCAAGATTTGTTTCATAGCTTCTTTAGTTTCTGGAGTAATTACGCGAGGACCTGCATAGTAGTCACCATATTCTGCTGTGTTAGAAATGGAGTTACGCATTTTTTGGAAACCGCCTTCGTAGATAAGATCTACGATCAATTTCATTTCATGTAAGCATTCGAAGTAAGCGTTTACAGGTTCATAACCAGCTTCTGTTAATACTTCGAAACCAGTTTGAATCAATGCAGTCAAACCACCGCACAATACAGCTTGTTCACCAAACAAGTCAGTTTCTGTTTCGGATTTGAAGTTAGTTTCCAAAATACCTGCACGGCCACCACCGATACCGCAAGTCCAAGCTAATGCTACTTCTTCAGTATCCCCAGATGGGTCTTTTTCTACTGCGTACAAGCAAGGAACGCCGGAGCCTTCTTGGTATGTACGACGTACTAAGTGGCCAGGACCTTTAGGTGCTACCATGAATACATTAATATCTTCTCGAGGAACGATTTTACCGAAGTGAATGTTGAAGCCGTGAGCGAATGCTAAGTATGCACCTTGTTTCAAGTTAGGAGCGATATCTTTTGCATAAACGTCTGCTTGTAATTCGTCTGGAATCAATACCATAACGATATCAGCACCTTTAACTGCTTCTGCAGTTTCTTTTACAGGAAGACCTGCCTCTTCAGCTACTGCCCAGCTTTTGGAACCAGCGCGAAGACCGATAGTTACGTCAAAGCCGTTTTCTTTCAAGTTCAATGCATGAGCATGACCTTGGGAACCGTAACCTAAAACTGTAATTTTTTTGCCTTCCAATTTACTTAAATTGCAATCTTCATCATAGTAAACTGTTGTACCTAAAATTTTACCTGCCATGTTAGACAACCTCCAATATTATATTCAATAGAATATCTAATATATATACTGTACACAATCTTGCAAATAATTGCAAGGTTTGCAGCGTATATCGTACTTTATCGAATAGTCAAATAGACTAATTCATAACTAAATTTGTACCCTCTTTGTATTAAAAAAATATGAATTCTGAAATTTTCATACCTTATTTAACGATAACCCAAGGGCGATCTTGTTCCCAAACAACAGATACATCAATACCGAAAACATCGGTCAATATATCGTCGGTTAAGATGTCCTGTTTTTTGCCTTTATACACGATGAGGCCATCTTTAATAATTGCTACATGTGTAATGCTAGGCATAATTTCTTCAATTTGATGAGAAACATAAATAAATGGCTTTCTCTCATCCCGTGCCATGCTCTCTACGGTTTTTAAAAATTGCTCACGAGCGGGCAAATCAAGTCCAGAGCAAGGCTCATCTAAGATGAGCAAATCTGGATTCGCCATAATAGCACGGGCTAGTAGTACACGTCGTTGTTCACCTGCAGACAATGTATAGAATCGATGTCCTTCCAGATAATCTAATCCAAACTCAGATAATAATTGTATTCCTCGTTCACGTACCGCTGAATCTACCTTCTGATAAATACCAATACTATTAAATGCACCAGAAATAACAACATCTTCTACGACTTGTTTATCCAGTGTAGACTGAAATTGTCCAAGTGCAGAGCTAACAAAACCTAATCGTGCCTTAATCTTCGGCCAAGCATATTTACCAAATTCATGGCCAAATACGCGCAATAGACCTGTCGTCGGGATTTGATAGGCTGGAATCATACTGAGCATCGTTGATTTACCAGCCCCATTGAGGCCTAATAGAGCCCAGTTTTCGCCTTCTTCCACGTGCCAATCTACGCCTTTTAGGATTGCTCGACCATCGCGACGAAATTTGACATTTTCATAATGTAGTACTTCGCTACTCACACAATCATCTCCTACATTTTTTCTCCACGGCTCATAGCAGTGATACCTGTTTTGGCAATTTCAAGAATACCATAGGTTTCCATAATTTGGATGAAACCGCGTAATTTTTCTACGCTGCCGATAACCTCAATAATCATAGACGTAGGAGAAATGTCTAGTACATTACCGCGATATACGTCGGCAATTTGAACAATTTGAGATCGTGTTGTAGCTGTTGCTTTCACCTTGATAAGCATTAATTCACGGCAGACTACATCATGATCGTCAAAAACTTTAACCTTAACAACATCGATTAGCTTGTAGATTTGTTTTTGCACTTGATCGAGGATGCGGTCATCCGCTTCAACAGTAATGGTAATACGCGCATAACCTGGCTGATTTGTAATACCAGAGGTCATTTTTGTAACGTTAAAACCACGGCGGTTAAAGAGTGCCAAAATACGTGTACCAATACCTGGCGTATTTTTTGCAATGATTAAGACTTGATGTTCTTTAGCCATTTATAGCACCCCTTTCTTACCCATCATACCGCTTACAGTGCCACCTGCTGGAATCATCGGCAATACATTGTCCTCTCGTTCAACACGACAATCCAAGACGATGCTTTCATCAGATGTAATATACGATTTAAAATTTTTATTAAACGTTTCAACTGAATCGAAGCGAGCTGCTTTCAAATCAAATGCATCAGCTAATTTCAAGAAGTTTGGACTCATTTCCAAATCTACATAGGAATAGCGACGATCATTAAAGATTTGTTGCCATTGACGAACCATGCCAAGATAGCCATTATTGATGATCACAATTTTAATTGGTAAATTGTACTGGCGAACCATCATGAGCTCTTCACAAGTCATTTGGAAACCGCCATCACCAACTACGAGGATAACTTGTTTCTCAGGCGCCCCTACTTGTGCACCAATAGCCGCTGGCAAGCCATAGCCCATTGTACCAGCGCCACCAGAGGTAACAATAGTATGTGGCTTTTTATGAGTTAAGAATTGAGCTGACCACATTTGATGTTGCCCAACATCAGTTACAATGATGGCATCATCATTAGCGATTTTATTAAGCTCAGATAATACATATTGTGCATGTAACTCACCATTTGTAGACTCAGGAACCACCATAGGATATTCCTTTTGCCACTCGCGGATTTGTTCAATCCACGTCTCATGAGTAACAGGTTCAACTAATGCATTAAGTTCGGTTAATACTCGTTTTAAATCACCTACAATAGGTACGTTGATAGTAACATTCTTATCGATTTCAGCTGGGTCGATATCGATATGAATGATCTTTGCTTTTTTACAGAAGAAATCAGGATGACCTGTAATGCGGTCATGGAATCGAATGCCTGCCGCAATAACAAGGTCGGCCTCCTCTGTACAGTTATTAGCCGCTACAGAGCCATGCATCCCTACCATGCCAAGTGCTAATTCGTGGTCCCCAGGGAAACCACCAAGACCAACCAGTGTATTAGTCACAGGAATTTGAGCCTTTTCAGCTAACTCCTTAAGTTCATCCATAGCGCCTGATTTCAATACGCCAGCACCAGCAATGATAAGTGGACGCTTTGCATTCTTGATAAGGGTTGCTGCTTTTTTAATTTGCCCTTGATGGCCTTTGTATGTTGGATCATACCCTTCAAGATGGATAGGTACTTCGTATAATTTATTGTATTCCGTCATAGATATTTTTTCTGTTTGAATATCCTTTGGAATATCGATTAATACAGGACCTGGACGACCTGTACCAGCGATGAAGTACGCTTCCTTGATAATGCGAGGCAAATCGTGAATATCTTGAACTAGATAGTTATGCTTAGTAATCGGCATTGTAATACCTTGGATATCCGCCTCTTGGAAGGAATCCTTACCGATAAACGGACGACCTACCTGTCCAGTAATAGCTACCATCGGCACTGAGTCCATATAAGCCGTCATAATGCCTGTTACAAGGTTTGTTGCACCAGGTCCAGATGTGGCAAGGCATACGCCAACTTTACCAGATACGCGAGCATATCCATCAGCCGCATGAGCTGCACCTTGTTCATGACGCACAAAATAATGTTTAATTTCAGGGAAGCTATAAATTTCATCATAAATTGGAATTACCGCGCCACCTGGATAACCGAACATGTCGGTTACACCAAGGCGATGCAATGTTTCAAGGACAATGCGTGCCCCATTGATTGTTTCTGCGCTCATAGGAACCCTTTCGACCAGCTATTCAGATAAAATCTCGCTGGAATTTAAACGTTTAATAGTATAACCATTCTTTTTAAAAGTATCAATAATGCTTTGAATATGTTCTTCACCATTGGTTTCTACAGTAACTTGTAATTCCACTTCGTGGAAGCGGTCAAGATTTTTAAACTGATTATGGTCAAGTTTAATAACGTTTGCATCCGCATCTGCAAGCATTTGAGATACAGCAACCAATTGACCTGGTTTATCTGGAAGGTTTACAGAGAATGTAAAGATACGACCACGCAATACGAGACCTTTATTAATCATAGAAGAAATGGTTAGTACATCGATATTACCACCGCTGACGATGGCTACTGCCTTTTTACCTTTGCAGTCTAATTTTTTTAGACCCGCAAGAGGCAAAATACCAGAGTTTTCTGCTACTAATTTATGTTTTTCAACGAGCAACAAAAAGGCTTCCATCAACTCGTAGTCAGAGACAATAACAATTTCATCTACATATTTCTTAATATATTCTAATGTAGTTTCGCCGATTTGACGTACAGCTGTACCATCTGCGATAGTTGCCACCTCACTAAGTGGTACAGGATGATCTGCTTTTAACGCAGCTATTGCACTAGCCGCACCTTCAGGTTCTACACCAATAATTTTAATGCTTGGATTTTTTAATTTTGCAGCAGCTGCAATACCAGAAACAATACCGCCACCACCTACTGGAACAAGTAATACATCCGCATCAGGCAATTCCTCAAGAACTTCAAGGGCAATAGTACCTTGGCCTTCGATGACATCTTCGTCATCAAAAGGATGGACGAACACATATCCGTGCTCTTGTTGTAATTCCATCGCTTTTTGGTAAGCTTCATCATAAATCTCGCCCGATAATACGACCTCTGCGCCATACTGTTTTGTAGCATTCACCTTGATGAGAGGTGTATGTTTTGGCATAACGATTGTTGCCTTAATCCCTAGACGTTTTGCAGCAAGCGCTACACCTTGCGCATGGTTACCGGCAGACGCGGCAATAACGCCGCGCGCCTTTTCTTCTTCCGTCAATTTAGCAATTTTATTGTATGCTCCACGCACCTTAAAGGAACCTGTTATTTGCAAGTTTTCTGGCTTGATGTATACATCATTGCCACACTCTTCAGAGAACACATCGCTATGAAGCAGTTTAGTTTTTACCGTAATCGTGCTCAACCGTTCACGGGCTTCCATAAAATTATATAACTTATGCATAAAACACCTACTCTTGTAGTAATAACAATATTTCTCCTATTAGTCTTCTAAAATTTCAATTGCACCTTGTGCTGCAGAAGATACATGGAGAGCATATTTTTTAAGGTATCCAGTTACATTAGATTTAAATGGTTTTAATGCAGCCATACGACGAGCAATTTCATCATCGGATACGGCTAATTCTAATTTACCGTTAGGAATATCGATGTTGATGATATCACCATCTTGAACAATAGCAATTGTGCCACCAGCAGCGGCTTCTGGAGATACGTGACCAATGGATGCTCCACGCGTAGCACCGGAGAAGCGGCCATCTGTCAACAATGCTACATCTTTATCGAGCCCCATACCAGCGATCATGGATGTTGGTGTCAACATTTCGCGCATACCAGGACCACCTTTAGGACCTTCATAGCGGATAACTACCACATCACCTTTTACGATTTTGCCACCTGTAATGGCTTCTACAGCCTCTTCTTCGCTGTTGAATACCTTTGCTGGGCCAGAGTGAACAAGCATATCATCATCTACGGCACCTGCTTTTACAACAGAACCGTCTACAGCAAGGTTACCTTTAAGAACCGCAATACCACCTGTTTCATGAACAGGATTATTCCATGGATGGATAACATCTTCATCCACAACATGAGCTGCTGTTGCAATTTCACCTTGTGTTTTAAGAGCTACAGTTTTGCAATCTGTATGCAAACGACCATTTTCTGCTAAACGTTTCAACACAGCAGATACGCCGCCTGCAGCATACAAGTCTTCGATGAAGTATTTACCAGATGGAGAAAGTTTGGACAATTGAGGTGTGTGTTGTGCAATGCGATCGAAGTCGTCCAAGGACAATGGTACACCTGCTTCGTGAGCGATAGCTGGCAAATGAAGTGCTGTATTAGAGGAACCACCCAAAGCCATATCTAGAGCTACTGCATTTTCAAAGGCTTCGCGTGTCATAATGTCTTTAGGACGAAGGTTTGCTTTCAATACCTCTACTGCTTGCATACCTGCTAATTTAGCAAGACGTAAACGTTCAGAGTATACTGCTGGGATTGTACCATTACCAGGAAGGCCCATACCAAGAGCTTCTGTTAAGCAGTTCATTGTATTAGCGGTGTACATACCAGAGCAAGAACCACATGTAGGACAAGCGGTATTTTCGATTTCAGCTAACTCAGCATCACCCATTTCACCAGTTTGATGTTTACCTACTGCTTCGAATACATCAGACAAACCGATTTTTTTGCCATTGTGTACGCCTGCAAGCATAGCACCACCGGATACGAATACGGATGGAATGTTTAGACGAGCTGCAGCAATCAACATACCTGGCACGATTTTATCGCAGTTTGGAATGAATACCATCGCATCAAATGGAGTTGCCATTGCAGTGGCCTCAATGGAATCAGCAACAATATTACGAGTTACCAAGGAGTATTTCATACCAATATGGTTCATAGCAAGACCATCGCAAATACCGATTGTATTGAATTCGATTGGTACACCACCTGCGTTGCGGATACCGTCTTTTACGGCTTGTACAATATTTTTCAAGCCCACATGACCAGGAATGATTTCATTAAAGGAATTGGCAATACCAATGACCGGTCTACCTAATTCTTCGTCTACAAAACCGAGTGCTTTTAATAAAGATCTGTGTGGTGCACGTGCTACGCCTGTTTTTAAATTGTCACTTCTACAACTCATGATATTCTCCTCACTTCTTTTGAAAGTATCCACTTGGACGGCTTTCACAATGAACAAAAAAAGACGATTCCAAAGAACCGTCTTAAAAGTTTACAAATGATATTCCTTTTGTTTACAGAATTCCTAAATACATACATAAAAACCTATGTACCCCATGGAATACATACAAATAAGAAACAATATAGTCATATCTTATTGATTGTATATTAAACCATTCTCGGAACTTTTAAGACAAAAACATGTTAAGTTGTTGTTCATAATTCGAATGTTTTTAATAATCACGACCAGCGCGATAATCAACAAGCTAATGACTAAACCGAACATGTTTCCTCCTAAAATAATCTGTAACGATAAAACTATAATAACACGTTCTATAGTGTCATGCAATAAATATTCTATAGATTTATTATATCTTTTTAATGAAGTTCACCATACCCAATAGCTATACCCATATATGTTTATACACCAATATTTGATATACAAAAATCCCCCGCCGTAGCGAGGGATGTATATATTAAAAAATACCGAACAGCCACATACCAAATGTACCAGCCCAGAAGTGAATCATAAAGCTTACTACAGAAATAGCAAGACCTACGCGCCACCATGTGCCTTGAGGTACATAGCCTGCACCAAAGTAGATTGGTGTTACACCAGAACTATAATGCGTTAATGTACAGCCAGGGCTATTCATCAAACCAAAGAGCAAGATGGTAAATGGAATCGGCGCACCCATGGCAACCAAAATGGCTGCAAAGGCGGAGAATAATGCGGTAATACGCGCCGTACCACTAGCAAAGAAATATTGAGAGTATACAAAGGTTGCAGAGATGATAAAGGATGCCCAGAACCAATCGATACCTACGAGATGTTGACTTACAAAATTAGCAAACACAGCCACTACACCAAGTTTACCAAGAAGGCCAGCCATACCAACGAGGGTCCCCATCCAAATGAGGATATCCCAACCAGTGCGTTCACCTAATATGTCTTCCCATGTAAGGGAGCCAGTTACAACACAAGCAAGAACACCCATCATAGCAACTACTGTAGGATGTAATTTTGTCCAAATCGCCGTAGCCCAAAGCAAAATACACAGAATAAAGATAATAGCCACAGAAATTTCAGATTTCGTAATTGGCCCAAGTGCATTTAATTCCTTTTGTGCCATCTCAGCCGCCTCTGGTGTTTCTTTGATTTCTGGCGGATAGATTTTATAGATAAACCAGGGCATCAAAATCATACAGATAACACCAGGGATGACACCCGCTTGGAACCATTCCCACCAAGAAATATCATAACCAAATAATTTTGCACCTAAGGATGTGATCAATAGGTTACCGCTACAAGCAGTTAAAAAGATTGTTACTGTAATTGTATTGATGGTGTGGGCCGTCGTCATCAAATACGCCCCTATGCGACGTGCTGTATTGCCATGAGGCTCAGAGTCAAAGGCAAGGGAAATATTTTGGACGATTGGAAAAATGATACCGCCCCCACGCGCCGTATTAGATGGCGTAGCTGGAGAGATAATCAAATCCGTACAAGCTAATGCATAGGCTAACTTTAAGGAACTAGTACCAAATGCACGGATTAAAGTATAGGCGATACGCTTACCAAGGCCGGAATTAATAATACCTCTAGAAAAGAATACGGCTGCTACGATAAGCCACACATTGGCCTCTGCATATCCCCCCAAAGCTTGTACCATCGTAATAGAACTCGTTGCCACAGCGGCAACAATGCCAAAGAGAGCCATAATGCCCGTCGGCCAAGGGCGCAAAATAAAACCAACAATCGTAGCCGTAAAGATGGCTAACAAATGCCAACCTTCAGGCTTAATCGCCTCTGTATGAGGCAAAAACCAAATAAGCAGGCCTACCAAAACGGTTAAGGCCACTCGTGTCCATGTACTCATAGTCCCTCCAAAAATTCCTTAATCTTAGGATTTTGACGTAATGTCTCCATTTGTTCATCAGTCAATAATTTAACCTTATCTCGATCTTTATTGACAAGACAGAAAAAACCTATATAGTCGCCTTTATTAGCTCTAAATTGATGAATTGTATTGCCTGGAATTTCTATAAAGTCCCCTTGTGCTACATCATAAATTTCATCACCTAGTAATACCTGCCCCTTACCGCGGCCAATCATAACCATATGCGTATGCTCATGATATTCTAACGTAGAGTAGCCCCCTGGCAAACATTCAAAATAACGAAATTGGCAAGGAATGTCATAAGCCCCATCATATAGCACTTGGCGCGTTACATCCTTAAAAGGACTACCATCTTGTTTATACACCAATGTATCGACGCCATCCCATTTAAAATTTTCCGAATCAAACTTGCGTATCATCTCATCACCTCACATTACAAAAAGGGCTGTATCGAAACGATGTTTCAATACAGCTCTATGAATTCGATTATTTAAAGAGATGTTTAATCGTACCTAGTAAACCATGGCTATGTTTATGAACACCATCAACCACGGACTCTACATCAAATCCAGTTCGTTCAATAGCTGTTGTAATCGTTTCAACAGATACCTTTGCTGGATCAAAAGATACAGTAGCCGTTTTATTTGGCAAATCAACTTCGGAGCTAAGTACGCCATCTAGGCCTAATGTAGCACCTTCTACTGTTTCCTTACAATTATTACACATCATACCAGGTACAGTGAATACCTTTGTTACAACGCCATTATCTTCACCACAACCGCAATCTTTGCACATAGTAATACCTCCTAATCGTTAGCTTCCTTATGTTTTTCATCATTTTTAGCCCCAGCTGTCACATCGATAGTGGTAGCAGATTTAACGGCTTCCTTTGTTTCATCGACAGCTTTCTTTGGGCCAGAAAGAGCATCTTTAAATTCGTTGATACCCTTACCAATCGCTTTACCCACTTCAGGTAATTTACCAGGTCCGAAGATAACTAGAGCAATCACTAAAATAACTATTAATTCAGGTGTTCCTATAGACCCCATTTGTATCTCCTTTATATTTACTTAATACTACATCCATCAGTGTACATCATCATACGCATCTTTGTCCACATACCACGTCATAGGTTCTTGTGAAAGCACAGCACCCGGTAGTACACGACCGATACGTTTATCCCATGATGTATCTTCATAATCCTCACGTTGGTACAAAACCTTTGTAAGGGCAGTCCGTTTACTTTCACCAGTCACAGTGAACCAAAGGACATCTGTTTTCGCCAAAAACGAGAAGGTCATGGAAATACGTTCCCACACCTTGCCATCCTCAACAGGCACAACGTTGCGATCTGCTACACGCAGTGCATGAGAGCCCGCAAAAAGTCCTGCTGTATGACCATCTTCACCAAGATCTAGAATCGCCAAATCTAGGCCAGATTTTTTACAAGCTTTAAGAACATTACCTATTTCTTTCTCATACTCGTCAGCTGCCTCAATAACAGTTTTCGAATTGGTATTAATAGGGAAAAAATGGGCCGCCCCCTTCGCCTTACAAAGCAAACATGGTTTTACACGGTTGAAATAATTATCTTCATGAGACTGAGGCAAAAATCGCTCATCAGTCCAGACAAAAAATATTCGTTCCCAGTTAACACGCTCAATGTACTCAGGGGAGTTCAATGTCTCTAACAAACCATTGATGACTGTGCCTCCAGTGATACCTACAATGCATGTTTCGGTGCGGCTGATTTCTTCATTAGTGAAAGCAATAAAATCCTCCGCCAATGCAGCGATTACATCACTAGGAGTGTCATAACATTTAATTGTATCTTGAGCCATAAAATATGGACCTCCTAAAACTATCTCAATAGTTTTATTATATACGTTTTGTCAATGTATGAAAAGGAAAAACCGATGTAACACACTATATGAGCCACATCGGTTTTAATTATATGAGTATTTAGTTCTAATTTACATGCGATTTAGCACATTTCATTACAAAATAGTATTACTTTTGGCCAAATTTAGGACGACGACGTTCTGTAAAGGCAAGAACACCTTCTTTAAAGTCCTCAGAAAGGCCTAGTTCACATTGATTTTCTACTTCGAATTTCTTATATTCTTCCCAGCCTGCCAAGAAGCTTCTCCACATCATTTCCTTCATAACGCGGTAAGATTGTGCAGGACCTTTAGCTAACTTCTCTACAAGACGTCTTGTAGCCGTTTCTAAATCTTCTAATTCACAAACTTTATATACAAAGCCAAGTTCTTTACCTTTTTCAGCAGATACGGCTTCACCAGTCATAACGATATGCATAGCACGGTTCATACCAATGGATCGAGTCAATAAAAATAAACCGCCTGCATCAGGTGCAAGACCTACGTTTACAAAAGCTTGAATAAAGCGTACGTTATTAGCAGCTACTACAAAATCGGCAGCCAATGCCATATTAAAGGCCGCACCTGCTGCGGCACCTTGAAGGCTCATGATAACAGGCTTAGGTAAGCGTTTCATAGCCATAGAAATCTCAGCTACCAACTCAACGATTTCAAATAAAGACTCTGTATCGCCATCGTTTACAGCGCGTTCCATTTCTGTTAAGTCGCCACCAGCAGAGAACACCTTGCCCTCTGCATTGATGAGCAATGCACGAACACTTTCATCATTATGAGCTTTATCTAAGACCTCAAGGATCTCCTTGCACATCTCGATATTAAAACCATTGGCTACGGTTGGACGATTAAAGGTCAACGTACCAATACCGTTGTCCACTACGTACTGAATTGTATTATAAATCATATGATTTCTCCTATATAAAAATCTATTTTCGAAAAAATTCGATTATTATATATCTATTATAGGGGAATTAAATATAGATGTAAACGTAAAAATAATCTTGACAATATATATTAACAGTCTCCCAAAATTAATAAAAGCTCTATTAATAGTCAAAACTTAACATCATTAGATTACATTATATTTCAAATTTAAAATGTATTAGAGACATCAACTTCATCACGAATATATGTAAGAATACGTGTTAGAAATCTACCATGTATTTTATTCATTTCATCAATTTCAGCTTTAACATAAAATGATTTTTTATATTCAGTACTAAAAATATATATATTATTATTCAAACACCGAAAAGTATATGGTTCATTTGTGAAACTATCAGCTATTAAGCTCTCTAAAACTTCATTATCATACTCATCAAGAGTACACTCAGTAGTAACTCTCGTCGAAATATACAGCTTTAAGTCCTTATCTATGGTAAAGATAGTATTCCCTGTACCATACTTAATATATAGAGGTACTTTTATCGTTATTTCGTCATCATCAATTATAGTAGAGAACGATGCATTTAATTCCATAAGCATATTCTCTATCATGTTAACAACCCCATGTATATCCCGAGAAATCTCTATAGTAGGTACATCTGCTTCGTAATTATTATAAGATTGAGATTTAACCTTATCGTATAAATAAAGACCTAACAATAAAATTCCAATAACCAAAAAAGTATCCATACATACCCCCTAAAAAATACCAACACACACCATATTAATATATATTATACTCCAAATTATACTTCAATCAAAATTAGTAACAACAAAAAAACACCTGCAGACATTGTCTGCAGGTGTAATATCCTGTATTCCAAATATTAACGTTTGGAGAATTGGCTTGCTTTGCGGGCTTTTTTAAGACCGTATTTTTTACGTTCTTTCATACGTGGGTCACGAGTCAAGAAACCAGCTTTTTTCAAAGATTGACGAAGTTCGCCATCTACGTCCAATAACGCACGGGAGATACCGTGACGAATTGCACCAGCTTGACCGGAAGGACCGCCACCAGCTACAGTTGCGATAACATCGTATTGTTCAACTGTGTTAGTCAAGTTCAAAGGTTGTTTTACGATCAATTCCAAAGTTTGGCGACCGAAATAATCATTAAGTTCACGTTTGTTAACAGTGATTTTACCTGTGCCCGGTACCAGACGAACTCTAGCAACGGAAGATTTTCTACGACCAGTGCCGTAATATTGTGCTACTGCCATTATATATTCCTCCCTCTAGATTATCGTACGGAAATTTCTAATACTTCTGGTTTTTGAGCTGCATGTGGATGCTCAGGACCAGCGTATACGTTTAATTTACGGTATTGTTGTGCACCCAATTTATTTTTTGGAAGCATACCACGAACTGCCATTTCAACAACACGTTCAGGTTGTTTTTCAAGCATCATGGACAATTTAGTGAAACGGGAACCACCTGGGTAACCAGAGTGACGGAAGTATTCCTTTTGTTCCAATTTTTTACCAGTTACGCGAATTTTTTCTGCGTTTACAACGATCACATGGTCACCAGTGTCTACGTGTGGTGTGAAAGTTGGTTTATTTTTGCCCCGAAGAACTTTTGCAACTTCGGCAGCAAGGCGTCCTAAAGTTTTACCTTCAGCGTCAACAACATACCATTTCCGTTCGATTGTGTTCGGATTGGCCATATATGTAGTTTTCATGCTGCATATCCTCCTAATAACGTCATAATTCTACCAAAATCAGCTTGTCCTTTGCTTCCGGGGCTAATGGAAACACGACTAAAGCTTACTCAAAATAGTATACAGATTTTAGTGTTCTATGTCAATTGTTTTTTACACTGCTATAGCCCTTTAGCAGTGACATGTCATAAAGAAAAAACCACCCAATTCTGAGTGGTTTTCCCATAAGCGCCAAATTATTTGGAGTACAATTCGACGATAAGTGTTTCGTTAACTTCGATAGGAAGTTCTTCACGTTGAGGAAGACGAGTAAATGTAGCTTTGAAGCCTTCCAAGTCTTTTTCAATGTAAGGAAGTTCGAAAGAACGAAGTTCTTGGAAGTTAGTTTTGAACATTTCGTTATCACGAGATGCTTCGCGCAATTCGATTACATCGCCTGGTTTGCAGGAGAAGGAAGGAATGTCTACGCGACGACCGTTTACCAAGATGTGGCCATGGTTTACCATTTGACGAGCTTGACGAATGGAGTTACCGAAGCCGATGCGATATACAAGGTTATCAAGGCGTTGTTCCAAAAGGATCAACATGTTTTGACCTGTAACACCTTGCATTTTTTTCGCTTTATCATAATAGCGTACGAACTGGCGTTCTAGCAAGTTGTAGTAAGCTTTAACTTTTTGTTTTTCTAATAATTGTGTGCCATACTCAGACATTTTCTTCTGACGTTGGTCTTTTTTGACGCGATTCAAGGCTTTTGCGTGACCGAATACGTTCACACCAAAGCGACGACAAAGTTTGAATCGAGCCTCTCTTCTCGTTGCCATGTGATTATCACCTCATAAATTAATATATACTCGTACCACGACATAAAGGTACTTAGTAATAATATCATTTCTTATGCCCCTATGTCAATTAGTTTTACCTATAACTAGCATGTGCCAAACCTATTCTTTCACCATACTATTTATCATTAATTTTACTCACCTATCATAGTATTGGAAACGAAATTTCTTATAAAAGAACCGCTCTATATCTATTCTAATTAATTCATCGCCTTTTATAGATTTAGATGAAAAAATACTTATAGTATGCTACAATACAATTAATATAGGTAATAAGTAGTAATGTGAGGTTTTTATTATAATCGGAGTACCGAAATGAAAGAATTACCAACCATGCAAGAGCTACAAAGTTTTATTACATATAATAAAACAGGTAGCTTTACACTAGCAGCACAAACGATGAATATCACCCAATCTGCTTTCAGTGCGCAAATGAAAAAATTAGAACGACTTGTAGGCGTTAAATTAATTTCTCGCTCCACCCGCGGCAGTCGTTTGACGCCAGAAGGTGAACTATTCCTGCCTGAAGCAGAACTCGTATTGGACACATTGGAGAGAGCCATACAATCCATCCGTTTAGCTAGCAAGGTTGAACGCCCTATCCTAAACATCGGCGTTCTTCGTAGCCTCGGCGACATTCGTCTCAATGGATATGTATCGCATTTCTTTGAAAACCATCCTGAATTTTCTGTATCTATTTACGATATGGAAGAAGAAGAGCTATTACTTGATTTACGAGAAAATCGTATCGACATTGCCCTTCTCTATTTACCCAATAATAAGGACATGTCCTTATATGAATCAAAAGCGCTACGGGAAGATGAATTTGTATATTATGCGCCAAAATTGATTGATCAAGTTAAAGAAGCTACTTTAAAATCAATTCAACAATTCCCACTTTTAATGTATCCACCTAAATATTTTATGTACCGTACATTAAAAGCATATGTAGGTAATGGTCAACAAAATCTACACATCCGTGGTAGCCGTTTATCTAATCCGTACACAATGATCGATTATTGTGATAAGAATGAGTCTGGTTGCATCGTAGCACGTCAAATCCTCGACGCCCTCAATATCACTACTGGCTATTTACCATTAGAAAAACCATTTAAGTTACAAGTATGTTTCGCATACAAGAAAAATAATTCTAAAACTGAAACGATGCATACATTTATGGACTATGTCCATCAGGAATCTCCTGCGAGATTATAAGAGCGAGGTTATTATGCTCTTATCTATTTTCTTTTTCATCTTAGCGGGCTTAGCCGAAATCGGTGGAGGTTATTTAGTGTGGCTTTACATGCGCGATGATAAAAGCCCGGTATATTTACTAGCTGGCGCCATCATCCTATTTTTATATGGCATCATCCCTACATTTCAACCAGAGGCCAGCTTCGGCAAGGTCTATGCTGCATATGGTGGCGTATTTATTGCACTCTCCATTCTATGGGGCTGGCTTGTCGATGGATTGCGACCCGATATGTATGATATCATCGGTGGTCTAGTTTGCCTTGTGGGCGTATATATCATCATGTATGCACCGAGATAAATCAATATACAAGATTTATAACAACCATACTGAAAGCGACACATAATGTCGCTTTTTGTATTTGTACTGCACACATCTGAATTTATAACACAAAAAAGCAGTTATCCGAAGATAACTGCTTTAGCTTGGTGGACGATGACAGGATCGAACTGCCGACATCCTGCTTGTAAGGCAGGCGCTCTCCCAGCTGAGCTAATCGTCCATGTGGTGACCCGTCCGGGAATCGAACCCGGGATACCGCCGTGAAAGGGCGGTGTCTTAACCGCTTGACCAACGGGCCAA
>ERZ772918.250-NODE-250-length-42538-cov-15.797_pt1 | contig 42538 bp, 45 predicted proteins | sample MGYA00512118_ERZ772918 | MGnify/ENA primary metagenome ERZ772918 (study PRJEB29015, sample SAMEA2737939) | human oral metagenome | biome: human oral; feature: human-associated habitat; material: dental | place: China | collected 2135 ... | reverse complement strand
TTATAATGTTTCTATAGAATGAAAGTCAAGAAGTTTTAATTTCTGATTGTTGTTCAGCCATAGAAAGATCTTTAACATACAATCTCATATCTCCATATTTTATGTATCATAATGCATAATAAAAAATACTGTTACTTTCTTTATCATATAACGCAGAGGTTTTATTATACAACAAATACGATACATATATATTGATAATAGGGACAAATAAGCCAATAATCCAAAATATACTACTATTGCTATCTCTCAAACGTCTAAAGATCATGATGATAATAGTATATATAAGATAAACGTATAAAGCATATCGCAGAGCACAATTTTCGATATTATAATTTAATATCATATTGTATATTATAAACGCTAAATATACATTAAAAAGATTCCATTGACGAACTGTGCTTCGTCCATTAGGCCAAAGACTGTCAATTAATATGCTTTTATAAAGATCTGTTAAAAGAGGCCTTTTATCTTGGCGACTATAAAAAGAGTTTATAGCTTTAATTTGAGAGGTAGTTAAATCATTACGCTCACCCCAGAGTACATCTATAACCTTATTATCAAAAATTATTCCCTTAAGTTCAACATTATTATCTCTTAACCAAAGTTTCCTCGGTACTACAGAAAACAACAACATTGAACACCAAAGACATGGATAGAATAAATCTGGTACATCAACGCCCCATAATATAATATTGTTGGACTCAAAAACAGCTTTTCCGTAAGAAAGGTCAAAATGCTTTCCACCCAATAATATCAATAGTAAAACCACAGTAATTATGATATTTACCCAATGAAATTGCACTTTATTGTAATAATTCAAGCTAGCATAATTTGTAAAAGCTACAAAAAGAACATAAATAACTGTGCCCACATAATATATAATGTCATAAATTTCTTGAGTATATACTATCTCCGGAAGAGTAGATAAAGCAAAGATATTTATTCCTATACCAATAAACACCAATAAGTTTATAGAAAGGTATGTCTGTATATTGATTGTAAATAAATTTATTGTCTTTAACCATTGAATTAAAGATAATAATTCAAATTTAAACTTAATTAATTCAGAATATAAAAGCTGTCTCATCATTCTGATATGTACCCTTTACTATTTATATTTCATTAATTCTTATATTAATTTATTCTAATACAAATAGCAAAAATTGAATATATCCTCTCTCAAGTAGTCGCGAAATTTAGAATATTTATATTGTTTTCCTCTAAATACTAATAGTATACTGAAACTACATATGTTATCAGGTTTTACTGATTATTATGCGAAGGAGAGAGCATGAACGCGCTGCTATAAGCCCAGATTATTTAGACTTTAATGACCACGCTTATGCTACAATGCAAGCCATTACTCTTCGTACATTAAATATAGATGGTCAGTCCCAAGACTGGTCTCGCATCGCTCACTTATTACAACAACCAGCTATTTACACTCTCGATGCTATTTGGCCGTATCTCTCTTATGTATTTACTTTCAAAAAAGGTAACACCCCTGCCATAAGAACCGCCATAGAGTGCGTTAATAAGGCTAGCAAATGTTACGATACATACGGTAGTTATGACTATGTGGACCATCTATGGCAACTAGCAGTCGGCTATTGCTACGAAATTGGTGCCATTACAAAAGAACCTGATTTAGACCAAGCCGTTAGCAATTCCTGACGAAGCATCTGAACGATTAGAAGCCTTTGAACGAGAGTCTTGCAACTTAACCTCCATCAACTACTGGATTCAGGAATCTATAACAAGCAATACGCTTCCAGATTTAAATGATTGGGATGAAATCAAAAAGAAATAAGAGTATTATTTTATTAAGAACGTACTAAGACTAAGAAAGGAGGGATAATTTTGGAAACGTGGAAACGAACGGTGTACATCAGTTTAGTCTGTGTATTCTGTACAGCCTTTGGTGTAAGCCAGTTAGCTCCAATTCTGCCTTTATACTTTCATGATTTAGGCGTACAAACTCCAGAAGCTATGTCCTTATGGTCTGGATTAGCTACAGGTGCCACCTATATTATCGTTTGCTTGGCTGCTCCATTTTGGGGGCGTGTGGCCGACAAAAAAGGTCGTAAAATTACATTAATACGATCTAGCTTTGGCATGGCATTATGCAATGTATTGATTGCTTTTCAAACTACACCCGAAGGGGTTGTTTTAATCCGGCTCGTCCAAGGTCTAGTAAGTGGCTTTTACTCGGCATCAATTACATTAATAGCTTCCGAATCACCTATTGAGCGGACAGGTTGGGCCTTAGGATTATTAGCATCTGCTAATCTTGCTGGTTCACTAATAGGGCCTTTATTAGGTGGATATATTGCAGATACAGTAGGCATTCGCAATGACTTCATCATCGTCGGTGCGCTCATGGGTTTAGCTGGTATGCTGGCTACTATATTCATCCATGAAAATTATGTACCACAACCGAATCCTGAAAAACTTTCCATCCGTAAGTTGAAAGAGCAAATACCGGAATTTAACAGTATTGTCGCATTATGTGTAGCGTCCTTTATCTATGCAATATGCATCATGTCCTTACAACCTGTTATCTCTGTATATATTAAGGGAATCGTTCCTAGTGATACAGAAAATCTAGCATTTATTGCAGGCGCTGTATTCTCCGCTATGGGTATTGCTCAACTTATGAGTAGTTCTCCACTAGGTAAATTAGTCGACAAGATTGGGCCACGCAAAGTATTAGTAGTATCGCTTATTTATGTAGGGATTCTAAATATCCCTCAAGCCTATGTTTCTGATGTATATCAACTTGCAATAATCAGGTTCCTACAAGGTTTTGGTTTAGGTGGCATGTTGCCTGCCTTAAACACCTACCTATCATCAAAAACACCTCGAAAATTTACAGGACAAGTATTCTCCTATAATCAGTCTTGTTTGTTTTTTGGTTATTTCTTAGGATCTGTTGGTGGTGCTAGCCTTATGGCATGGCTAGGCTTTACTACCCTATTCTGGGTTAGCGGTGGATTATTTATTATTTCCGCGCTCTGGATTGGCCTTAAACTAAAATAATATACGTACAATACAACAAGAACCCCACAAAGATCGTTTTAATCTAATGGGGTTCTTTTATTATGTATTCTAAGATTTAACGTCTTTAATACACCTGTGATTTATGAATTTATAGTTTTACAACTACATTTTAATCTAATCATAGTAACAATAGCATAATCACAACCGTAGCAATGATACATGGCACAGCATTGCGTTTTGCCATTTCCATAGGGTTAATACCTGCAAGGCCAGCAATGATGATACCTGCACCCGCTACTGGACTCATGCTACGGCCGATACCAGCACCCAATTGAGCCATGGAGCCGAGTTGCATAATGCCATAGCCAAAGTCTGCCGCATGTGGTGTTACAGCACCGTTAAAGGCAAGGGCTGCTGCATTACCAGAACCAGAGATAACAGCTAATAAGAATGGACCAAAGGCTGCACCAATTTGAGCGATTTGTTGAGAGTTCTTCATGCCATCAATGAGTGCACTTGTAAGGCCGATATATTGCATACCAGCTGTAAAGCATGCAGCAGCAGCCATAAGACCGACTACATCACACATGCCATCGCCAGTACCGCGGAAGAATTTCTTAACTGCTTCCGTTACATTAGGACGTACAGCAATAATACCAATAGCTGTACCAATGAGCATAGATACAGGAACAGAAATTTCAGGAATCACTGCTACTTGTTTACTACCGAGTACGAGTAATACAAGTGGAATGATTGGGATGATAGCATATAAATAATTTACTTTAAATTCTTTACCTTCTTCCGCGTTAGCATCTTTCAATACATATCCTGTATGTTCCTTTTTAATGATAGCTACGATATTGAGCAAGATAGCTGCTACGACAATGCCAATAATAGCTTGCATAGAAAAGCTAGCGATAACGGTCATTACATCTTCACCAGCGAGTTGTGCTACTTGAGGGTTAAACATAAGACCAGGACTCAATGCACTACCCCAAGTCCCTAAGAAAATAGCAGAGCCTGCCATCGCTGGATGTACACCGGAGCGAATAAGTGCAGGAATTAATAGAGCACCTACTGCAGCTGCACAGCCTGCCGCTGTAGGCAACGCAATATTGATTAAGAACGTAATAATAACGGCACCAGGGATGATGATTTTAGTCATTTTTTTAAGACCTGCAGAGATGAAATATACCATGTGCTCTGTACATTTTGTATATTCCATAACATAACTAAAACCAAGCACTGTACAAATAGTTGGTACAAGACCTGGATTTGTAAGCTCTTTTACAAAGGCTGTCGTACCAGCACCAAGCTGTCCACCAATAAAACACATTAATAAGCCCGATAATAATAACACAAGCCGTGTTTCAAACTGCTTAATAATGGCAATAAACGTCGCCACTACGATAACAATACCAGCAATAACCATAATCTCTCCAATCCGTGTATTCCCTACCAATAGCGAATATTCTCTGCCATTCTATTACGGAATACACCCTTCTAACCACGTAAAATATGATACCTTAGCTAGTTAACACAGATCTAACTAAATTATATCTACATCAAATATTCTACGGTACTCAACCTAGTTAAGTTTAGTACTTTCTAAGCTAAGCTTTCTTAGCACCGTGTCTAATATCTTAGCGCCCGTAACGATGTCATCCATATCTGCAAATTCAGCTGGATTATGGCTGATACCTTCACGGCATGGAATAAAAATCATTCCTGTAGGAACATCATCAGCCCAATGCATGGCATCATGACCAGCACCGCTTGGCATGGTCATATAGTCTACGCCTACAGACTGAACAGCCTCTTCAATTTCGCGAATCATTGCTGAATGCATCGCCACCGGATGATCTTGTGCAACAGGCTCAATCGTATAGGATAAGCCTCGTTTTTCTGCAATAACATCAATAAATTCCTTAATGAGGGTAACTACAGAATCTCGGGCCACCTTAGAAATACTGCGAATATCTACGCCGAGTTTAACGGCCCCAGGAATAACGTTCATCGCTCCTGGCACAACCTCTACTACTCCGACTGTGCCCACTACTGGAGGCTCTTCTTGCATGGATGCAATCTCCTCAATACCGAGAATGATTTTAGAAGCCCCACAGAGTGCATCATGACGCAAGTTCATCGGTGTGGCCCCACTATGATCAGCATTACCACGAATGGTTACATAGAACCGTTCTGGTGCGGCAATCCCGGTTACAATGCCGATAGGTTTAGCTTCGTGCTCTAACACTTTACCTTGTTCAATATGAATTTCTGTGAAAGACTTTACATGTCTCTTATATTCCATATGCTCAATAGCATCTGGATTTAAATTGCGCTCTTTTAATGCCTCATACAAGGAAATGCCTTGTTTATCTACTAAGCGATGTAAATCTTGCAATGTCAATTCACCGCGCATAGCTTTACTACCCAATGTGGCTGCTCCAAAGCGGCTAGACTCTTCACACATAAAGTCTACTACTACAATGGTATGGTCATGTTCAAAACCATCATCAGTCATACTGCGAACCGCTTCGATAGCAGATAATACACCCACAACACCATCATAATTTCCCCCATTAGGCACGCTGTCCGTATGAGAACCAACCATGACAACCGATAAATCAGGATTCTTACCTACCTTATAGCCAATGACATTCCCAAAACCGTCTGTTTCTACAGTTAATCCTGCGTCAACCATGCGTTTTATAATATATTGGCGGCCTGCCCAGTCTGCATCGGTGAAAGCAATCCGATTAATACCTTCACCAGGTGCAGTTAACTGCGACATAGCCTCAAAATCACTAGCTAATCGCTCTCGTTGAATCATATAACACCTCACAATCTAATGCCTATATTATACATAATATATAGGTCCACTATACATATTCTTGATACACACATCTATATAGTTATACATCTATAATGTAATGTATACATCATAATCAATATAGTCTATTTTAAATAGTGAGTAGCAATTGTCCCTAATGCAATAATACCATTTAGCATGTCTTCTTCATCAATATCGAATAATGGATTATGATGAGGTGCTTTAATAGCAGAGCCTAATACCATATATGTTGCTCGCCCACCACGATCAATAACACGGTTTAAGAAATAGGCACAGTCTTCACTGCCACCGCCACTATAATCAAATGGTACTTTTTTGAAAATGCCTAGTGGTTCAACGATAGATTGTACTTCACGAGCTAAATCATCGCTAATACGTCCTGCAGGAGTTTCACCTTGTTTTGTAACTTCAAAGGTACAATCATGCATTTCTGCAGCACCTTTAATAATGGTCTTAGTGCGTTCAATCATATAATCATTGATCTCTGTAGTAGCACCGCGAGTCTCTAGTTTAAGAACAGCTATATCAGGTGTAACATTACGACCTGTACCACTTTCAAAAACACCTACATTCATACGGGAAGCCCCTTGGCTATGGCGAGCAATGGCTTGTAAGTTAAGAACCGCTGTACAGCCTGCTAGCATTGCATTTTGTGCTTTCTCCGGAGAGCCACCTGCATGAGCTGAATAGCCATGGAATACAGCATCAAGTTTTGTAGTCGCTAAAAAGCCATGATCGCTACAAGCAAAGCAATTAGATAACTGTTCATTAAATCCGATATGCATGCCGAACATTAAATCCACATCATCTACAACACCTGCCTCGGCCATCGCTTTAGCACCACGTACGCCTTCCTCTGCTGGTTGGAAGATAAGTTTGATAGTACCCTTCAAGCCATCCTTATGTGTAGCAATATACTCAGCAAGGCCAAGCCCCATTGTCATATGCGTATCATGACCACAAGCATGCATAGCCTTCTCATGACGGGATCGGAAACCATCCTTAGCTGGAATATGGTTAGATGCTTTAGATTCGATTACATCATTGGAATCCATATCTGCACGGAATGCTACTACAGGACCATCATCACTGAACTTCATAGTTGCTACAATAGCTGTTTTACCATGGCCCATCTTCTCTACTAGTTCAGGATCAGCACCTTCATCGATAGCACGCTCCATAGCGGCTTTCATCACTTCATCACTAGGTAATCCCATACGAGAGTTTAAATCGAGCACTTCTGAGCCCAATGCCACATCATAACCCAATGAAATGAGTTTATCTGCAACCTTGGATGCAGAGCGGTACTCGAGCCACGCTGGCTCTGGATACATATGAAAATCGCGGCGCATAGCTATAAACGCATCACGACGTTGTTGTACAAATTCCTTAATGTCCATAATTATCTCCTTAATAAAGCTAAATCTATCTACTTCTACTATATGAATAGATGTAGGAATAGTCAACAAACGGAACTATGTATACAGTATAAATCGAATACCACCTTACATAAAATAACAAAAACCTATATTACTATGACAAAATATGATAATCATAGCTATTTAGGTTTTAAAAGTAATCTATTTATGTTTAAGATTCATTGAATCTACGCAATTTCTTCTTTATTAAGTTTTTCCAATACGTCTCGTTTAAGTTGTCGTTGGCGATCCCAGGCAATAATAAATACGGTTGCGATGATGCAGAACATCCCGAATATACCAACTAATGTAAATTCATTACCTAACAAAGCCCAGCCAAACAAGGCGGCTGAAATCGGCTCTAAAGAAGACAAGATTGAACCTTGAATAGCACCAATACGACGCACACCTTCAATATAGGCATTAAAGGATACTACAGTCCCTAGGATAATAATCGTAAACAAACCGAGCCAAGTCATGCCATCCCAAATGGCCTCTGAGTCAATTTGTTGAAACATAGCAAGAGATAAAATACCACAGATAAACATAGCAAATCCAACGATAGATGTGGTGCTATATTTTTTTAATAGTTCAATGGGTTGCAACGTATATACACAAATACTAGCAGCAGATATAAGTCCCCAAAACAAGGCGTCTCCATTAATAGTGGATATATCTAACCCTTCTTGAGAAACAATACATATAGTACCAGTCAGTGCAAGCAGAACACAACAAAATTCAGCTGGTGTTGGCTTTTTAAAATATCGTAAGAATAAATAAATAATGAGCAACGTCGGTGCTACATATTGTAATACAGTAGCCACGCCTACACCTGAAATAGCGATAGCTTTAAAATACGAGTACTGTGCCAACGCAATACCTAATAAACCGAATATGAGGAGTTTACCAAAGTCTTTTGGATGTTTAAATATATCAAAAATGCGTATCCCATCCTGTATATAGGCGAGTAGAATCGTCAATAATCCAGCTACAAGTAACCGCACCTCTAACAGCCACTCTACATTTAAATGCTTTGCATTTTCGAGGAATTGCACCGATGTACCTGAAAGCCCCCAAAATAGTGCCCCCATAATGGCAAGTCCCATGCCCATCCACTGTTTTTCTTCCATACAACCTCCACATAAGGATTGCTTACTATTACAAAGAGTTTATCATTAAGATGATTGACCTCGTTTTTCTAAGGCAATGATGATAACTGTAGCAATAATCATGGCCATTCCTAAGATACCAACCCAGTTAAATTGATTGCCCAATAAGGCCCATCCAAAGAAAGCTGCCGAAATCGGCTCAATCGATGACAAAATCGATCCTGAGACAGCACCAATGCGTTTCACCCCTTCAAGGTACGCATTAAAGGACACGATGGTGCCAAGAAAGACTACATTAAAACAGCCTACCACAGTCCATACATCCCATGTCGCACACGAATAAGGCTGATGGAAAAGTACCGCTGCCACAAGACCACTGAGGAGCATCCCAAAACCTACAATAGGAATTGTCCCATAGGTTGCTACCAGTCGTACTGGAGAAACACTATATACGGCTACGCCCACGGCAGATAATAAGCCCCAAAACAACACGTCACTACGAAAGCTTTCAAAAGAAAAACCATTATTCCCCATCAAACAAATAGTGCCTGCTAAAGCAAGGATAACTGAAATGATTTCTCCTGTAGAAGGCCGTTTTCCATAACGCATCAGCAAATAAATGATAATCATAGACGGTGCCAAATATTGCAGCACCGTCGCAATGCCCGCACCGGCGATGACGATGGAACGGAAATAGGTATATTGGCACAGGGCCATACCAAATACGCCGAATATGACGAGTCCTAATGTATCTCGCCAATTACGGAATACATTAAAAATAGCATTACCTTGACGAATCCATCCATATAAAACGGTTAACAGTCCTGCCGTAATAAGACGCATCGTCAAAAGCCATTCTAAGTTCATATTACGAAAATTGCCTATGAATTGGACAGATGTGCCTGACACGCCCCATAAGGTGGCGCCTAATAATGTTAATGTAATACCGATAATTTCATATCGTTCCATCATGTTACTCACCTAATAGAGACACATGCACCTTTACAACAACCTTACGAATTTTTATAGGCTTATCGTCAACCGCTAAAAGAGGGCGATGAATATCCGATGGGAAAAATACCGTATAATACCCTTCTGGACAGTAGATGTGCCCTTCATCTACAGATTCATTAGGATAAAAATAGCAGTCTCGTTCAGGATAGGATTCGATAGGCTTTACTCGGCCATGGTCCACAAAAAATCCCATATTCTCTTGCCCCTTCACCATAAACTGAATATCTATATAATTTTTATGAGATTCTGGTTTTGTAGTTTCAAATAATTTTGTTTCTACATCATCTACATTGGCATACATCATATCGCCTTCGATAGCATGACGACCTCCTGGCAATGCTTGTAAATCAGTGTTTTTTAAGAAATCAAGAGCTCGAACAATGGCTGCGGGATAGCCCATTTTTGTATAATCTGCATGTATACTTGAAAAAACCATAGGTACATCCTTTCTATATAAATCATAGTGCATATAACACCATACATACGATCAATTATTAATCTATTAGTATTGATTTTATACTTCTATGGTAGCACATATGCACTTTGGCTTCCATATAGGATTACGCAAAACAAACCCTCCATACGCTACATATATGGAGGGTTCGTAAAGTACTATTCAAATTTATGACTTACGTCAATGATCGTTATACATATGAAATTGTATATTAAGTTTTATATTTAGTTGTATATGAAGTTGTTATTGAAATGTCAATTCTCAATGAAATTAACTACGTAGACAGTTTTTACATTAATCTTGTTCCTTGAAAGCAGCGATTATTTCATCGGCTTGCTTATGAGGAACCTCTTCATAACTATAGAACTGACGATTAAATACGCCTTGTCCTTGTGTCATAGAGCGCAAAACAGTAACATAATCTGACATTTCTGCCAACGGTACTTGTGCTTTAACAACGGATATACCAGTTCTTTCACTTTGTTCCATGCCTAATACACGACCTCGACGACTATTTAAATCGCCCATGATGTCACCCATGAAAGCATCTGGTGCAAACACGTTAACTTCATAGATTGGTTCTAATAGGACTGGTTTCGCCTTTGGAATTACATCCTTGATAGCCTGTGACGTAGCTACTTTAAATGCTAACTCTGAGGAGTCTACACTGTGGTAAGATCCATCCAAGAGTGTCACTTGTACGCCAATCATAGGATATCCCGCAATTAAGCCTTTTTCTAGGGTTTCTCTGGCGCCCTTTTCCACTGCTGGTATATATTGTCTTGGTACAGCACCACCAAAAATCTTGTCTACAAAGGCAAATTCTTGACCATCATATAATGGATCAACTTGAATTTTAACATGTCCATACTGACCATGACCGCCACTTTGTTTTTTATATTTCGATTCTGTTTCTGCAGATCCTTTGATTGTTTCACGGTATGGAATATATGGTTTTACAAGTTTCGCTTGTACGCCATATTTACGGTCCATCTTGTTAAGGATATGTTCTAAGTGCACTTCGCCCATGCAGTCAATTTGCAATTGGCGAGCTTCCGGATTTTTCACAACTACACAAGTTGGATCTTCTTCGGCTACTTTTAACACAGCACTAGCTAATTTTTCCTCTTCACCTTTTTTCACAGCTTCCATAGCTACGCTATACAAAGGTTGAGGGAAACGAATCGCATCGTACTTCACCTTAAAATCAGGAGCTGTTAAGGTATCACCTGTTTTTGCATTAGCCAATTTCGGTATCACTACGATATCGCCAGCTTTTGCGGCAGTTACTGGAATTTGTTGCTTCCCGATAAGGGTAACCATCTTATTCCATTTTTCCTCAGTTCCTTGATTAACGTTGAACAGCTTATCACCTTCTTTGAGTTCACCAGAGAAGATGCGTACAAAGCTTTGTTTGCCTGCGAATGGGTCAAGCAATGTTTTAAACACGAATGCGGTTAGGGGTTTATCCACATACACCACAACTGGTTCACCAGTGTCTGCTGATTCAGCAGTCATCACTTTTTTTGCTGCATCTGGCATATACCGAATCATTCTGTCTAATACTTGATCTAAGCCAATACGGGATGTGGCACTGCCACACATGATTGGACACACACGGCCTGTAATCATCCCTTCGCGTAGACCTTGGCGAATTTCTTCTAATGAAAGCTCTTCGCCTTCTAAATATTTTTCCAACAATTCATCGCTACCTTCAGCCGCGGCCTCTACGGTCATTTCCCGTATTTCTTGGGCCTTTTCGATAAGATGAGCCGGTACAGCAATCTCTGTTGGTTGGCCGTCTTTGTAAGTAAACGCAGTCATTTTGGCTACATCTATAACGCCTTCAAAATTGGCACCTTCGCCAATTGGAATTTGGAGTGGCATAATTGCCTTGCCAAATAGTTCACGCATACGTTCAATAGTACCGAAGAAATCAGCACCATCAACGTCCATTTTATTGATAAATGCCATACGTGGCATTTGTAATTCAACAGCATAATCCCAAGCGCGCACCGTATCTGTTTCAACGCCAGTCGTTGCGGATAATACCATTAACATGCCATCACAAGCACGCAATGCGGCACGAACTTCACCATGGAATTCATTGTAACCCGGTGTATCAATAAAGTTAACCTTATGGTCATGCCATTCACAAGGAGCCATACCCAATTGGATTGTTACATTTCGTTTAATCTCTTCTGGCTCAAAGTCCATAATATGTTTGTTATCTTGACCACGGCCAACAAAATCAACAGCACCAGAGGTTAATAACAAGGATTCTACTAAAGCAGTTTTTCCTGCCCCATCATGGGACACCACAGCTACATTACGAATCTGACCACTACTATATTCTTTCATCGGAATCGCCTCCTTATGTGAAACTTTGAGTTCTTGATATATGATTTCGACGTAATAATATAAAAATCCTCTTTTCTCGAAAAAAATATTTATCGAAAAAAGAGGACTATTATACAACTAAAAGGATCCGGTCCGTTTACCGTAATGTTTAGAATCCCCATTTTGTTTCCAACCTACGGTGTCACCAATGGACATAACGCGACGCGTCAAGCAATCCTTACATTTATCAGCATTATCATCCACGCATGGTTTATTATCATATAGCAAATATTTGGCACGGTGTTCTGGAATTGTAATGATAGGCATCAAAATATTAGCTCCTGCAGCGAGTCCCTTTTCGCGTCCTAATGGGTCTAATGCTTGTAACGCCGTAGTAGCCGCGATATTTACGTCTTTCAAAAATAGACGCGTTAAGGCAATCATCTTAAGCCCCAATTGAATACGACGCAATTTACCACCTTCATCATCGATGCCCATGGCCAACGCCTCTTGGCCCAATGGCGTATCATGATGTACCACATAGGGGCCCATGCCAATCATGTCGATATCCATATCACGGTAGAACAAGATATCATTTACAAGGTCTTCCTCTGTTTGCCCAGGTAGACCAATCATAACGCCTGTACCCACTTGAAATCCTACACGACGCAAACGGCGTAGACATTCAACGCGAGTTTCAAAAAAATGTAGTTCATCGCGAGGATGAATTTTGTGATATAGCTCTTTATTCGTCGTTTCAATACGCAATAAGTAACGGCTAGCACCCGCCTCACGCATGCGGCGGTACGCCTCTTCACTTTGCTCCCCTACGCACATCGTAATGCCAAGAGAACCATCGCCGATGGCTTTGATGTCGCGGATAAGATCGACTACATAATCGACGAATACATCATCACAACGTTCTCCAGATTGAAGCGTAATAGAACCATATTCATGGTCATAGGCCCACTGCGCCATCTTGATGATATCTTCACGATTCATATCAAAGCGTTCCGTCTTATCATTTTCGCGGCGAATACCGCAGTAATTACAGTTTTTAATGCATCGGTTCGAGAATTCGATGAGGCCACGATAATACGCTACAGGCTGTACATATTTTGCCTTCACTTCGTACGCCTTTTTATATATTAGCTGCAACTGTTCTTCATCAGTTACAGACATGAGAAATCTTAGCTCATCCTCTGTCAGACATTCATCGCCGACGAGGTCTTTTGCAAGAATGTCTTGCACTTGCAAATCATCACTTCCTTTCATAACGAATCGTCATCGATTCGCTTGGTATGGTAATAGATTCAATATCAGTAACGCAGATAAATCCATTAATTTCGCGTGGTAAATCTTGCACATACTTCACTTGGTTCGTCAAACATGCATGCGCCATAATACCACGACTCATTTTGGAGGACGTACTCATCTGTTTATATGTATCGCCTCGTAATTCCCAAAATTCAACGGTTACTACCTTTGGATGGTTCACCATTTTTGCATATTCTTTAGACGCTAAGTTTAGGATCCAATCCTCCTTGTGAAAGTATGCATCCACCGCTTCACGCCAGATTTCATATAAATTAAGCCCTACCTTATCGACCATATCTAATCGATAGTCTCTGACACCCATCGTAGGCTCTACAACGCCATATAATGCAGACATAATAGCAAGATGAGTTTCACCGAAAGCCTTAGCCTCATCAGATAAGCCGGCCCAATCTAAATATTTAAAGGCAATGCCATCATAACTTTCACAAGCTAACCCAACAGGACGGGACTCAAAATCTTGATAGAAATCAAAGAGAGCTTGCGCCTTATCTTCCTTTAGTTTTAGGGCCTTGCCAAGTGCTGCTACATCGAGAGCTTGTAAATGTTTTACAAGCTCTTGTGTAATAAGGGGCTGAAATTGACCTGCACGGGTCACTGTTGTAGTATCGGAAATTGTTTTTGTCTTACTAGGAGAGAGGACGATTTTCATGGGACAATTCCGCCTTGATACTTTCCTCTGTCAAATTGTCGATAAGATTTGGATTCCACAACATGAGAGGCACTGCCACAACGTGACTAGCTTTCATTTCTTTACACAATTTAATGCATTCTGCCAAATAAGGAGATTCATTATCGTGGATATCGCAAATGATAACTACATGGCGTCCCTTAAGATTAACCCCTTCATAATCGATGCTTTCACCAGACACGGTAAGCAAACCGGTTTCCAAACGGCCTTCACTCATATCATTTATACGAGACATTAAAATATGCTCAAGCATAGTGGATACCGGTGTTACAACAGGGCCTGTACCAACGAGGGCCTCTGGTTGGGCATGAACGATAACGGTCTTCTTGCGTTTGTCCGTTCTAAACTCCATAAGTGCATGTTCTAATGCGGAGAAGAACACAAATAATTGCCAAGGATCTAAGGAGCCTGTTTGGAACATATCGATAATAGCGCCATCCTCTTCGATGTTAAGGCGCGCTAATAATTCTTCTGCAATGTCGTGAACAACCTCTTTATAATCAGATTGTAAAGGTGCATTTAATTCATTCATATCTTTTTCTGTTGCCATGAAATCCTCCCGAAAACATATATAAACTGCTATACTAGCAAATTAAATTCTATTCTTTATTGTACCATATTTCACAGGCTTATACGTTACTACAACTACATTTCATAAATCTATTTGGTTCTGGTTCTAAACAAAACAAAATACCGCCTATTTCTGTGAAAGCTTTCACAAAAACAAGCGGTATATATTAGCCTATAACTAATAAGTAAATATTCATCAATGTTACGATAATACCAATGCCCCAAAGAATAATCCCCGTAAATCGGCGGTTCGTATAAGCGCCCATAACACGACGGCTACTCGTCATATATAATTGCAAGAATATGGTAATCGGCAACTGTAAACTCAAAAACATTTGCGAAACGAGCAATGCTTGAAAGGAGTCCGTAATAAACAAGATCAATAATAGTGCAGGAATATATGTTAACCCCAATCCTAAACGACTATGAAAGTCCTTCATATCATAGGACTCGCCAAACATGCCGGCAAATATGCTCGCCCCAGCCATACCAGCCGTCGCCGATGATGCAAGACCGGCAAATAGCAATGCCAATGCAAAGATGGTATCTGCAGCAGGTCCAATTAAAGGTCTCAATAATTCCTCAGCTTGTTCTAATTCGGTAACAGCAATGCCATGACTAAAAAATACGGCCGCCGCTAGTAAAATCATGGCGGAGTTGATCATCCAACCAATGCCCATAGATAATAATGTATCTACGAATTCATATCGCAATTGGCGATGCATAATCTCCTTATCTTGTCGATTAAACTGACGACTTTGAATGACCTCGGAGTGCAAAAACAAATTATGAGGCATAACGACGGCCCCTAAAATGCTCAAGATAACGAGCATAGATTCGTTAGGTATGCTTGGATTGATCCAGCCAACACCCGCTGCAGCCCAATTGACATCAACCATATTGACCTCCACAAGGTAGGCCAATGCAATAAGGGATACAAATCCAGCTATAATGCGTTCTAATTTGCTGTATGAATTTGTAATAAGCATAATTGTACATACGATAGCCGTTAATACACTACCGATGACAAGAGGGATGCCGAACAGCATCTTTAGTGCGATAGCAGCACCAATAAATTCCGCCAGCGCCGTGGCTACGGCTGCAATCCCCGCTGTACTTAGCACCGTACGAGACAACCATTTCGGTAAGAATTCATAAGCACATTCTGCTAAACATTGCCCTCGCACAATCCCCAAATGGGCCACATTATGCTGCAATAAGATGAGCATAAGTGTAGATAATGTTACAACCCATAGTAATTCATAACCATAGCTAGCACCGGCTGCTAAGTTAGCAGCCCAGTTACCTGGGTCAATAAATCCGACGGTTACAATAATACCAGGTCCGATATACTTAAATACTTCACTAACATGTTGTTTGCCATTCTGATGAACAGTAAACAACTTATTTTTTATAAAATTAATCATGTTGTTCCCTTATAGGGATTATAGAGTGAACATCATTTCTGTTTGTACACGCGCATCTGCTTTAGATTTTCCATTCTTGGAACCTGTATAGCGAATACGAACATCACCGTTAGTCTTGACACGAGAGTCATCAATTTTAAATTTCTTCATTTTTTCCTTGATTTGTTCGTCTGTTAAAGCCCGTTCTTTGGTGACTTTTTTATCTCGTTCAATGCGATAATCCATTATATCGCGCATGTTTTCTTGGTAGATACGCAACGCAAATTGACGATCATTGTCGTTCATTTGTTCCCGTTTTTCCACGACTTCATCAAGTAACGGCATCAACTCAGTTTTCGTATAACTAGTACTATCATCAAATATAAATCCATGAGTATTCGTAATGGCTCCATGTTTTACCAGCGTCTTTAACGCTTTGTATGTCCAATCATTTGGTGTAATAAGGTTAGCGCTACCAGGATGTGCAGCAGATACTACTTTAACATCATCAGTACTCATACCATCTACCACAGGACGGGCACTAGGAATTGTAAAATCTTCCGCATGAGCCACACCGAAGGATGCCACTAAACAAAGGGTCCCAATACTAAGGACGCGACGAATCATCGACAAATGACGTATATATTGTGTATTCATAAAAGTCTCCTTAAATTAAATTTTATACAATTTATTATAAGCAATCAGATATGAATACGTCAACTCTATCCCCATTCCTTACACTGTATAGTTAATAAAAAAGACCTCACATCAGACGATGTGAGGTCTCAGCATGGCGGAGGATTAGGGATTCGAACCCTAGCGACGGTAACCCGCCCTAACGATTTAGCAAACCGTCCTCTTCAGCCTCTTGAGTAATCCTCCATGCTTTACTGGGTAATCATATCATACCCAATAAGGCGTTGTCAATTGAATTATTTCAACATGGATTCAATGAACCAAATTTGTTTTACATAGTATTCAATGTGGTCTTCCATCATATTAGAAAGTAAGAAGTTATCTTCCTCACCAGCAGCTTCACGGATAGCAGCAGCTTGATCTTTCATATATTTAAAGTCGTGAAGTAAAATTTCGATGACTTTATGTTGAGGAACATCTTCTTGACCTAGCTCACCGATTTTTGCTAATTTAGCATATTCAACAGAGTTTACTAATGGGAATTCACCTTGCATTTTTACATGTTCAGCTACGGCATCAAAGTATTCAAAGGCTTCATCATAAATGGATTCTAAGTATTCGTGGATGGATTTGAATTGTGGACCAGTTACATTGAAATGAAGATTGTGTAATTTTACATTCCATACGGAAAGATCTGCTATATATTGATTTACTTGTTGTACGTTTTTCATAATAATACTCCTTTTATTAATTAATTCTCAATTATAGTTTATTCAGAGCCAGAATAAACTCAGTTGGCTTCTATGCCATCAATTTATTTATTTAATTTGTAATCAATATTGATTACATTATTATTCTAACAATAATGATTTTCCTTGTCAATAGCTAAATCGATTTTTTTCGTTTTTTAATAAAAAACCTCTTATTATTAGACTAAAATCTAACAATAAGAGGTCTATTCCATATTAAATATAGTACTCTATGTAGTTTTCAGGATATGGGCTATCATTGGAGGCCCCATTTTTATCTTTTCGTCTAGGTTTCCGAACATACATATTTTCTGGATCCGTTTCAAAGATGACCATATCTTTCGGAATATCGTGTTTTATAACTAGATTACAACCGATTTTAGTACGAGCACCAATCGTAATATCCCCTAAAATTTTTGTACCTGTACCAATAAGAACATCATCTTCAATCGTAGGATGGCGTTTCGCCTTCTTAGAGGACATGCCCCCCAATGTTACCTGATGAAACAAAGTTACATTATCCCCTACGATAGCGGTTTCACCGATGACAACGCCCATGCCATGATCAATAAATAAGCCTCGACCAATGGTAGCGCCTGGATGAATTTCAATGCCCGTTACTTGACGAGAATGAAGTGCTATACGCCGTGCCAATGTAGGCCACCCTGCCTTATAAAGACGATGTGCGAAGAAATGCCAAAACAAGGCTGTTATATGCGGATATGTCCATATAACCATCCACACATTAGTGGCCGCCGGATCAGAATCCATGACGCGTTTAATATTATATTGAATTTTGCCCCATAATTCGCGCAAACCTTGCATCATAAGTACTCCATATCTACGTTCATTATACGAACAGTCTCTCTTAGATATCAAAAATATAACGCCCTTGGATACTCCCAAGGGCGTAAGTCACGGTTTTAACGATCACCAAACTATACACTGGGTATAATCATTTGTACACTCTATAAATATATTCCTACTCTAACACCTAGGAATATATCTGTCAAGAATTTTGAGCACCTTTAAAGCCCGCAGTTTATAGGAAATAACTGAGTTTATCGTATCTTACTAAGTGTGTTTATTACCGAATCCCACGTAATAGGCATCGTCATAATGGCAACGGCAATTCCAATCCATAAAAGACTACCAACGATAACTACAAGCCTAGAGAGCACAAACTGAAGAGCCCTGCTATTGCCATATACGATGATTTTCTTTCGTTCATGTAATACAATATGTCCCCATAAAAAACCAGCTAAGGTATACGTTACAACATGTGGATCTAACACCAAATAAGAAACCACATCTAGCATATGCTCTTTTCTAGATATCACGGGTGAAAGCAATCCATTTACTTCAACGGCCCATAGTTTATACCAGAATAACATTAATATGGCAGGCCACATAGATCGCCACGTCATCCATAAGAGATAACAATAATTCACCAACGCCCCAGCTACTTGACCATGATGCTGTTGTAAATATCGTTCCATCCAAGAGTTTGAACTATAACCTTGCTCAATTTGCCAATAGTGAAATTGTACATTTCGTTCCCCATGCGTAACATCTACAAAGCCTAGTGTTTGTAATAGGACGAGAGCGAATATACCAATAGTGACAAGTTGAAACCATTCACTAAACATCCAACTAGATGGCACCATACGGTCTGTTACAGTAATGTCGATTTGCAATACTAATAGTATCAACGCTACGTAAGCGCTCCATCGTGTCCATCGGCTGTATGTATGTAGGGAACTATGATTACCAACAACAAGCGCTGTGGGATGCAATGACAACAATAGGCCGAATACAAAGCAAAATATGAATGCTGAGATGACTGCTATAAATTCGTAATTCATCTTAACGGTACGCTACGCGTTCAGGCTGCATATCGTGGAAATGAAGGCGTTCTTTTGCCGTCTTTTCCCACTCTGTACCAGGCTTACCGTAGTTTGCATATGGATCGATGGACAAACCACCACGCGGTGTAAACTTACCCCATACCTCGATGTACTTAGGATCCATCAACTTGATGAGGTCTTTCATGATAATGTTGATGCAGTCCTCGTGAAAGTCCCCGTGGTTGCGGAAACTAAATAAATATAATTTCAAAGATTTGGACTCTACCATTTTCTTATCTGGTACATAAGAAATGTAGATGGTCGCGAAGTCTGGTTGACCTGTCATAGGGCACAAGCTGGTGAACTCAGGACAGTTAAACTTAACAAAGTAATCATTATCTGGGTGCTTGTTATCAAACGCCTCTAACACCTGTGGCGCATAATCAGTAGGATAATCGGTCTTGTGACCTAACATCGTTACCCCTTGTAACTCTTTTTCAGATCTGCCGGATGCCATAAGGAACCTCTTTCTATACATTCTATAATTAAATATATTAAATAATTTATGTAACACTTAATTATAGCATATAAAGAACAACCTATAGCACTATATGCTAGCTCAAAGTATCTAGTAATAGGTTAGAACATATAAAAAAGTATATAAGGCTACTAGAAATAACCAAACATATACGCCAGCTTTAAAATTAAACTGATATTTTTCTACTTTATCACTTTCAAACTCATTATTTTTAAGCATAAAGTACATTCCAACTAAAGAAATCCCCATACAAAATATCCACCAAAACAACATAGTAAATGGAGATATTAAATTACGTATGAAAAATATTCCAAACCCGAGTACTAAGCTAAAAGTATAGATAATTCGAGCTAAACTAAGCTTACCTTTATGCGTAATAAGTTTGTATATGAGGAATATAATACCAAGTATTATAATCAGATCTTGATACATTACTTATCTACATCCCTTTTCAAATTAAATTTAATTTCATCTTTAATGCGATCACCAAATGTCGCACCAGTAACACCAACAACAAAAGCCCCTGCAGGGCCCGCACCACTTCCTAAAACTCCTCCACCTAATCCAGTGGCTACAGGTATTAAATTAGCACCCCAAGCTTTAGCTAGTTCTCGACCACTATACATTTGATAATCTGTATAAAAATCCTTAATTAAAAATCCTATTGCAACAGACCCTCCTGATTTTGCTACAGTTCGAGTAAATTTCGATACGTTCTCCGCATAATACACATATCCAACCCATGGTTGATTTCCTACCTCAGATAATACATTTTGAGCAACCGACTTTCCTAAGGTTTCCTTAGTCCAAACAAATGTAAACTTAGATTCAGATACAGGCATTACACTCACTTTATCAGATGTATCAACAAAAATAAATCTTTCATTATTGGATTCATTACTGTATTTGGCTCTAGCCAAAGTAGCCATCTCATCTAGTATGATTGTAGTACCTAATGATACATCTTTATTCGTAAGAGTGACATGATAATTTATTCCTAGCTTATTGACTATCCTTGCGCCTAATCCTTTAACGCCTAGAAACATATCATTATACATTTTACCTTCAGCTCTAACCTCATAACTTTCATCTGCATTTTTTCTAAAAGAAGGGTTTTCATCTTCTTGAATATAACTTAAAGTTACACCATTTTCAAGCTTTTCACTTGTATTCGTTGCTGCTTGTAAAGATACATCATTAGAAGCCACTAATTTGACTGTTTTACCGGAAATTGCTTCACCAACAGCTTTAATAATCACATGAAATAAACTCTCTTTCATCTCTATGACATATATGTAACGTCCTCTCTCACCTCAAATGAGCGTAAAATAAAAAGATGCTATAGTTCTAAATCATTCGGTAATTAAAGCCACCGAATATTAGACTATAGCGTCCTATCAAGTTTACATGATCATAACCTTAAGAGTAATTCAAATATAATCATTTTTTTAAAAGTTTATATATAAAATACCATCCCAACATAAATACTCCACTAATAATATAAGCACTACCATAGAAGTATATCAAAAACTCGTCACTAGTAACCTCAGGATCCATAACAAACATAAATGTAATGCCTCCTAGGAAAAAAATCATTACCGCCCAAAAGATTAAATTAAATATTTTTAAAGACATTTTCACCTCAATAATACGACAACTCTTATCAAGCACTTCTCGTGCTTTTTTATATCTTCATTTTCTTAAACATCATTTGTCTGTATCCTTTTTCAAATCATATTTAATTCTATCATCTATATTCCTTACTAAGCTTCTTTTGAGAATCAACAGAATATTACTTTATTTCCCCGCCAAAGGATCTGCTTTTCCTAAAATATTAAAAAATGTACAAAGATTTTTCATCATATAACTCATTAGCAAAAATATCACTTATTGTATGTCCCTCTAAACAGGGAATTGTTAAAAAAACATCTAAATCCGACTCTTTAATAACGCATTCATCATTAATCCAAAATTCCCAAACAACATTATTAGGAGTTATAAAACATTCTAACCCGTTATAGGAAAATTCAATTTCATCATTCATAGCTAAATAACTTCTCATTTCATTTAACCTATTCATAGTTATGTTTACTCCTTTCATTATTAATCCATATATGTTTATGTGGCAGTAGATATTTTCCACCATGAGAAAAATCAATATCTACTATTATATTAACATTATTAATCGTAGGTTGAGATATAAAGTTTGTACCAGATATAGATATACTCTTATATAAATTGCATAAAATTTAAGTTTATAATAAAATATTCATATACATTTAGTACTATTATTATATTCAAAACGATATAACACCTTATGGAGGTCCCTTATGAAATTAAAACAGCTTATTTTATCGAGCATCGCTCTAGGTGCGTTAGCTTTCACAGTAGGCGTGGCTCAACCAGCACATGCAGCAATTGGCATGGAAACACCTGCGCCAGCACAAAATTTAGAAAAACCTGCATCTGTAACGACACAACATCATATTAACGTGGATGGCAAGGTATTAGAACCGGTGAAAGACCATCAAAACGTAATCTATGTAGACGGCCAACCGCTCGTAACATTGCGCCAAGTATCGGAAGCATTAGGCTATAAGGTATCGTGGGACGCGCCAACAAAGACGGCATTAGTAGATATGAATATTGCTACCTTGGCAATTCAACCTAATCAAGCACAAATCGTAAGAAAAGGTAAATTACAAATTATCAACCTTGATACATCTGAATCTATGCTACCTACACCGCGCATGATAGATGGTCAATTATTCGTGAGCCCTAGTGCATTTAAATTACTATTAAATGACGTAAAAATCACGAAGGACGAAATTTTCATTGCTCCACAACGTGCTCAGTTAGCATCCACAACCAATACGAATGTGCCTCATAAAAATGAGATCAGTACATTCTTGCCACCATCTGACAATGCGATTGCAAAAATAGAGGCTAACAAAAAGGCCACTACGAAGGATGAACCTCTTATCAAGGTTAGACATACGCAAACAACTGACAAAAACACAAAATAATAATACAAATAGTAAAGCCCTTCGGATGATACCGAAGGGCTTTACTAATTTCAAACTTCATCGAATCTTAATCGATTTCAAGCTATCTGATAAACCTTTGATTGATTCCTTTGCCTCATCTAACACACCTTTACCATCACTTGGTGGTTTGATATTTTCTTGATTTAGCGATTGACTATTGCCTTGAGCGCGTTTCATATTCTGATTTGCCTGTGCCATATCATTTTTTAAACTATCCATTGTGCTACCAAGCTCACCAAAGGTACTTTCATCATAGATTGCAAAATTACTGCCCCCATTAGATGTAATATTCAATGGTCCCAATGTCAATTCGCCATTATCGATATGCAATGCATCCGTCGAGATAGTTGTTACCGATGTATGCACCTTCACATCATAAAACGATAAATGACGCCCTTGATTATGAAAGCACCCTGTAATCGATTGTATAGGAATAAGTATGTAACGACCTGCACCAGATATAAAATCGCCCCACACCTCCATATCTTTAGGCTGCCCTTTACTTGAAAAATTAAGATTCGCCGATACAGGAACAGAAAAATCTGGCGTTTTTAAGGCTATACTACTATCCAAATCGGTGGCAACGCCCGTTAATTCATAAGCCCGCGTATCTAGATTATATACACCTTGTGCCCTTAACTTACCGCCAAATACATTGGCATATACCTCTTTAAAATCGAGTATACCATCTTGGTAGGTCACATCACCTACCACATTTTCAAAGGTTAGTGCAGGGATTCTAAGAATTGGCATGGTAACACGTCCCGATGCAAAAGGTCGATTAATATCCCCCGTCACCTCTGTAAGTAAGGTCATTTTATCATGAATACTATCACCAAATCCCAAGGATGCTGGATCTACACCATAAATATTCAGCTTCATATCTAGTGTCGGCATACGATGCTTGAGCACATCCTTTAAATCGATACGTCCCTCTAATGTAAGACCATCGCCAATTGTGGTACCACCGAATTTCCCCGTTGTCAGATTCATGCGAATGGCACGATTCGTATCGATATCAAATCGAGCATTAACATTATTCATCACATAATGTCGATTCTTTTGGAATATTTCCAATTGGCAGTCTGAAAGCTTCACAATCGCATCGATATGTTGACCATTCCAGTTAAAGTTACGCACCTTTTTCCCTAGCTCTTCTTGACGTTCTAGCGTCGTTTTTTTAGGTGCTTTAGGTCGCTGTTCTACTTCAGATAATGGTTTATTAATATCAGGAGAAGCAGGCACAAAATCGACTCGATTATCGTCATCTAAATCTACTACAATGACCGCATCATTGAATTCTATACCTCGGATGGCAGATGCCTTGAAATTACGAGTAATCACATCCCACATATTAACGCGTATCTTGCCAGAAGGTACGGTCATCAACTGCTGCCCATCGACATCAGTCCATTGCAAATCCTCAAATGATATGGTCCCCCATGGGGTGGCGCTCAGGCTAGCGACGGTAATAGTCCCGCGCATCATGGTCTGTCGCGCTATTACCTCATTAAAAATAACACCCATGCCTCGACTCGCAATAGTAGCTAAGATAGAGATAATGACTACTGTAATTCCAATAAATGCAATGATACCTAGTATACCTCGCTTATATAATTGTATATATTTGCTCCAATACGAGCGTAATCGTCTAGTCATACAATTATTATAGCATTAAATTTTACAAAACCAATCATACTATAGATTTACAAACAGAAAACGCACCCACTAATGTGAGTGCGCTTTCATGTAGTATAGCAAATCAGATTTATGCTTTTACTTCTTTACCGTATTTTACAAGGCTTTCCGCTTCAATTTCCGCTTGTGTACGGTAGTCTTGAGGCATGCTAGATAAGCGAATCCAGCTACGTACAGCTTCTACCAATACGATGAGAATCATGAGGAACATAGCCGCACTGAACGCTACTAGGATCCATTTACCAGCAGGAACATAGCTGTAGAATACGTTTTCATAGTCTGCCGCAATAGCAACGATAGCCATAAGGATACAAGGAATACCTGTCACCCATGCATAGCGTTTGTGACCAAGACGCATAATAACTGTAGTACCTACGGCCAATGTCATAGTACCTAATAATTGGTTAGATACACCGAATAGAGGCCAGATAATACCGATGTTACCTTGTAAAACTAGGTAACCCCACAATACGCATATAAGAGCTGCACAGCCATATACGCCTGGTTTCCAATGTTGGTCGTTAAATTTAGGATGGAAATGACCTAATAATTCTTGAAGTAAGTAACGACCTACACGCGTACCAGCATCGATCAATGTCATTATGAACAATGCTTCAAACATGATACAGAAATGATACCAGTAACCCATCAAGTGAGACATATTAGGCAATTTAGAGAAGATATGAGCCATACCTACTGCAAGAGATACGGCGCCACCAGGGCGATGCATCAAGTCTTCGCCAACCATTGCAGACAATGCTGGCAATTCATGAACTTGAAGTCCTAATGCCTTGAAGGATTCAACTGTAGAGTTAATAGCAAAGTAATCATCCGGATGCAATGCAGTTGCGGCGATCAACGCCATCATAGCGATGAAGCCTTCTGTTAACATCGCACCATAACCGATAGGTAAGATTTCCTTTTCATTAGTAAGCATTTTTGGTGTTGTACCAGTTGCGATGACAGTATGGAAACCAGATAACGCACCACATGCAATAGTAATGAAGATATAAGGGAATACAGAACCTTTCAATACAGGACCGCCACCCCAGATGTAAGGAGTTACAGCTGGCATTTGAATTTCAGGCATTACGATGATAATACCAAGAGCCAATGCGCCGATTGTACCGATTTTAAGGTATGTGGACAAGTAGTCACGAGGAGCAAGCAATAACCATACTGGCAATGCTGCTGCAAAGAAACCATATACTGCAAGCATGATTTCAATGGTTTGCAAATCATATGTAAACCAAGAAGCATATTCACTAGCCGCTACGTTTGGACCGTAGATAATAGCCGCGAAAATCAATGCTACACCGATAATAGTAGCTTCTTGAATTTTACCAGGACGCAACCATTTCAAATAAATGCCAATAAAAATAGCGATTGGGATTGTAGCAAATACGGAGAAGAAACCCCAAGGGGAATTATGCAATGCGTTAGCTACTACTACGGCCATACCAGCAAGGGTAATGATCAATAGGAATAATGTAGCAAGCATGGCACCGAAGCCAGCAAATTTACTGATTTCTTCGCGGGCAATATCCGCAATGGATTTACCATCATAGCGAACAGATGCGAACAAGATAACCATATCATGTACAGCACCAGCGAGTACGGAACCAATTAGAATCCATAATGCACCAGGCAAATACCCGAATTGAGCTGCAATAACAGGGCCTACGAGAGGACCCGCACCAGCAATCGCTGCAAAGTGATGACCAAATGTTACCCATTTGTTTGTTGGCACGTAATCGTGACCATCATTGTGAACCATAGCTGGCGTTGGGCGATACTGGTCGAGTGTCAGCACCTTGGCCGCTATGAAAGCCCCATAAAAGCGGTACGCTAAAATTAGAATACACGCGGAGGCTATAACTAAGTAAATACCATTCATAACCATAAAAACACCTCCAATGTACATGACATCGGAGGTGCCGAATAAACATTTCTAATAAAATTAGGTCTCCAATGCCACTGTAGCTTATAAATTGATGAGTACTTACATACTCATTGTATATCTAAACAAAAATATGTCAATTTACACTTTCTCATTTTAGATACTCATTATTCGTTAAAAGCATATATTGAAGACTATTTTATTTTTTTAATATGATATTCCCAAACGTGCGGAGCAAATTAAGTCCTACAGCTCCGCTTTTTTCGGGATGGAACTGCATACCATACACATTCCCCTTCTCAACAATACCCGGTACCTTAATTCCATAGTCTGCAGTTGTTGTAACATATTGAGAATCTGTCTCTACGTAATAAGAGTGCACAAAATATGTATATTTATCAGCTACATCAGAAAAAACGCTATCTTTACGGCATAGTGTATTTTGATTCCACCCCATATGAGGTACACGAAGGCCATGGTTATTAGGAATAGCTTTCACAGTGCCCGGCATAATGCCCAGCCCTGGTGTTGGACCATACTCTTCAGATTCATCAAACAAAAGCTGCATTCCCAAACAAATCCCTAGCAAAGGTATATTGCGCTCCACCACCTCATGAATGACCTCGATAAGACCGCGCTCACGGAGGACGGAAACAGCCGATGCATAGGCGCCGACGCCTGGTAAAATCACACCATCAGCAGCTAAAATCGTATCTCGATCAGCGGTCAACACCGCATCAAGCCCGATATGTTGTAATGCTTTTTGTACATTAAATGTATTGCCCGCATCATAATCAATTATGGCAATCATAGTGACATCCTTTCTTTTATTGGCGAGCCATATAGTCTTTCAAAATAGAGCGCATAATAGCACCGTCACTAGCAGTCGGCAATGTTACGCGCAACCAATTATCCCGTTGTCCCCGTCGCACTTGATAGCCCTTAGCGAGCCATGCATCAGCGAGGCCATCCGCATTAGGTACAGACATAAAGATGAAATTAGCACCGCTTTTATAATACGTGCCACCGACTTCATCCAAAGTTTGTTCCCACAACACGCGTTCCGCTGCATTTTTCTCTACAGTACTACGCAAAAATTCACGATCGCCGAATGCCGCCTCAGCAGCCACTTGGGACAATGTATTCAAATTATATGGCAAACGAATGGTTTGTATATAATTAGCTAATTCAGCGCTACTCATCATATAGCCAACACGGTAGTTCGCAAGGCCATAGGCCTTCGAGAAGGTACGCATAATAAACACATTAGAGAATTCATCCAGCAATGCTCGTGCCGTTGGCACCTTAACAGAGGTTACAAAGTCTATGTATGCTTCATCGATGATAACTAGCACATTATCTGGCAATGTACTGATAAAGTTACGAATGTCTTCAACAGATTCATAGGTACCTGTTGGATTGTTAGGGTTACAAATCCATACGAGGCGCGTCGTATCATCTACGGCTTGACGCATCGCCTTAAAATCGTATTGCCCTGTCGCCTCGATACACGGAACCTCGCGAATAGCCGCCCCTTCTACAAGACCATTTAAGCCATATTCAGAAAAAGCAGGCACGCTGATAACGATAGAATCACCGGCATTGATAAATGTTTTATTTACCATGGAAATCACTTCATCAAGCCCTACACCGATGACGAGTTGATTGTCCGCTACCTTCCAATAGTCCGCTAATACGCTTCGCAAAGATGATGCGTTGCCATCCGGGTATAGATTGGCATCATTGTTCATCACATAGTCTACTACTGCGTCACGTACCTTTGGCGATGTACCATAAGGGTTTTCATTGGCTGACAATCGCACAAGGCGCTCTACACCGAGACGAGCCTTAACGGATTCAGCTGGTTCCTCTGGCACATAAGGCTTTAATTGGCCAATAATCTTCTTCATACTCTACTCCTTACAAATCTGTAATCGCTTTGCGTTCCTGTGTTTTGCTGATGACGCCTTCGCGGCTTGCCAACTCTTCTAAGATGGCTTCGTAAGAAACGCCCTTTTCTACCAATAACACGAGCAAATGGTAGAGTACGTCTGCTGTTTCATACACTAGTTCTTGAGGATCTTCGTTCTTAGCGGCGATGACAACCTCTGTTGCTTCTTCGCCTACCTTTTTCAAGATTTTATCGAGTCCCTTATCGAACAAGTAATTTGTATAGGATCCTTCCTTTGGTGTTTCCTTGCTCCCCTTAATAATGGCGTATAATTCTTCTAATGTTTGTTGATTGGCCATTGTTCTTCTCCTTTGTGAAAGCTAACGCCTACGCGTCATCTCACATTATACTTCATATAGTTCTCTACGCTTCTACATCGTAAAAAAAACAGCTCACAGCTCCCGTATGGCACGCAGGACCTTCTGCATTGACGAGAACCAGTAATGTATCGCCATCGCAATCGAGCTTCATATCCACCACGTGTTGTACATTGCCACTTGTACCACCCTTATGCCATAGTTCTTGGCGCGAGCGAGACCAAAACCAAGTTTCTTTGGTTTCTAGTGTTTTGTGAAAGCTTTCTTCGTTCATCCACGCCACCATGAGCACTGCTTTTGTTGTATTATCTTGAACGACCGTCGGTAACAGGCCGCCACCTTTATTAAAGTCTGGTTTCATGTATGCTACAATCTCCTACCCTATCTAACAGCAATGCCCGCTGCTTTCAATTGTGATTTCAAATTGGGAATGCTGATTTCACCAAAGTGGAATATAGATGCTGCTAATGCACCCGTAACGCCGGTTTCGGTAAAAACATCAATAAAATGCTGTACCGCACCAGCTCCACCGGAAGCGATAATCGGTACATCTACGACCTCTTCCAAGGCCTTATATAGTTTAATATCAAAGCCGGATTTGGTGCCATCCTTATCCATGCTTGTCACCAATAACTCACCAGCGCCACGGCTCACCGCTTCTTTAGCCCACGCTAGGGCTTCCCAATCGCTACGCTTACGACCGCCATGGGTATACACATACCATTTACCAGTCTCTGAATCAGTTTTTACATCAATAGCTACCACCATACATTGATTACCAAACTTTTGAGCGCCTTCACTGATGAGTTCTGGCCGCGCTAAAGCCGCTGAATTCAGCGATACCTTATCGGCGCCAGCTTTTAGCAATGCGCTCATATCGTCCACTGTTTTAATACCACCACCTACGGTGAGGGGCATGAACACATGTTTTGAAATATCTGTAACCACATCGCGCATCGTCGTACGTCGGTCTACTGTAGCCGTAATATCAAGGAATACGAGCTCATCGGCGCCCTGTTCCTCATAGGTAGCTGCAATATCAACGGGACTACCTACATCAATGAGGTTTACAAAGTTAACACCTTTCTTTACGCGACCATTATCTACATCTAAACAAGGAATAATCCGTTTTGCTAACATGATACATTCTCCTTATTAAACGCAGCAATTTCTTCTAATGTAATAGTGCCTTCATATAAAGCCTTACCTACAATGCTGTCTACAACACCGCGTTTTTCAAGATTCTTAATATCCTCTAAATGGCGGACACCACCGGATGCAACAATACGGGCCGTAGGGAATTGTTCTTGTAAAAAGCCCAATAAGTCTTCATTAGCACCTTGCATTGTGCCATCTCGATCCACATCAGTAACGATAAAAAACTTCGCACCGGCTGCCACCATAGCACCGATAAGGTCGATCATAGGCACATCAGATTGGTCGAGCCAACCTTCTGCAGCAACCTTACCATTCTTACCGTCTACGCCGATAACGATGCGTTCTGGACCGTATTCATCGATAACCTGTTTCGTCAATTCAGGATTTTTAAGGGCTACGGAACCGAGAATAACGCGATTGACGCCCATTTCTAAATATAAGTCTACCGCATCTTTATCACGAATACCGCCACCGATTTCTAACACACCTGTAAATGCAGCGCGCACGCGTTTAACGATATCCACATTAACTGGTTTCCCCGCCTTTGCCCCATCTAAGTCGACTAAGTGCAAAGCGCCAACGCCAGCAGCCTCGTACTGAGATGCTTGGTCAACCGGATCTGGATTGATGATGGTTTCCTTTGCAAAATCACCCTTATATAGGCGCACACTGCGACCATCTTGTAAATCTATAGCTGGAAAAATCATAGTATCTCCTCTATTCACGAGCCTTATGTGGCTCTGCTTTCACCATTTATAAGGGCTTTATTAAATCATACCCTTTGTAGAATTCACACCTTGAATGTCTGGGTTAATGGTAACCGCCTTACGCAATGCACGGCCCGTAGCCTTAAACATGCTTTCAATAATATGATGCGTATTGCGACCATATTCGTTGCGCACATGTAAATTCATAGCACCACTCACAGCCAAGGCTTGGAAGAAATCCTCTACTAATTCTGTTTCAAAATTACCACCCAATACAGGAGTTGTAAACTCACCATTAAACACGAGGTATGGACGGCCACTAAGGTCGATAACAACCTGTGTCAACGCTTCATCCATAGGCACCCACGCGTCGCCATAACGCTCGATACCCGCCTTGTCACCAAGGGCCTGTGTCAATGCTTGCCCTAAGGTCAATGCAATATCCTCTACCGTATGATGCGCATCCACGTATGTATCGCCTACGGCTTTTACAGCAAGACCAAAACGGCCATGCTTAGCCAACAAATGGAGCATATGATCAAGAAAACCGATGCCTGTATCGACGTGAATGTCCTGATTTCCATCTAGGGTAAGTGTAATTGTAATATCTGTTTCGCCCGTTTTACGAGTTACCGTAGCTGACCGATTTGTTCTCATCATAGTATCCTCTTATCATTAAGGAAGCCCTTTAAGGCGTTCCCATCCATACAATTATTTTTCAAAGCGCACTTCAATAGCACGAGCATGTGCTTCAAGACCTTCTGTACGAGCCAAGGTAGTAATATCCTTCGCCACCCCTTGTAAACGTTCACGGCTAAATTGAGTAAAGGAAATGCGTTTTACGAAATCGTACACACCAAGTGGGGACGAGAATTTTGCAGTACCACTCGTAGGTAATACGTGATTTGTACCGCCTACATAGTCGCCCAATGGCTCAGAGGCATATCTGCCAAGGAATACGGAACCTGCATTTTCTACCATGCTCATATATTCCATAGGGTCCGGTAATTGAATTTCCAAATGTTCTGGTGCTACTTCGTTCATCACGGTAAACATATCTTCTACGCTATCCATAACAGCAATATAGCTATTGTTTTCGATAGCTGGACGAGCAATGCTTTCACGAGGTAATTGTGAAAGTTGACGTTCTACCTCATCAGATACGAGGTTAGCTAGTTTTTCACTATTGGTAACCATGATGGCACGAGCTCGTGGATCATGTTCTGCTTGGGACAATAAGTCCGCTGCAAGATGCACTGGATTAGCACTGTCATCAGCAATGACGCCGATTTCACTAGGGCCTGCAATCATGTCGATATCAACTTGACCAAATACTTGGCGTTTTGCAGTGGCCACATAAATGTTACCAGGGCCTACGATTTTATCTACTTTCGGAATTTGTTCTGTACCATATGCAAGAGCTGCTACCCCTTGAGCACCACCCACTTGGTATACCACATCAACGCCAGCAAGTTTTGCAGCACCTAGCACAGCAGGATTAATACCATCTTTTTGTGGAGGTGTTACCATGATGATTTCCTTAACACCTGCAATTTTTGCAGGCAATGCAGTCATCATAATGGTAGATGGATATGCCGCTGTGCCACCAGGAACATAGAGACCAACACGAGCCAATGGCGTTACCTTTTGACCACGCGTAATGCCTGGCGTATCCATATCGACAAAGCCTTGTTCAATTTCACGGCTATGAAATTCAGTGATATTTTTCTTCGCTACCAATAAAGCGTGTTTCAAGTCTTCTGGTAAATTATCCCATGCCGCATCGATGATAGATTGATCCACCTTAAAATCATCTAGCTTTACACCATCGAATATTTCAGAATATTCACGGAGTGCTGCATCCCCATTAGCACGTACATTTTCAATAATATCGTACACGCGGCGTTCAATTTCCATGTCTGTTGTTTGTTGTGTATATTGACGGACAATGCTAAGCATTGCATCAAGGGATTCTTTGTAAATTTTCATCGTATGTCCTCATTTCAAACTATGTGTGTCTATACTTCTATTGTAAACGTTTCTCATCATATCACGATAGAATATATTTCTATTTCTTTCTCGATATAATATATTTATTTCTTATCGATACAGTACATTTATTTCTTATCGATAGCCGCTTGTAATTGGTCAATCAACGCAAAGATGGTATTTCTTTTTTGTTTTAATGCCAATGGATTTGCTACAAGACGCGTTGAAATTGGTTGGAGCCAATCATAGATTTTTAGATTATTTTCTCGTAGCGTTGTACCCGTTTCCGTAATATCTACAATGGCATCGGCCAGACCTACGAGGGGCGCCAATTCAACGGAGCCTTCGATTTTGATGATTTCTACATCTTGGGATCCGAAATATTGTTTTGTAATGGTTGGATATTTTGTACCAATCCGTTGACGACGGCCTTCCTTCGGATTATACCCTTCTAAGGAGGCCAAGATAAATTGGCATTGGCCCGTTTTCAAATCGAGCATTTCATAAGATGTATTGTCCTGTTCATCCAGTACATCACTACCAACGATGCCTAAATCAACGACACCATTATTTAAATATGTTGTTACATCAGGGCCCTTCGCTAAGATAACCTCTACCGAATCTCCCAATGAGATAATCAACTTGCGTGCTTTGTTGCGTAATGGTTCGCAGTCAATACCACAGGACTCTAAGAGTGGAATAAAATCCTTTTCAACGCGCCCCTTTGTCAAGGCGATACGCAATTTACCATTATCTTGTATGTTACTTTCACCTTGCATAAGCACATCTGTAAGGACATCGATGTTGAAAGCCATACCAACGGATGGCATCGGTGTGCCATCAAATCCAGATAAGAGACCATCATAGCGACCACCGCTGACGATGTATTGAGATACGCCATCTACATAACCTCTGAAGGTAAGGCCTGTATAGTAGGATTGAAGCGGCTCTGTAGAGACATCAATGCGAACCTGTTGTCCTGTAGCCTCGATTTGACCGGCTAAATCCATAAGACTATCTAAAATACGTTGCGCCCCAGCCGGCAAAATGACTTGACTGAGCTCATTTTTGATGTCATTTACAGTACCGAATAAACGAGGCCAAATCATAAGGAATGGATAGAGTGCGTTATTTTTAAATTCGCTGATCAACTCATTATATCGTGGCAAATATTTTGTAAATAACGCATCGAGCAAATCAGTCCGTTCTCCATCAGTCAAGCCCAATGCATCAGTGATAGCACGAGAGAAACGAGCATCACCAATTTCTAATAACAAGGTAGTATTGAGCTGTGATTCATTGACCTCTTTAATGATGGCAAAACATTCTAGTTCAGCATCAATACCTTCATAGCCGACCATTTCGATGCCACCTTGTGTGACTTGGTTGATATCGCCGCGATGCTGTTTGTTTTTCATCAACACATCACCAAGATAGTAGAACTTTCGAGGCAATTCAATATTCGTAGTCGCCAAGAAACGACCGATTGGCATGGTTAAATCAGGACGGATAACCACAGATGCATCAGAACTACCAAAGAATTCGTACATATGTTGACCACGGCCTAATGTATAACCATTAAATACATCTTTGTATTCTACGAGGGGTGTAGAAATTTTTGTATACTGACGATTGCGGCAAAGGCTGAGCAAATACTGGCTCACATCATCCTTGCGCTCCGCTACAGCCCCTATATCATCACGAAAACCTGTAGGCAACTGTTTCTGTACCATAAGGATCATCCTTTCTATAAACTATGCTAATATTGCTATTTAAAATATATAGATTCTTTTATATTTTACTACTTTAACGTATTAAAGTATAAAACTATAATAATACTCCTCTATAGAATTGTCAATAGAGGAGTATTATATCTAGTCCCAAACCTTTGCTACATCTACTACGCTATGCGCATCAGATCCTAACACAAAGGGTACACCAATAATGGCGGCTATCCCTTGAATAAAACGGCTTGGATACATTTCACCGCAATCAGGTTTAAAGAACCCGCTCATATTATAATCTAGTTCTCTACCTTGAACGCGCATAATACGTAATATATCGCTTACTAATTGAGCATTTCGTTTATCTAAATGGTGTTCAAATCCGAAATGATGTTGGTATTTCTTGATTAAATCAAAGTGACCAATTCGCTTTGGCGTATACGTGCCTAAATCGGCGCGCACCGCTTGGCGAATAATACTAAAGTATTTATAGTACAATTCACTTTGATTAGGAATCCAAGGACCAAAGCCCTTTTCAAATTCCTCTGTATTATAGTCAACACAGTAGTATTTGCCACCTACGCCATCCATAAAGTGAACAGATAGAATATTATCGTCCGTCAATGGACCATAGCGATCAAGAAAGTCTTGAATGTCGCTTTCAAAACCAGGGATATAATCCACCTCAAAGCCAAGGGAAATATCGATATGCGTACCATAGGCACGTTGTAATTCACGACCTAATTCGAGATAGGAATCCACCTGATTGAGTTTAAGAGACGCCGTATCATAAGCAATCTTATCACCGCCGTACTCTGCCTCAAAGGCCTTTGGCAACGGAGCATGCTCTGTTAAACACACCTTTTCGATGCGTAGTTCAATGGCCTTTTCAATCATCAATGCTGTTCTATCACCGCTACCATGTGGACATAATTCAGTATGAAAATGACCATCCACCAATCGGCTACGATACGTACTTTTGCCTATGAACTGCCGTTCTGCTTTCATATTTATCATAACTTACCCCTATCTATGTATAGCATATATCCGCAACTCCACGGATATATGAAGTATTTAATATCTATTATTATACCAATAATGCGTAAGTTTCGGTATCCTGATATTTTCCATGTTTAAACCCAACCTCAGGGGTAAGTCCACAATAGGTAAAACCGAATCGACTATGTAATTTCGTGCTCCCCTCATTGCCTGCAGTAATAACAGACACCACCGTATGCAATGTATCATTTTCTTTGGCATGTTCTAAAATATGGGCCATCAATTTAGACGCTACACCTTTACCACGATGGTCTTGATGGATATAAATAGATAGCTCAACAGTGCTTTTGAAAGCATCCTTAGTTCTATATGGTGAAAGTGATGCATAGCCTACCACAACATCGTCCATAAGCCCTACAAAAATACAGTGCTCCACCGTTTGATGCGCCTCAAACCACTCCTGCCACTCTGGTAGCGTACGCGGTTCAAGATCAAGAGTGGCTACACCGTTTACAACCTCGTAATTATAAATATCTAAACAAGATACTACATCATCCTGTGTAATTGGTCGTATTACTAATTCACTCATAAGAATTCCTCAAAAAGTTGGTATCTCTATATAAATTAACCACTTATATCTATTATAAAATGATATAATAAAAAGAGAAAAATAAGCAAGAAAAAGGACGAGCGGCAACTCGTCCTTTTTTGTTATATTGTAGTTAATTTTGTACGCTTTACTACCTATCTGTAATATATCATAAATATATAACACTGACTAGCAATAAAAGATAGGCAATTATCTCTCTATAATACGCCAAACAAAATAAGTGTAACTACAACTAACGCAACAATAACTATATAGTCCAATAATCTAAGTCCTACAGAAGCTGCAAAACTATGGTTTTTACCACCAAAACCTCTAAGTTCCAAGGATAACGCCATTGTTTCAGAGCGGCCTAAGGATTTTAAGAGTAATGGTTGGATGACTGAGGCATAGGATTTCATGCGTTTAAAGATATTGCCTTCTAAAGAAAGGCCTCGACAAGATTGTGCCTCTTGTACAGCCTTACTTTCACCAAGAAAATCTGGTACAAATCGAAGTGCTGCAGTAAACATAAATGCATATTCGTAAGGAATTTTGCATTGCGTTACGAGAGCGGCCGTTAAATCTTGTAATTTTGTCGTTGCCAATAACGCAATAAATACAAGTGTCATAGCTAACATGCGTAGGCCTGCCACAACAGCAGATACTACATCACCGCTACCTAAATATTGAACTATGCCTAAGAATACGGCGAATACAGTCAATGCAAATACAGCCTTATATTGTTTCCACAACAAGCCGGTCAACAACAGCGCTACTAATTCTACGACAACTAATGCCATTAATGACATCCAGTCCCGCAAGAAGATGGCCCATACAGATACAGCAAGGGTCATCAAAATTTTTGTTAATGGTACTAATCGTTCCATGGCCCCTCCTATTCTGCCAATTGCGCGATAAGGCGCGTCCGCAATTCATCCATCGATTTACAATAACCTAGTCCTGGCACGGCTTGTGAAAGCTCTACACTTGGCGGTTTTGTTAAGCCTAAATCGTGTAATTCATCAGTAGATTTTGAAAATAACACTTCTGGTGTGCCATCAAAGGACACAGTGCGATGGCCCATGATGATAGCGCGAGAACATTCAGCAGCCATAATTTCCATATCATGAGTAATCAATAAGATTGTAATTCCTTCTTGATTCAACTGACGAAGCAAGGCCAATAACTCTTTTGTTTCCTTACCATCTTGACCACTTGTGGGCTCATCGAGGATAAGAATGTTAGATTGCATCGCCAATGCAGAAGCAATGGCAACGCGTTGTTTTTCACCGCGACGCAATGTAGGTGGATACTCGTCACGCAAATGACTAATACCACATCGTTCCAATACTTCATCCACAATATGTGCAACCTCGTCTTTAGAGCGACCTAAAGATTCCGGACCAAAAGCTATCTCAGTAGCTACGGTAGGTCTAAACATTTGACGATCCGGTTGTTGAAATACATACCCAATAAATTGCCCCCGTTTAAAGGCTGGCATGGAGGTAATATCCTTACCATTGTAACGAATATGACCTTCGCTAGCCTTTTCAAGGCCTACTAGTAACCGGGTAATTGTGGTCTTACCACAACCGTTCTTACCACCAACAGCAATAAACTCGCCTTCACGAATGGTAAAGCTAACATTTCTAAAAATATCTACGGTAGGCACATAGCCAAATCGTAAGTTTTCTACCTTAAGCATGTGCGCCACCTCCTGCACTTTCACCTATCGTATTACCATGTTGGGTTTGGCTTTCACCAGCATCAATTACATTACTTGAATTTTCATAACGAGAACGGTCAATTGCCTTAGCCATCTCTATATGATGAAGGCCCTTGATTGCCGATTCAATGCTAAGCCAAGGTTCATCACTATGATAACCAGCTTTTTCAAGTTCCATATACGTTGTAAATACAGATGGCAATGCTTCTACATAAATATTATGATTGTACATGTATTCCAATGTTGTAGCCACATCGCTATCGCATACGATTTCACCATCCACCATAAGCGCCATACGGTTAGCATATGGCAATACGGCATGTAAATCATGGTCGATAACTACAACAGTGATACCATGATTACGGTTTAAATCACCAACGAGGCGATATAGTTCAGCCGTCCCATCTGGATCAAGAGAACTCGTCGGTTCATCAAGAACGAGAATAGATGGATTCGTTGCCAACACGGAAGCAATTGCTAACCGCTGACGTTGACCGCCGGACAAGCTCGTAATTTTGCGGTCCTCAAGGCCTTCAATACCAACTTGTTTAAATACCTCTGCACAACGGGCATCGATAGTAGCTCGATCGTAACCACGGTTTTCCATGGCAAAGGCCACTTCTTCACGAACAGTCATCGTTACAAGTTGCGTATCATAATCGGCAAGAACAACACCAATATGATTGGCTAATTCAGGAATCGACAATTGTGTTGTAGCCTGACCATCTACAAAGACCATACCTTCAAGGCGACCGCCATAGAATTTAGGCACGGCCCCAACCATAGCCATGCAAAGTGTACTCTTACCACAACCAGCAGGACCTGTTACAACAAGAAAATCACCTTCGTGCACATCGAGATTGATGTTCTTTAATGTAGGTACAGTAGCCTTAGGATGGAAATAATTCATATGCTCAATAGAAATCTTTGCATCCCGTTCTGGTGTAATAACAAGTCCACTATGTTCACTAGAAACTTCACCACCACTTGGCAACATGCCACGTTTTACAAACATCTTTTGAGCCGGAATATACAACACAGGTGTAATCGCTGCATTTACAGCGGCCACCACTAACACAAGCGGCCACATAGCATACAGATATACATTATTAGGTAATCCTGCAATTTGCCATAACAACGTAACGAAAATACCACCAGATACAACAGTTGTAAAGAATGCACCTACTATCGGTGTAATCTCAAAGGAGCCAATTTTACCAATTTTCATAGATGTCATGGTACGCGAAATGAATGTTATCACCAATGCACCAGCCGGCTCGGACAACAAGTTACCATAAGGGAAGCCAGATTTTGAGGTTAAAACTTCAATCAAAGCCGCTACTAAGCCAATCCCTAATGCTTGAGAGACGCTAGGTTTTGTCAACAAAATCGCCACACAATACGCCGCAATCATCCAGTTTGGTGTAACACCTGCAAAACTAGGACTTACTAAATGCAAAATCGTGCCTAACGCGAGCATCAAGGTACTCACTGTTACCCATCTAAACTGTCCACCCTGGTCATGAGTGTACACGAGATCCTTTATTCGTTCCATAATAGCCTCTTTTCTTCAATAGAATATATACTGTTTATTTTAACATTTATATGGGTATTGTGAAAGTTTATAATCCTTTTCTATACAAAGCTTTCTCACTTCCTCGTCACATAGTTATGATATAATGCATATATTAATTACGCCCACACAGGAGATCTACATGTACAAATATATTACAATTTTAGGCGCTGCAGGCCAAATTGCACAACGATTAACAGCAACACTGTTAACATATACAGATATGCACATCACATTATATGGACGTCAATTGAGCACGCGCGTTCATCCAGAAATTTTAGAACACGAACGAATAACCGTTATCGAAGGATCATTCCAAAACCCTAAAAAATTAGAGGAAGCCGTTTATGATATCCTACATGTTGAAGGCGAAACACCATTCAACCGCGCTAGCATTCGTGTAGGTGAACCAGGTACACACTACAATAAACCATCGTTTTTATAGGATACAAAGACTATCTTTCTTATCTTGAATAGGAAGATAGTCTTTTATTTTTATAACGAAGTACTATCTTTGATACTTCAACACAAAAATATACTGTAATTATATCGTTTAAATGATATAATTACAGTATACAAATTAGAAATAGAGATATTGTAAATTATAAGGAGATAAATATGGGCATCTTACGCGAAACAATTCGACCATCATCAGATTTACGAAATAAGTATCCTGAAATATCTAAGACCTTACAACTAAAAGATGAGGCAGCCATAATTACAGTAAATGGTCGTGGTGATACTGTCAGCTTGGGATATAATACATATAATATGTTAAAAGCAAAGATCGAATTACTATCATCCCTAATAGAGGGACAGAATGATATTATTCATGGTCGAATTACTACCGTAGAAGAAGCTTTTAGTAGCATCGATAAAATGTTAGAACAAATGGAGTAAGATAATGAAAATAAAAACTTACACCATTATTCCTACAGAAAAATTCAACAAAGAACTGCATCAACAAATACTCTATGTAGCTATGCAATTTTCTAAAGAGACAGCACTACAAGTTAAAGAAAATATCCAAACAGCTATTTTAAATCTTCAATTACATCCATATATGGGTAATACCCCTAAAATCAGAAATCTTAAAGACAATGACTTTCGTATGCTAATTTTAAACAAACTCATTATATTCTATACAGTTGTAGAAGAAACTAAAACTATTTACTTACTCTCTATACTAGATCAACGACAAGATTACATTAATATCCTTAATGGTTTATAAAACTTCCCAATATTTTCGGTATACATTTCTCTCTCAAGAAAATGTATACCGATTTTTTATTCCCATAATTTATGGTTATTTATGTAGATAAACAAAGTTATTTACGCTATACTAATAACAGAATTAAGATACACTAATAAACAGGTAAGGAGATATCATGAATCGCATTGTTGTTATAGGTAGTTGCAACATGGATATTGTGGTCCTCGCGGATAAGCGTCCCGCAGCAGGTGAAACAATTATGGGCAACGAATTGCACATCGCTCATGGCGGAAAAGGTGCTAATCAAGCGGTAGCAGCAGCTCGTCTCGGTGCAGAGGTTACAATGGTAGGTTGTATCGGTCAAGATGCGTATGGCAAAATGATTTTAGACAACCTCAAAGAAAATCATATCAACACGGACTATATTGTCACTGTCCCAGATACGACAACAGGCACTGCTCATATCACGTTAGCCGAAAGTGACAATAGCATTATCGTCATCGCTGGTGCTAATGCTAAGGTAGACCAATCTGTAGTCGATAATGCTTGGTCCGCTATCGAACAAGCCGATCTCGTAATGGTTCAAAACGAAATTCCGATTCCAACTATCGAATACATCGTTCGTCGTTGTCACGAGGCACATGTGAAAGTCCTCTTAAATCCAGCTCCAGCAGCTGACCTCAATCCTGAGTGGTTGGAACTAGCCACCTATATTACGCCAAATGAACACGAATTATCGTCCCTCTACCCTAACCAAACTACAGAGGAAACATTATTAGCCAACGAAAATAAAATCATCGTGACTCTTGGTAGCCAAGGTGTAGGCTACGCAGATGATGGCGAAATTCGCATTGTTCCAGGTTTCAAGATAGAACCAGTGGATACAACAGGCGCAGGCGACACATTTAATGGTGCCTTTGCAACGGCTATCGTTAATGGTAAAAGTCTAGCCGACTCTCTACACTACGGCAACGCAGCAGCCGCCCTCTCCATTCAAAAGCTAGGTGCTCAGTCCGGAATGCCTACCAAGGATGAGGTTGACGCATTCTTGGCTAAGCATTAACGAACTGAACAGGACTTTAAATGCTCCACCGGCCGGGTCTGACTTCGGCCTACGGCCTCCGCAGGGCCAAAGTCGCTTTGAAAGTCCTATTCAGTTCTAACAAAAGTTTGCTAACCAACGAATACGTTCATCCTCTATATAGTAAATTTAACAATTCAATAAATGAGGCTAAAAAGCCTCATTTATTGAATGATAAAAAGGAGTTTATTATGCAACGAAATGGTATTTTAAATAGCCATATTGCTAAGGTATTAGCTGACCTTGGCCATACAGATACAATTTGTATTTCTGATTGTGGTCTACCTGTACCTGAAGGGGTTCAAAAAATTGACCTTGCTTTGAAATTTGGTGTACCAAGTTTTGAGCAAGTTGTATCTCTTATCACACAGCATATGAAGATTGAAGTAATTCAAATTGCCAAGGAAATGAAAGATTTTAATCCAAAGGGTCATGCATTCTTGGAATCCACATTCCCTTGCGATGAGTTCGAATGGATTACAACTAGTCACGATGCTTTCAAAGAAGCCACAAAACAATGCAAGTGCATTATTAGAACTGGTGAAGCATCTCCATATGCAAATATCATCTTGCGTGCCGATTGTATTTTCAGCGATCGTCCGTAGAACAATAGATTAATTAACTATTTTTATAAACTAAGCATCCGGACCTATAAATTAGTTAGCTGGGCTTGTAAAAATTAACTATCAAATCTATTACATACATTAGAGATACTTTCACCAGTCATATAGGAGTAGTTATGGAAATTATTATGTCAGGCATTGCGAAGGCATTTGGTACGAACCAAGTACTGCGCGATGTAAGTATTACTCTCAAGGAGGGCGAGGTTCATGCCTTAATGGGCGAAAATGGGGCCGGCAAGTCCACCCTCATGAATATCCTTACGGGCATTCACAAGGCAGACG
>ERZ772918.249-NODE-249-length-42559-cov-253.802_pt1 | contig 42559 bp, 33 predicted proteins | sample MGYA00512118_ERZ772918 | MGnify/ENA primary metagenome ERZ772918 (study PRJEB29015, sample SAMEA2737939) | human oral metagenome | biome: human oral; feature: human-associated habitat; material: dental | place: China | collected 2135 ... | reverse complement strand
TACCACTCCAGGCGCGCGACCACCGCGCGCTCGCGCAGACGGGCGGCCATCTCCCGGCCGGAGGCGGCCTGGGGCGCCTGACCGGCGGCCCCTGCCTGTGACGCGGGGCTCGACTGGCCCGCGGCGCGCTGCTGCCCCGGCTGGCCAGCCATTCCAGCGGCGCCCGGCTGCGCCGTCGGGACCCCTGCGGCCCCGCCGCGCTGGGAGGGGACGAGAAGGCGCGCCATGAGGAGCTCGAGCTGGAGGCGGGGCGAGGTGGCGCCGACCATCTGGCCGAGTGCCTGGGCGGTGAGGTCGGCGGCGCGCGAGAGCCCGGCGGCGCCGACGGTGCGGGCCTGGACCTCCATGCGCGCGAGCTGGTCGGTGGGCAGGGAGCCGAGCGCGGGCCCGGCCTCGGAGCCGGCCAGGGCGAGGACGAGCAGGTCGCGCAGCCTTTGAAGGAGGTCCTCGACGAAGCGGCGGGGATCGTGCCCGGAGGCGACCACGCGGTCCACGACGCGGAAGACCCCAGCGCCGTCGGCCCCGGCGATAGCGTCCACGCAGCTGTCCAGGAGGGTGACGTCCGTGTAGCCGAGGAGAGCCACGGCTCGCTCGTAGTCGACGGCGCCGTCGATGGCCCCGCCGATGAGCTGGTCCATGACGGACAGGGTGTCGCGCACGGAGCCGCCGCCAGCGCGCACGACGAGCGGGTAGACGCCGGGGCCCACGCGCACGCCCTCGGCGCCGCACAGCTGGGCGAGGTAGCCCTCGAGGATGTCCGGGGGGACGAGCCGGAAGGGGTAGTGGTGGGTGCGCGAGCGGATGGTGCCGATGACCTTCTCCGGCTCGGTGGTGGCGAAGATGAACTTCACGTGCGCCGGGGGCTCCTCGACGAGCTTGAGCAGGGCGTTGAAGCCCTGGGGGGTGACCATGTGGGCCTCGTCGAGGATGAAGATCTTATAGCGGTCCCGGGCGGGGGCGAAGGCGGCGCGCTCACGCAGGTCGCGGGCGTCGTCGACGCCGTTGTGACTGGCGGCGTCGATCTCGACGACGTCGAGGCTGCCAGGGCCGCCAGTGGCCAGGTCGCGGCAGGAGGGGCAGGTCCCGCAGGGGGTGTCGGTGGGGGCCTGCTCGCAGTTGAGGCAGCGGGCGAGGATGCGGGCCGAGGTGGTCTTGCCGCAGCCGCGCGGGCCGGAGAAGAGGTAGGCGTGGGTGACGCGGTCGCCGCGCAGCGCCGCCATGAGGGGGGCGGTCACGTGGTCCTGCCCGATGACGTCCTGGAAGGTGTCCGGGCGGTAGCGGCGGTAGAGCGCGGTGGTCACAGTCCGACTCTAAACGGGACCGCTGACACCGCGCGAGGCGGTGGGCGCTGGCAGAAGGCCTCTCTCGCCTCCCCCAGGGCCTGAAAGAGGCCGGCCCCAGCCCTCACCCTCACCCGGAGCACGGCATCGCGCTCCGGACCCCGGCGCTCCCGGGGCGAGCGCCCCTTCGGCGCCCCTTCCTATGGCACCCCCATCAGCGACGATCTACGGCAGATGTGTCCAACAACACATTCGTTCGCCCACCAAAGAAAGGACACGCCATGAACACCGTCGTTCGTACCAAATTCTTTGCCGTCTGACTGTCCGCCATCGCGCCGGCCTCCGGCGCGCTCCTGACCGGCAGCGGTGCGAGTGCCACCACTCAGGCCTCCCCGCAGCCCGCCGGTCAGAGCGCCCAGGCGCCCGCGGCTAAGGCCGCCCTGGGTACCGACACCACTACCGACACCTCCGACGACGGCGGGGTCAGGATGCTCCCCATCCTCCCCATGACCTCCATCATCCCGGGGAGGGACGGTTCGGCCGATACCGCGATCATCGTCTCCCCCTCCGGCAATATCGGCTGCCAGTTCTCCGAGTACTACGCGGGCTGTGGCCTGCTCTCCTACCGCCAGGACGCCCCCTTCGGCTACGACGAGACGGGCGGCACCCCCCTGTGGTGGTTCGACATGTCGGGTGGCGCCAAGCCCGAGCTCATCGGCAGCCACGAGGGCAGTCCCGCCCTGGACGCGTCCATGCGGCGCGCCGGCGACCCCGAGCCCCAGGTGGTGGAGTACACGGAGACCGTCATCTACGGACCCTGGCAGTGCCACTCCGATACCGCCGCGCTGAACTGCTGGAACAACGACACCAACCACGGCGTCGTCATGAGCCGCGAGCAGTACCGCACCTACTGACACGCGTCGTCCGCGTCCTTCGCTCCGCCGCGCTGCAGCCCCCATCCAGGTGGGCCGCAGCGCGGCGGTCGCCTCGACTGGAGCGTGGCGCGCCGAGCGGCGCCGTTCGTGCCCAGTGGCACGCCCCTCCCGCTCCAGTGGACGCCGATAGCACCGCTCGGGGCGACGAGCGGCAGTCGGGGTTGATGGCATCACTGGCCGCGCGGCATCGCGCCGGGGGCGACCGCGGGCAATCCTCGGGGCATGTGAGGACCCCCCGTGCACCCGCCAGAGCCCGCTTACCCTTGCTACCTTCCGGTCCTGGGGGATTCGCTGGATGACGCCGCACGAGGGGCCGGGGAACACCATACCCGACGACGCCCCGCCCCGTCGCCTCCGACTGGCAGGCCGTGCCCGCTGCCGACGACCGACGCCGACCACAAGCGGGCCGGAGCCCGCCTCTCCCGACCCGTCGGCCCTCCGACGCTCGCACTGGCATCGATGCCGGCTCCACGAGGCGGGCAGCACCCGTTCCCGCTCGTCCGCCGGGGCGCGTGACCGATCCCACCGGGGCCGGGGCCTGGCCGAGTGGCGCCAGCCCGGAGGGGTCGGATATATTCGCTGTCCGTTGCACGTGGCTGCTGGCCGCGTGGAGCGCCTGGAGGATTCGCCTAGTGGCCTATGGCGCACGCTTGGAAAGCGTGTTGGGTGCAAGCCCTCGGGGGTTCGAATCCCCCATCCTCCGCCCTCGACCCCGGGAGCCCACGGCCCCGGGGTCTTCTCGTTCCTGCAGGCGACGCCGCAGGCGCGGCCGACGGGCAGGCGCTCTCGTGGGACACCTCCCCCACCGACGGGTGCATCCTCCACCGATAGGTGCGCGGAGCACCGATAGGTGCGGTAAGAACGCACCCGTCGGTGCTCAGCGCACCCGTCAGGGGCGAGCGCACCCGTCGGTGCTGACGGCACCCGGCGATGCGCCAGGGGGCACCCTCATCCCGTCCGCTTCGGCGCCAGCCCCAGCGCACCGGCTTGCACGATCCGACCAGCGCTCCCGCTCCCTCCGCGAAGATTGTCAATTCTGCTGCCGTACCCCAACCCCGGCAGATCCACACAGTCGATAATCGTTGGAATCACGCCGATCGTGTCGACCGCTTCAAGGCGCCATCGCATCGACGGCCGCAGAATTGACACCTCGGGTCACCGATCCGCGATGTAACCCGCCGACCGCGCCCGCCCTGCCGGCCCAGCCGCCCACCGCAACCCCCGCCAATGGAAACGACACGCTCAGGGCCACCCCACGCCGACTTTTCGTTGCAAACGCGTCGGCAGGCTCCGCCGCCCCAACCTCGAATGTGCATTCGGCCTGCGATTGCACATTCGAGCCTCAGCGCCCGCGCACCCCTCCACGCCATTCCAACGATTCGCCCTTCCCGCCCCCACCTGAGCGTGCCGAACCGGCGCACTCGGCCCGAGAGCTCTCACAGGGAGCGCACAAGGCCAGCCAATGGGGGCCTTACGCTCGCCGGTCAGGCTTCCTGCCATGACCAGCACGCATCACTCCACCATCACCCCCGGCACCGAGGACGCCACCGCCCCGGACACCACCGCCACCGCCCCCTCAACGGACTCCGCGCCCAAGCACCGCCACAGCCGCCGCCGCTTCCTGCTCGGCGGGGCCGCCATCCTCGGCGTCAGCGCCGCCGGCGGCTCGGCATGGGCACTGGACCGCTTCGTCATCGACCACGTCGAGGTCAAGGACGCCTCCGCCTACGAGGCCGCGAACGCCGTGGTCACCAACGCCGCCCAGGCCACCGCCAGCGCGGACGAGATCACCCTGACCGACACGTCCTACACCTCCCCCACCACCTCCATCACGATCGGCACCACGGCCACCGGCTCCGGCTCGGACACACTCACCTACTACACGGCGGATATCACCGTCTCCGACGCCACCGCCGTGCGCAGCGCCTTCGCCTCCAACCAGTTCGGCCTCAACATCACCGCCAAGCCCAGCGAGATCGCCTCGTCCAACAGCGCGGTCTTCGCCATCAACGGCGACTACTACGGCTTCCGCGAGACCGGCATCCTCATCCGCAACGGCACGGTCTACCGCGACTCCCCCGCCCGCGAGGGCATCGCCTTCTACGCCGACGGCCACGTGGAGATCTACGACGAGACCACCACCAACGCCCAAGCACTGGCCGACGCCGGGGTGTGGAACACCCTGTCCTTCGGCCCGGCGCTCGTGCGCGACGGCCAGATCGTCTCCGGCATCGACTCCGTCGAGGTGGACACGAACTTCGGCAACCACTCCATCCAGGGCCAGCAGCCCCGCACCGCGCTGGGCTGCATCGGCACGAACCACTACATGTTCGTCGTGGTCGATGGCCGCTCGGAGGGGCACTCGCGCGGCGCCACGATGACCGAGCTCGCGCAGATCATGGCGGGCCTGGGCTGCCAGGCGGCCTACAACCTCGACGGCGGTGGCTCGTCCGCCATGTATTTCAACGGCTCGATCATCAACCAGCCCTCCAACGGCGGCGAGCGGGCCACGTCCGACATCCTCTACATCGCCCAGGGAGCCTGACATGAGCAGCACGCAGACTATCGGCACCACCCGCGCCACCGCCCCAGCCGCGAGCAGCACGACGGGGCGCTACCGCAGCCGCGCCGCCACGCTCACGGCCCCGGGCCTTGCCCCAGGCGCCTCCGCCACCGACAACCGGATCGCCCCCTCGCCGCTCGCGCCGGGCCAGGGCTCGCCCCAGGCCTGCCCCCACGAGCCGCTCGGGGATCCGACGGCGGTCCTCCTGTCCGTCCTCATCCCCGCCTACCACCCCGATGAGCGCCTGGCCGGGCTCACCGCCGACCTGCGCAGAGAGCTGCCGGGATGCGCGGTGCTCGTCGTCGACGACGGCTCCGGGCCCGAGTACGCCCCCGTGTTCGAGGCCGCTCGCCGCCAGGGCGCCGTCGTCATTGGGTACGGCGACAACCGGGGCAAGGGGCACGCGCTGCGCACCGGCCTGGCCCACGCCGCGAGGCAGTGGCCGGGCGCCGATGTCGTCTGCGCCGACGCCGACGGGCAGCACAGGCCCGCCGATATCGCGGCCGTCGCGGCCCGGGTGCGCCAGACGCGGCGCATGACACTCGGCGTGCGCCGCTTCACCGGATCGGTGCCACTGCGCAGCCGGATCGGCAACACGGCCACCGCCCTGCTGTTCCGCGGCGCGACCGGCTGGGCGCTCGGGGACACCCAGACCGGGCTGCGCGGCTACCCCGCCGGGGCCCTCGACTGGCTGCAGTCGGTGCCCGGGGACCGCTACGAGTACGAGCTCAGCGCCCTGCTGCGCGCCCGCGAGCTCGGGATGGCCGTGGAGGAGGTGGAGATCACCACGGTCTACGAGCCCGGCAACCCATCCAGCCATTTCCGGCCCATCGCGGACTCGGCCCGCATCTACGCCCCGATGCTGCGCTTCATCGGCGCCTCCATGAGCTGCTTCGTCATCGACTGGGTCGGCGTCATGGTGCTCTTCGCGATGACCGGGAGCCTGCTGGTGGCCGCGGTGGGGGCGCGCCTGGCCTCCGGGACGGCGAACTTCTTCATGAACCGGCGGGTCTTCCACGCGGCGCCGGGCACGGTGCGGCGAACGGCCGCCCGCTACATCCTGCTCGCCGTGACGCTGCTCATCGGCAGTTACCTGGCGCTGAGCATCCTCACGGGGATCGGGATCCCGCTGGGCATCGCCAAGATCCTGGGCGACGGCGCTGTGTACATCGCCTCCTACCTGGCCCAGCGCCGGCTGGTCTTCCGCGAGTCAGTGCCGGGCGAGTGAGGAGCCGGCTGGCTGCTGCGACGCCGGGCGGGACGCACCGAGCCCCGGTCCTGCCGTTCAGGGCGGCAGGGCCGAGGCTCGGCCCGCACCGATGACCAATCAGAGATCGTCAGGGTCGGCCATCGGGTCGGTGCGCGCCTTCAGGGGGCGCGGCTCATGTCACGGCGCGCGATGCCGTTGATTCCTACAGGGACCAGGACCCAGGGACCAGGGACGAGATCCTGGGATAGGAGTCGGGCTGCGCGGTTACTCGAGGAACGAGCGGAGGTGTGCGAATGACTTGACGGATCCCCCATGTGATCCAACTCGCCATCACCTTCCTGTGTTCACCGTCCTTTCGCTTCTCTGTGCTCGTGACATCGTGCGGGGTTCGGGGTGCCCCGCGACGACTCAAAGACTATGCGGCGCCCCGTGGCTCTGCAAGTTCCCTACCAATCGTTACATCCCGAGAGGCAGGCCTTCACAGTCTGGGCCCCCGACCTGGGGTTTCACCCTCTCGCACGGGCCCTTCCGGGCCACGACGACGCTGAAACGTTGCCAGATACGGCATTTCAGACTTCTAAACGAGATCGCTCCTTAAGAGCACCGAGACCGATGTTTCCCAGGCGATACCGCGCCTTGCCATTCCCGAGACACTCCGTTTCCGGCCCGAGATCGGGCGTGTCCCGCCCGAGACCGCTGTAGCCGCGCCGCGACCGCGCGGTGCCCGTGCCGAGACCGACCGGGCCGCCCTGGGCGGGGGCCGAGCCCGGATTCCCGCGTGCGAGACAGGCGGGCGCGCGACGGCGAGCGCCACGGGGTGAGCGCGGGCGCTCAGTCGCCGTCGGAGGAGTCGGGGCCAGCCACGCGCAGACCGCTCCGCCGCGCAGCAGCGGCCAGATGGGCATCGTGGGTGAGCAGCGTGATGGGAGCGCGGTCGCTGTCCAGGATGAGCGCCGTCGCGAGGTGGATCGCATCGAGCGACTTCAAGGAGTCAGTGAGGGCGCAGGCGCGATCGACGACGTCGCGGTTGATATCGACCAGGTGGATCTCGTCAAGGAGCGAGCGGACACTCGTCAGGGGCGCCCCTGTGCGCCGCGCTACCCGCGTCAGCTCGATCTCGAGGAGGACCGAGGAGATAGCCGCCCCTGCGGCGAGGACGTCCGCCATGATTCGCTCGGCCTGAGCACCGCCCTCCTGCCCGAGGAGCTGGAGGGCAACGAACGAGGTATCAACGTAGTGCATCGAGGTCGATCTCCTCGCGGTCCTCGTCGAGGAGCTGGCGCAGGGTCACGCCCTCCGGGAGCTCTCCCGTGGAAGTGATCAGATGGTGGGCTCCCCGCCTTGCCGGGCGCACATGCCCCTCGCGCAGAAGGCGCTCATAGGGCGTTTCATCGGGCTTGATGGGGATGATCTGGGCGATAGGGCGCCCGTGGTCCGTTACGACGACGGGCCGCTGGTTCTCCTCGACACCGCGCACGATGCGGCCCGAGCCCTGGTTGAGCTCGCGCAGACTGACGACGGCGGGCGCTGACGCGAGGGGAACCGCAGGTCGAGCACTCATGACCGCAGATTACTCCTACATGTTCTACCTCCGACATCCATCTTCCTCCTGGAGCCACTTCACCCCCGGGTCGGGACCTCCACGATCATCTTGCGCACCCCGCGAGGCCGCAGTCGAACCGCCGCGACAGTGGTCGCACCCCCGTCGCCCCACCCTTGACCTCGCACACCTAGAGGTCTTAGGCTTCTAATACCTCGCAGCACAAGGTAAGGGGGCGCGCATGAAGCTGTCGAAGGACCTGGTCGCCGCCTCCGCCACCATCATGGTGCTGCGCATCCTCGCCGCCGGGCAGGACTACGGCTACTCGATCCTGCGCCGGATCGCCGCCGCGTCCGGGGAGGAGATCGAGTGGTCCGAGGGCCTGCTCTACCCCCTCCTCCACCGCCTGGAGCGCACCGAGCTCATCACCGCCACCTGGGGCCGGGCGGACAACGGTCGGCGCCGCAAGTACTACGCGATCACCGACGCCGGCCGCCGCGCGCTCGCCGACTCCGAGGCCCAGTGGGCCCTCGTCACCCGCACCCTCGATTCCCTGACGCCCCCGAAGGAGAGCACCCATGACCGCGCCCCGCGATGACCTGATCTCTGCCTGGCGCGCGGACATGCTCGCCACGTCGGCCCTCACGGACGACGACGTCGCCGAGCTGGAGGACCACCTCGTGTCCCAGGCCGATGAGCTGCGCCAGGCCGGGCTCAGTGATGAGGAGGCCCTCCTCATCTCTCTGCGCCGCCTGGGCGCGCGCGACGCCGTCGCCCACGCCTACGCGCAGACGCACCCAGGCCGGCAGTGGCTCCAGCTCGCCTTCGGCGCGCCCGCGGGCAGCCCCTCCTCCCCCGACTCCCCCACCGCGCCCGCCGGGCCTACCCCCGCCGCCCCGCAGCGCTCGCTCTGGGGATTCCGGGCGCCACGGCTGGCCGCAGCGCCACCGGGGATCCGGGACCTCAGCCTCGCCCTGCTGCTGGGGGTCCTGGCCGGGCTCGCCCTCAAGCTGCCCTCCCTGCTCATCTCACCCGCCGACGGCGTCGACATCTTCTACTCGCGCAATATCGCCATGCTGGGACTGCCCTTCCTGGCGCTCTACCTGGCGGTGCGCTCGCGAGCCTTCTCCTCGGCGCGCGGGGGCCTGTGCCTGCTCGCCGGTATCGCGGTGGGCAGCACCGCCGTCGTCAATCTCTTCCCGCGCTCCCGGGAGGCCGCCATGGGGGATTCCCTCGTGCTCAGCGCGGTGAGCCTTCCCGTGGCGCTCCTGCTCATCACCGGGATCGCCTACCTCGGCTCACGATGGAGGGACCTGGAGGCCTGGATGGATTGGCTGCGCTTCCTCGGGGAGTCGGTCATCTACTCGGCGATCCTGTGGATGGCGACGGCGGCGGTGGGCGGCGTCATCATGCTGCTCTTCATCACCGTCATGCCAGAGGACCTCGTGCTCACCCTGGCGGATTGGGCGCTGCCGATCGCCGTCGGGCTGGTGGTCATGGTGACGGCGTGGCTGGTGGAGCGCAAGAAGTTGGTGATCGCGAATATGGCACCGGTTCTCACCACGATCCTCACGCCCGCGCTGGTGCTGGCCCTGGCGGTCTTCCTCATCGCCGCGGCGGTGGTGGGCGGCCGAGCCACCTGGAGCGCCAGGTGCTCATCGTCTACGACCTCGTGCTCATCCTTGTGATGGCGATCGTCCTGTTCACGGTTTCCGCGCGCGATCCGCTCACCCCGGCCCGGCCGCTCGACTGGCTCCAGCTGGCCCTCATCGCGGGCGCCATCGCCGCCGACCTCGTCGTCCTGTGGTCGCTGGTCGAGCGCTTCGCCGCCTACGGCTCCAGCCCGAACAAGACGACGGCGCTGGGCCTCAACCTCATCCTGCTCGCGCTCCTGGCCGGCTCGGCGTGGCACTACTGGGGCGTGCTGCGGCGCGGGCGCACATCGCTGGCCCTGGAGCGCTGGCAGTGCGTGGCCGTGCCCGTGCTGGCCGCCTGGGCGCTCATCGTCGCGCTCGTCCTGCCCCCGGTCTTCAGCTTCCGCTGATCACCGGTAGTCATGGCGGTCACGGGAAAAGAAAAATCCCCACCAACCCGGCAGGGCGATGGGGAGCAATGAGGGAAGTGTGCTCCACCAGCGCCCCTGAGTCAATCGCGGTTCACGCGGGCCGGTAGGTGAAGCGGTCCCAGCCGAGGGCCTCGATGCGCTCGGCCATGCGCTCGCACTGGGCGTCCCATCCGGGGGCGACGACGTCGAAGTCCCCGCTCGTCCCCTCGCTGCGGGCCTGCTGGAGGGCGTAGACCCGCGCCCCGGCGTCGTGGACGCGTTGGCCGACCTCGACGGCGTCGTCGGCCGTGACATCACCCGGCACGACGGTGGTGCGGACCTCGAACTCCGGCCCCCCGGCCGCCCGCGCCGCCACGAGCGCCTCCAGGCATGACCAGGCCTTCTCCCCCGCCCCGGGCCGCCCGACGACGACCTCGTAGTGCTCGGGCAGGGCCTTGATATCCAGACCCACCCAGTCGATGAGCCCGGAGGCGACGAGGTCGGCCAGCCGCCTCGGGTAGGCGCCAGCCGTGTGCAGCCCGACGGAGAAGCCCATCGCCCGCGCCTCGGCCGCGGCATCGGCCAGCGCGTCCTGGCGCAGGGCCTCCCCACCGGTGAACACGACGCCGTCGAGCAGGCCGCGCCGCCGCTCCAGCAGCTCGCGGACCTCCGCCCAGGCCACCGCCCCCGGGGTGCGGGTGGGGATGAGGGCCTGGTTGTGGCAGTAGAAGCAGTTCCAGGGGCAGCCCTGGCAGAACACCGTGGCGACGAGCCTGTCGGGCCAGTCGACGGTGCTCAAGGGCACGAGCCCCGCGATCTGCAACGAGTCCGCCGGACTGGCGGGCCGTGGCCTCACCTCCCCGGCTTCACGCATCGAGGCCGAGTTCCGCAGCGATCTCATCGAGGCGGCGAGTCTTGATCTCGCCGCGCCGGACGGCCTCCACCTCCGTCTTCAGCGCGTACGCGTACTCCAGGTCGTCGATGTAGGACTCGACAGCCTCACGCACATAGAACGTTGCTGAACGACCAGTCCGGCTTCCGAGGTCATCGAGACGGTGCTTGAGATCCTCAGGCAGCCGTACGCTCAGAACTGCTGTAGACATGTATACATCTTAAGCCCCATCTCCTCGCACCACAAGCGGAATCGCAGACTCTTGCGGCGCGGGCGTCATGCCCCCTTAGCGCCGAGCGCCGGGGCGCCCGCCGCAAAAGCGACGCGCGTCCCGGCGCATCTTCAACCCCCTCGTGAGCAGAACCAACTGCATCATCGGCCGTAGATCGTGGAACGATGGCCAATATCGATCGCAAGGATCACGCACCGGTCATCCTGGATGTCGATAATCACCCGGCAGTCCCCGACCCGGAGCCGGAACCTGCCCGCGAGAGGTCCCGTCATCGGCTTCAAGAAATCCCGCGGGTCGTCCACCCCCTGGATCTCCCGCAACTTACCGACCAGGCACTGCTGAACGCTCCGGTCGAGCCGACGCAACGCTTTCTCAGCACGAGGAGTCAGTTCGACACCCCACCCTGCCATCTGCCCAACCCCCTCCGGCGCCCTCAGGCCCCTACGCGCTCACGGCGGTGAGGCGGGAGGCGACGGGGCCGTGGCCGGCGGCGGCGCCCTCGGTGAACATCTGGCGCTCGGCGTACTCGCCCTTCTTGCCGATGTTGAAGGAGCGGACGGGCCGGAAGTAGCCCATGACGCGGGTCCACACCTCGCACTCGGTGGGCTCGACGTCGGGGTGGAGGGCCGCGCACTTCTCGCAGGTCTCGTGCTCGCCGGGCAGGTAGCCGTGGATCGGGCAGATGGAGAAGGTCGGGGTGATGGTGATGTACGGAGTGCGGAAGGCCGTGAGCGAGCGGCGCACGAGCTCCTTGCAGGCGGCGGCCGAGGAGATCCGCTCGTTCATGTACAGGTGCAGGACGGTCCCGCCGGTGTACTTCGTCTGCAGCTCCTCCTGCATCTCCTGGGCGGCGAAGGGATCGTCCGTGTAGCCCACGGGGAGCTGGGAGGAGTTGGTGTAGTAGGGGTTGGTGGGGGTGCCGGCCTGGAGGATGTCCGGGTAGCGGCGCAGGTCCTCCTTGGCGAAGCGGTAGGTGGTGCCCTCGGCGGGGGTGGCCTCGAGGTTGTAGAGGTGGCCGGTGGCCTCCTGGAACTCCACCATCTTGGCGCGGACGTGGTCGAGGATGCGCACGCACATGGCGTGGCCGCGCGGGTCGGTGAGGTCGTACTCATCGCCAGTGAAGTTGCGGACCATCTCGTTCATGCCGTTGACGCCGATGGTGGAGAAGTGGTTGTCCAGGGTGCCCAGCCAGCGCTGGGTGAAGGGGAAGAGGCCGGTGTCGATGTGGTGCTGGATAACGGTGCGCTTGAGCTCGAGGGTGTCGCGGCCCAGCTCCATGAGGTGGTCGAGCGCGGCGGTCAGGGCAGCCTCGTCGTGGGCGTGGAGGTAGCCGAGCCGGGCCATGTTGATGGTGACGACGCCGACGCTCCCGGTCTGCTCGGCCGAGCCGAACAGGCCGTTGCCGCGCTTGAGCAGCTCGCGCAGGTCGAGCTGGAGGCGGCAGCACATGGAGCGGATCATGCCGGGGTCGAGCTCGGAGTTGATGAAGTTCTGGAAGTAGGGCAGGCCGTACTTCGCGGTCATGGTGAAGAGGCGCTCGGCGTTCTCGGACTCCCAGTCGAAGTCCTTGGTGATGTTGTAGGTGGGGATGGGGAAGGTGAAGACGCGGCCATCGGCGTCGCCGTCGGTCATGACCTCCATGAAGGCGCGGTTGATCATGGCCATCTCATCGGCGAGGTCCCCGTAGGTGAAGTCGCAGAGCTCGTCGCCGACCAGGGGGTGCTCGGTGGCGAGGTCGGCGGGGCAGGTCCAGTCGAAGGTGAGGTTGGTGAAGGGGGTCTGGGTGCCCCAGCGGGAGGGGACGTTGAGGTTGAAGATGAGCTCCTGCATCCCCTGACGGACCTCCTCGTAGGTCATGGAGTCGAGGCGGACGAAAGGGGCCATGTAGGTGTCGAAGGAGGAGAAGGCCTGAGCGCCGGCCCACTCGTTCTGCAGGGTGCCGAGAAAGTTGACGATCTGCCCGACGGCGGAGGAGAAGTGCTTGGGCGGGTTGCACGCGATCTTGCCGGGGATGCCGTTGAAGCCCTGCTGGAGGAGGGACTTGAGCGACCATCCGGCGCAGTAGCCGGCGAACATGTCGAGGTCGTGGATGTGGAGGTCGCCCTCGCGGTGCGCCTGGCCGGCCTCGCGGGAGTAGATCTGGCTCAGCCAGTAGTTGGCGATGATCTTGCCGGAGGTGTTGAGGATCATCCCGCCCAGCGAGTAGCCCTGGTTGGCGTTGGCGTTGACGCGCCAGTCCGAGCGGTCGAGGTACTCGGTGATGGTGGCGACGGCGTCGACGACGGGGCGGTCCCCCCCAGCCACGGCCGAGTCAGCGGCGCCTCGGGCAACGAGCTCGGGACAGGCCGTGGGGGCGAAGCCAACGGCGAGCTCGGCGGGGCGGGCGGACTGGTTCTCGGGCTGTGCGGGCACTGCTCTCTCCCTGTCTGTGCTGTCTACGATCCGGCGCCACCCGCGGTTCCGCGCGACGGTTGCGCGGGGGCGGCGACGCGACCGACCTTACCCCCGAATCACACTCATGCAACACACTATGTGGGCCTGGCATTCCCGGACGACCACAACATCTTGTGGTCCCGCCCGGTTACGAAGCAGTAACTCTCACACCGATAACCATCGACTTTTCGGCAGGATGGCGGCGATGCCGGGGAGCGGGACCGCGCGGCGGCCCGGCCGGGCAGGGACGCACAGATTGAGGTGGCGCGCGCCACACAAACGGGGCGTGGACGGCGTGTCGCCCGCCTCCCGCCAGACCGCCGAGCATGGAAGTGGCCAGGTTTGAGGATTCCTTTTTCCGACGTCCTGTCACGTCACCTATCGCCGCAGGTCAGAGACTTGCAACGAACTGGCGTCGGGCAGAAAGCGCCCGCTCGCGCCCGAGCAATCCTCAAACCTGGCCACTTCTCACCATCGCCAGAGCGGCGGCCGCGGCCTCGTAGCCCTTGTCCTCCACGGAGCCGGGCAGGCCTGCGCGGTCGAGCGCCTGCTTCTCGTCGTCGCAGGTGAGCAGGCCGAAGCCCACGGGGACACCGGTGTCGAGCATGACGCGCATGAGGCCGGCCGTGGCGCCGTCGCAGACGTAGTCGAAGTGCGGGGTGCCGCCGCGGATGACGACGCCGAGGGCGACGACGGCGTCATGGTCCGCCGCTGCCCTCTGGGCGCCCAGCGGCAGCTCGAAGCTGCCGGGGACGCGGATGAGGTCGGGCGAGAGGCCGGCCTCGGCGGCCAGGCGGGTGGCGCCGTCGATGAGCCCGTTCATGACGGCGTCGTGCCACTGGGCGGCGACGATGGCCAGGCGCAGGGGTCGGCCGTCGGGCGCGAGGCCGTCGGCGGGGGTGATGGCTGTGGTCGGGGATCCGGCTCCGGACATGGTTCCTCCTTCAGGACAGGTGGGTGAGGGCGTGGTTCATACGGTCGCGCTTGGTGCGCAGGTAGGCGAGGTTCTGGGGGCGGGCGGGGATCTCCAGGGGCTCGGCGCCCACGACGTCGATCCCGGCGCGGCGCATCGCCTCGACCTTGAGGGGGTTATTGGTGAGCAGGCGGACGCGGCGCAGCCCGAGCTCGGCGAGGATGTCGGCTGCGTCGCGCCACTCGCGGGCCTCGCCGGGCAGGCCGAGGAGCTCGTTGGCCTCCACCGTGTCCGCGCCCTGGGACTGGAGGTGGTAGGCGCGCAGCTTGTTGACCAGGCCGATGCCGCGCCCCTCGTGGCCGCGCAGGTAGATGACGGCGCCGCCCTCGGCCTGGACGCGGGCCATGGCGGCGTCGAGCTGCTGGCCGCAGTCGCAGCGGTGGGAGCCGAAGACGTCGCCGGTGAGGCACTCGGAGTGGAGGCGCACGAGCGGCACGGGGGCGGGGCGGGTGCCGGGGGCCGACAGGCTCAGGTGCTCGGTGGGACCCGCCTGGCCGACGCCGTCGGCCGGGCCCACACCACTGGCCGGGCCGCCCGCGCGGGCGCGGCTCCAGGCGATGGCCTCGAAGACGCCCCGGTCAGTGGGCAGCTCGACGGGCTCGCTGCGCTGGAAGGAGGCGAGGGAGCGCAGGCAGGCGGCGAGGCGGTCGATGGCGAGGTGGGCCAGGCCGTGCTCGGCGCAGAAGGCGCGCAGGGAGTCGGCGCGCATAAGGGCACCGGCGTCGTCGACGATCTCGCCGATGGCGGCCACGGGGGCCAGCCCGGCCAGGCGGCACAGGTCCACGGCGGCCTCGGTGTGGCCGGGGCGCTCCAGCACTCCGCCCTCACGGGCGATGAGGGGCAGGACGTGGCCGGGGCGGCGCAGGCTCGTCGCGGTGGTGTCCGGGCTGGCCAGGAGGCGGATGGTACGGGCGCGGTCGGCGGCGCTGATGCCGGTGGTCACGCCGGTGGCGGCGTCGCAGCTGACCGTGTAGGCGGTGCCGCGGGGGTCCTGGTTGTCGGGAACCATGAGGTCGAGGCCGAGGCGCCGCGCGCGCCGGCGGGTCATTGGGGCGCAGATGTAGCCGGAGGTGTGGCGCACGAGGAACCCGAGGGTCTCGCTGGTCAGCAGGCTCCCGGCGGCGATGAGGTCGCCCTCGTTCTCGCGGTCGGCGTCGTCGGTGACGACGATGGGGCGGCCGGCGGCGAGCCGCTCGACGGCGCGGGCGATGTCGTCGAACTCCGCGGGGATGGCCGGGAACGCTGGGAGCACTGGCAATGCAAGGGCGCTCATGCGGGCTCCCCCTCCGGTGTGGCGGAGGCGGCGGAGACGTCGAGGAGCCGGGCGACGTACTTGGCCAGGACGTCGGTCTCGAGGTTGACGCGGGTGCCCACGCCGGCCTCGCCGAGGGTGGTGGTGGCGAGCGTGGCGGGGATGAGGCCGACCTCGAACCAGGGGTCCCGCTCGCCGGCGGGGCTGGTGGCGGTGACGGTGAGGGAGACGCCGTCGACGGCGATGGAGCCCTTGGCGGCGACCTGCCCGGCCAGCGGCGCGGGGAGCGAGACGCGCATGAGCGTCCACCCGCCCTGGTCGGTGACAGCCAGGACGGTGCCGGTGGCGTCGACGTGGCCCTGGACGATGTGGCCGTCGAGGCGGCCACCCGCGGGGACGCAGCGCTCCAGGTTGACGCGGCTGCCGACGGCGAGCGCCCCGAGGCTGGTGCGCTGGAGGGTCTCGCCCATGAGGTCGGCGGCGAAGGCGCCGGGGGTGTCGGGGGCGGCGGGGTCGGCCTCGGCGGGAGTCGCGCCGTCCGCGGGGGCGAGCGGGGTGGCGGTCAGGCACACCCCGTTGATGGCGAGGGAGCCGCCGCCGGGGAGGTCGGCGATGAGGTCGCCCGCGTCGATGACGAGGCGGGTGACGCCGGGGCGGTCGGTGGGCGCGATGCTGAGCACGGTGCCGGCTCTCGCGACGATGCCTGTGAACATGGTGGTCCTTCCTGGTGGGGTCACTGGTGGCGTGGGGAGGCGGTGTAGCGGGCGACGATGTCCTCGCCGAGGAGGGCGGGCGGGCCGTCCGGGTGGAAGCGGTGGGCGTCGGCCAGGGTGGCGATGCCGAGGTCGCCGACGGCGCCGCGGCCGGCCCCGAGGAGGAGGGGCGCGATGTGGACAACGAGCTCGTCAACGAGGTCGGCGGCGAGGAAGGCGGTGAGCACGGTGGCGCCGCCCTCGATGAGGACGTGCCCGATGCCGCGCTCGGCGAGGATGGCGAGGGCCTCGTGGGGGTCATGGGTGGGCAGGTGGAGCCAGTTGTCGTCGGCGCGCAGGGCGGCGGTGGCGGGGATGGGGGTGAGGCCCATGACGCAGCGCAGGGGCTGGCGGGCGGCGTCGTCGGTGCGGGCGGTGAGGCGGGGGTTGTCGGCGGCGAGGGTGCCTGAGCCGACGAGGATGGCGTCCACCCGGGAGCGCAGGTCGTGGCCGGAGGCGCGGGCGGCGGGGCCGGTGATCCATTGGCTACTTCCGTCGGCGGCGGCGATGCGGCCGTCGAGGGTCATGGCGGTCTTGGCGGTGATGAAGGGGCGGTGGGCCTGGGCGCACTCGAGCCAGCGGGCGTTGAGGGCGACGGCCTCGTCGGCGAGGAGCCCGCTGCGGACGTCGACGCCGGCGGCGCGCAGGGTGGCGGCCCCGCCCGCGGCGGTGGGGTTGGGGTCGTCGATGGCGTGGATGACGCGGGGGATGCCGGCGTCGATGATGGTCTGGGCGCAGGGCGGGGTGCGGCCGGTGTGGCTGCAGGGCTCGAGGGTGACGAGGAGGTCGGCGCGGGTGAGGTCGGCTCCGGCGCGGCGGGCGGCGGCGATGGCGTCGGCCTCGGCGTGGGGCGTGCCGGCGCCGCGGTGGTGGCCGACGGCGATGATCTCGCCGTCGATGAGGATGGCGGCGCCGACGAGGGGGTTTGCTCCCCGGGGGCCGCGGCGGGCGGCGTCGAGGGCCTGGGCCATGGCGGCGCGCTCGGCGGGGGCCCACGCGGGATCGCTCGGGGGCGTGGCCGCGCGCGGGGCGGCGCCCTGGCTGGCGGCGCGGTTCTCGCTGCCCATCTCTTGCTCCTCTTGCCGGCTGTGGGCCCGAGGGGAGGGGAGCGCGCGCTACGCGTGCGGCGCTGGGACGGCGGCCCCGGATGGAGGCTCGACGGCCAGCGCGCGCATGTTCCCTCCCATCCAGACTTTGACTGTCGGCTCTGGAGTTCCACCAGATCAACCGGTTGCCGAGCGGGCTCGGCCACCGGGTCGCGGGCTGTAACCGCCGGTACGGAATCTCACCGTCCCCGGGACATGACGCGAGCAGTCTGCCACAGGAGGTGGACTCGCACCAGGGGTTTTGAGAAGGGTGGAGGGGGTGGCGTGGACGAGCACGGCAGGTTCCGCCTCCAAGGTGGCCAGCTTTGAGGATTGCTCGCGCCTCCGGCGCCCTCTCTGCCCGCGCCAGCGACAGCCCCACACCTCTGACCAGGGCGAATCCACGAGACGACATCGCGTCAGCAAAAGGAATCCTCAAACCTGGCCATCCTGGCGCGCAAGACCCATCAGCCCCAGGCGTCTGACTCCCAGTCGGCGAACTCAGCGAGGTAGGGCTCGTCCGGCGGGTTCGCCGCGATCGATGCCTTGAGTCCCAGCATCATGCGCTCCAAGGCGGGGATCGCTTGGGCGGAGTGCTCGGACGGCCGAACCGAGTCGGAAGGGGACGGGAGCATGGGCCAAGGATGCCGCATCCAAGCTCGCACGGAGCGTCGAGATCGTCACTTTGGTGCCGAGATCGGTGGGTAAGGGTACGAAGTCGGCACCGAAGGGACGATCTCGGCGAACTGGTGGGCGGGAGGGAGGGGCACCAGGCTGCGGCAGACTGGGACGGTGAGTCCTGAGCCGTCCGCCGAGCCCGCCGAGCAGGCATCTGCCGCCGCGCCCTCTACGCGCCCGGCGCCTGGCATCACCTCCACCACGCCCTCACCCGCGCAGGACCTCACCGCCCTCCTGGAGACCATCGGCGCGCGGGGCGAGCGGCTCATCCACCTCGAGCGCACGCCCGCGCGCCCGGCCCGCCACGCAGACTGGCCCGACTGGGCCGACCCCGCGCTCGTCGCCGCCCTGGCAGCCTCCGGCATCCCCCAGCCCTGGACCCACCAGGCCCAGGCCGCCGACGCCCTCCACAGCGGCCACCACACCGTCATCGCCACCGGCACCGGCTCCGGCAAGTCGCTCGCCACCTGGCTCCCCGCCGTCTCCGACATCCTCGCCGCCCAGCGCGACGCCCACGCCTCCGGCACCGGCCACCGCATCTCCGCCCACGGCCGCCGCCCCACCACCCTCTACCTCGCCCCCACCAAGGCCCTCGCCGCCGACCAGGCCGCCGCCCTCGACCGCCTCGCCGACCGCATCGACGCAGCCCAGGCCCCAGACGCCCCCATCTCCCCCACCCCGCCCCTCACCCTGCGCACCGGCACCTGCGACGGGGACACGCCCCTGCCCGAGCGCGACTGGGCCCGCGCCCACGCCGACATCATCCTGACCAACCCCGACTTCCTCCACTTCTCCCTCCTGCCCGGCCACGAGCGCTGGACCCGCTTCCTGCGCTCCCTGCGCTACGTCGTCGTCGACGAGTGCCACGCCTACCGAGGCGTCCTCGGCGCGCATGTCGCCCTCGTCCTGCGCCGCCTCCTGCGCCTCGCCCGCCGCCTGAGCCCCGACTCCCCCGGCCCCACCGTCCTGTGCGCCTCGGCCACCGCCGCCGAGCCCGCCCTCACCGCAGCGCGCCTCATCGGGGCCCCGCCCAGCGCCGTCGTCGCCATCACCGACGACGGCGCCCCCGCTGGCGAGCGCTCCCTCGCCCTCTGGCAGCCCGCCCTCACCGACCCCTGGGCGGCCGCGCCCGCCGCACCGGAAGCCGACGAGCCCAGCGCCGCTCCCGACCCCGACGCCCCCGATGAGCCCTCGCCCCGCCGCTCGGCCACCGCCGAGGCCGCCGAGATCCTCGTCGACCTCCTCAGCGCCGGTGCCCAGGCCCTCGTCTTCGTGCGCTCGCGCCGCTCCGCGGAGGTCGTCGCCGAGCACGCCCGCCACATCCTCACCCGCTCCGGCCCGCCCCTGTCCCAGCTGGCCGACGCCGTCGCCGCCTACCGGGGCGGGTACCTCCCCGAGGAGCGCCGCGCCCTCGAATCCGACCTGCGCCACGGGCGCCTGCGCGCCCTGGCCACCACCAACGCCCTCGAGCTCGGCATCGACGTCACCGGGCTCGACGCCGTCATCATCGCCGGGTGGCCCGGCACCCGCGTCTCTCTCGGCCAGCAGGCCGGGCGCGCCGGACGCGCGGGCAGCCCCGGCGTCGCCGTCCTCATCGCCTCCGACAACCCCCTCGACGCCTACCTCGTCCACCACCCCGAAGACGTCTTCGCCGCTCCCGAGGCCACCGTCTTCGACCCCGCCAACCCCTACGTCCTCGCCCCGCACCTGTGCGCCGCCGCCTCCGAATCGCCCCTGCGCCAGGCCGACCTCGAGCTCTTCGGCCTCCCGGACGACGCCCTCCTGGCCGACCTCGCCGAGCGCGGGGCCCTGCGCCGCCGTCCCACCGGCTGGTTCTGGAACGCCTCCCTGCCCGGCCGCCCCCAGGACCTCACCACTCTGCGCGGCGACGGCCCGCCCGACGTGCCTATCGTCGAGTCCGGCTCCGGCACGGTCATCGGCACCGCCCCCGGTGCCAGCGCCGACTCCTCCCTCCACGCCGGCGCCGTCTACATGCACCAGGGGCGCGCCTACGTCGTCGACGAGCTCACCGAGGAGGCCGCCATCGTCACCCCGCGCCTGGCGGTGGGGTACCGGACGCGCGCCCGCGAGCGCTCCAGCGTGCGCATCCTCGCCGAGCGCCAGGCCGAGCCCTGGGCGGACGGCGTCACCTGGAGCCTGGGCAGCGTGGAGGTCACCAGCCAGGTCACCGGCTACACCAAGCTCGCCCTGCCCAGTATGGAGGTCGTCTCCCAGCACCCCCTGGACATGCCCGACCGCGTCCTGCCCACCGCCGCCGTCTGGTGGACGCTCCCACCGGAGGCCTGCGAGGCCGCGGGCGTCGCCCCCGCCCAGCTGCCGGGCGCGCTGCACGCCGTCGAGCACGCCTCGATCGGAATCCTCCCCCTCCTGGCAACCTGCGACCGCTGGGACATCGGCGGGCTGTCCACCGCCCTGCACCCCCAGACCATGCGGCCCACCGTCTTCGTCCACGACGGCGCCGCGGGGGGCGCGGGCTTCGTCGAGCGCGGGCACCGGGCCGGAGCGCGCTGGCTCCAGGCCACGCTCGACGTCATCACCGAGTGCCGCTGCGCCTCGGGGTGCCCCAGCTGCATCCAGTCACCCAAATGCGGCAACAACAATGAGCCCCTCGACAAGCCCGGTGCCATCGCCCTGCTGCGCCTGCTCGTCCAGGCCGCGCGCTCGGCACGCTCAGCCCCGCCAGCCCCTTACCCTGACACGGCGTCAGGGGGCTAGGCTCACCTGCATGTTGATACGACTCCTGCGGACGCACTTGCGCCCCTACTACGGCCTGCTGGCCTGCGTGCTCGTCCTCGAGTTCGCCCAGGTGATGGCCTCCCTCTACCTGCCAACCCTCAACGCGGACATCATCAACCGCGGCGTGGCCACCGGCGACACCGGCTATATCTGGCGCACCGGTGGCCTCATGCTCGCCGTGAGCGCCGCCCAGGGCGCCTGCACCATGCTCGCAACCTACCTGGCGGCGCGCTCGGCCATGGGCCTGGGCCGCGACCTGCGCGCCAAGATCTTCCACCGGGTCGGCTCCTTCTCCGAGAGAGAGGTCTCCGGCTTCGGCGCGGGCTCCCTCATCACCCGCAACACCAATGACGTCCAGCAGATCCAGATGCTCGTCCTCATGGGCTGCACGATGCTCGTCATGGCGCCGATCATGGCGGTGGGCGGCATCATCATGGCAGTCACGCGCGCCCCGGGCCTCGCATGGCTCGTCGCGGTGAGCGTGCCGGTGCTGCTGGCGATCGTCGGCCTCATCGTGCGCCGCATGGTCCCGCTCTTCCGGTCCTACCAGGACCGCCTCGACGGCATCAACCGGGTCCTGCGCGAGCAGCTCACCGGCATCCGCGTCATCCGCGCCTTCGTGCGCGAGCGCGCCGAGGCCGAGCGCTTCGCCGGCGTCAACCATGACATGGCGTGGGTGGGCGAGCGCGTCGGGCGCCTCTTCATCATCCTGTTCCCGCTGGTCACACTCGTCCTGGACGTCACGGTCGTGGGCGTCATCTGGTACGGCGGCCACCGCGTGGGCTCGGGCGACGTCGAGGTCGGCACCCTCATCGCCTTCATGGCCTATCTCATGCAGATCCTCATGGGTATCGTCATGGCCTCCTTCATGACGATGATGATCCCGCGCGCCACCGTCTGCGCCGAGCGCATCAGTGAGGTCCTGGCCGTCGACCCGTCGCTCACCGTCGCCGAGAGCGCGACCACCTCCTTCCCGGAGCCCGGCGCCGTCGAGCTGCGGGATGTCACCTTCTCCTACCCTGACGCCGAGGCGGCCGTCCTCACCGGCGTCTCCTTCCGTGTGGCCCCCGGCTCGACGACGGCGATCGTCGGCTCCACCGGTTCGGGCAAGTCCACGCTCGTGGCGCTGCTGGCCCGGCTCGTCGACACCACCGACGGCGCGATCCTCATGGGCGGCGTCGACGTGCGCCAGGCCGAGCCCGAGGCGCTGTGGGCCACCCTCGGCCTGGTCCCCCAGAAGCCGTTCCTCTTCGCCGGGACCGTGGCCACGAACCTGCGCCTCGGCCGTGAGGAGGCCGACGACGACGAGCTGTGGGCTGCGCTTGAAGTGGCCCAGGCCCGCGACTTCGTGGAGGAGATGGACGGGGGGCTCGAGGCTCCTATCACCCAGGGCGGTACAAACGTCTCGGGCGGGCAGCGCCAGCGCCTGGCCATCGCCCGCGCCCTCGTGCGCCGCCCGGACATCCTCATCTTCGACGACTCCTTCTCCGCCCTCGACGTGGCCACGGACGCCCGCCTGCGCACGGCCCTCGCGCCCGCCACCGTGGGGGTGACGAAGATCGTCGTCGCCCAGCGGATCACGACGGTCACCGACGCCGATCAGATCCTCGTGCTCGACGGCGGGCGCCTCGTCGGCACCGGCACGCACGAGGAGCTGCTGACCACCTGCGAGGTGTACCAGGAGATCGTCTCCTCCCAGCTCGGACAGGAGGTGGCCGCATGAGCCGCCACGCAAGCGACAAGCGGGCGGACCGCGCCCACAAGAAGGGCGCGCGCGCCGCCACCGACGAGCTGAGCGAGGAGGAGATCAAGCTCGCCGCCTCCGCGCAGGCGGCCTCCGACGACTGGCACTCCGGCCCGCCCCCGGGCAAGGCCGAGGCCTTCTGGCCCTCCTTCCGCCGCATGATCGGCCTGCTCGCCCCCTTCAAGGGAACGCTGACGATCATCACGCTGGCGAGCGTCGTCGGGATCGTGCTGTCCGTGGCCGCGCCCAAGGTGCTGGGCAACGCCACGAACGTCATCTTCGAGGGCGTCATCTCCTCGCGCCTGCCACAGGGGGTCACGAAGGAGCAGGTCGTCGAGGGCCTGCGCGCCTCGGGGGAGGGCGACATGGCGGATATGGCCGCCGCCATGAACCTGCGGCCGGGCGAGGGCATCGACTTCAGTCGCCTCGGCACGATCCTCGCCACGGTGCTCGTGCTGTACGTCGCCTCGGCGATCCTCATGTGGCTGCAGGGATTCCTGCTCAACCGCATCACCGTGACCGCCATGTACCGGTTGCGCGAGCAGGTGGAGACCAAGATCCACCGCCTGCCGCTGTCCTACTTCGACCAGATGCAGCGCGGCGAGATGCTCTCCCGCGTCACCAACGACGTCGACAACGTCACCAACACCCTCCAGCAGTCGCTGTCCGGGGCGCTGACCTCGATCCTCACCGTCGTGGGCGTCATGGTGATGATGTTCTCGATCTCCTGGAAGCTGGCGCTGGTGGCGCTCATCATCATCCCGCTCATGGGCGGAGTGTTCGGGGTGATCGGGCCGCGCTCCCAGAAGGCCTTCACCCATCAGTGGGCGCGCACGGGCCGCATCAACACGCGTGTGGAGGAGTCCTTCTCCGGTCACGCCCTCGTGCGGGTCTACGGGCGCACGCAGACGGTGCGGGAGGCTTTCGCCGAGGAGAATGACGAGCTCTACCGCTCGGCGCTGCGCGCCCAGTTCCTCTCGGGGATCATGATGCCGCTCATGCTGGTCATCGGGAACATCTCCTATGTGGCCATCGCGGTGGTCGGCGGGATCATGGTGGCCTCTGGGTCGCTGAGCCTGGGCAATGTGCAGGCCTTCATCCAGTACTCCCAGCAGTTCTCGCAGCCGCTGGGCCAGCTCGGCGGGATGGCCACGGCAGTGCAGTCCGGAACGGCCTCGGCCGAGAGAATCTTCGAGCTTCTCGACGCCGAGGAGGAGGCCCCTGACGCCGAGGGCAGCGAGGGAACTGGGGCCGGTGAGGCAGACCTGGTGGCGGGTGCCGCCCGGCCGGGCACCGGCGTCATCGAGGTGGAGCACGCCCGCTTCTCCTACTCGCCGGACACCGAGCTCATCCGGGACCTGTCCCTGCGCGTGGAGCCGGGGCACACGGTGGCGATCGTCGGACCGACCGGCGCGGGGAAGACCACCCTGGTCAACCTGCTCATGCGCTTCTACGAGCTCGACGGTGGCCACATCACCCTCGACGGCCGGGACATCGCGCTGATGACGCGCCACGAGGTGCGCCGTCGGACCGGGATGGTGCTGCAGGACCCGTGGCTGTTCGAGGGGACGATCCGGGAGAACATCCGCTATGGGCGGCCCGGCGCCTCGGATGAGGACGTGGAGGCGGCCGCGGAGGCTTGCTTCGTCGACCACATCATCAAGGCCCTCCCGCAGGGCTACGAGACGGTCCTGGAGGAGGACGCCGCGAATATCTCCGCTGGTGAGCGCCAGCTTCTGACGATCGCGCGCGCCTTCATCGCCAACCCCGCCGTCCTCATCCTCGATGAGGCGACGAGCTCGGTGGACACCCGCACCGAGTTGCTGGTGCAGCAGGCGATGAACCGGTTGCGCGAAGGTCGGACAAGCTTCGTCATCGCGCACCGCCTGTCCACGATCCGCGACGCCGACACGATCCTCGTCATGGAGCACGGCGACATCGTGGAGCAGGGCCGGCACGCGGAACTGCTGGAGCGCGGCGGGGCCTACGCCCGCCTGCACGCCGCGCAGTTCGCGGGCCGGGAGCTGGCCTCCGACTGAGGCGCGCCGCGCCCTCACCCCCGCCCCGTCGTCTCGGCCCGGCGTTGCGCCCTCATCCTCGCAGTTCGAGGGCGCAACGCCGGGCCGAGACGGTTTCTGCGGGCCGAGGGCGCGAGGTGGGGCCGACCCAGAGCCGAGAGACGGGCGTGGTCGGGGACAAGGCCCACCTCCCCCTTCTGAGCCGGTCTTCTAGATGCGACAGGACCTCAGCAGTTCAGAAAGACGCCCGAGGCGCGACTGGGTCATGTACGACTTCTGTGGCACTGATGGACGGTCAGCAGCGGTGTCCACGACGAGGCGGTAGACGAGTCGCCGCGCTCAGGCGCCCGGTTCTCAATGAGTTCACTAAAGGCCGGATACTGCCGCTGACATGGGCTTCTCAGGCCAACGATCCAGGTCCAGGCATCCGTCGCGAACTGATCCTCGTTGATGGGCTCGTCCTGGAAGGGGAACGTGCCGTTGGTTCGATCACCGCATGGGTAGTCACGCTTGAATGGCGGAGGAGGCTCCCTCCGCCTCACCACCCCAAGAACGCACAACGTGAGAACGACGCCGATCGATGGAAGCTCCCCCTAGCAATGCGCGTGCGAGATCGCTCCCGCGAGCACCCGGGCACTAGGGCACTAGGGCACCAAGGGATCGAATCCGCGAAGGCGAAACCACCCTTCAGCCCAAGAAGTATCTGAGATAGGTTTCAGGAGCATCCCTACCACTGCACCTGAAGGGCCGACAATGATAAATCCTGAAGAACGCTGCATCATCATCGTAAGCAAGAACAGTGCGGCCGACCGAACACAGGATGTTCAGTCGTGCTCCACCGATCAGGAACACACCTGGATCGTCTTCCAGAACAACCCCAGGCAGTACACCTACACCCACCGTCGGGCCTACGAGCTCACTGGTCAGCGCTACCCGCTCCACCCCAGCGACTCGGTCTTCGTGCGCGGCGAGCTGTGGCCACATCCCGAGGATCTTGATGTGGTCTTCTTCGCCGACCCTCAGGCCCCGGGCGGCGGGTGGTATCACCTACGGCGGCGAAGCAGCCAGGCAAGGAGGTGGTCTTTCAGAACCGCAGCGGAAGTCTTCATCGCGCCGCACACGCCAGAAGATGAACAGCTGGACTTGAGGCTCGCCTACCTTCTCGGTGCCGCCAACAAAATTGACGCAGCCACAATCAAGGATCAGGATAACGATAACGGGCTCAGCCTGGCCAGGCGGCTGGAGCCGATCGGTCGTCCGCACCCGGACAGCGCCCTGAACTACTATCTTCTGGCCGCGGACGAGGAGGCACCGGATGCCCTCGCCCCCATCATTCTGCCGTTCCAGTCCAATGAGGCTCAGCGCCAGGCTGTCGAGAAGGCACTGCGCCACCGTGTCAGCGTCATCGACGGACCACCTGGGACCGGCAAGACCGAGACCATCCTCAACCTCATCGCCAACATCGTGACTCGCCCCGGATGCAGTGTGGGTGTCGTCTCCTTCGGCAACTCTGCCGTTGACAACGTCCAGGCCAAGCTCCAGGAGGCAGGAATCGGTTTCATCGCCGCGCGCCTGGGTAGCAGCCGCGAGCGCGTGCCTGTATTCCTGGCAGAACAGGAGCAGCGCAACGCGGCGCTCAGGGCCTGGCAGGACGCCCAGAAGAGCGCAGAGGCGCAGCGCCCGCAGGACGTTCCAGGTTCCACGTCGGGTGATGCGCTGCGACACGCCGAGCAGCGCCTCACCAAGATCTGGTCGGAGAACCGTCAGATCGCCGTCCTGCGTCAGGAGCTGGCCGCCTACCGTCTTGAGGCCGAGCACTTCGAGCGAGTCCTTCTTGCCGGGGAGCTCCCTGACCTGTCAGACCTGCCCCTGCTGAAGAGAAGCTCCGACCGCATCCTCAGTTACCTGGCGGAAACCAGCGTTCCAGGGCCGGGCTCAGCCGGCCTGCGATCGATCCCGGCCCGGATACGCCGCTATTTCCAGTACGGGCGCCTCAAGCAGATCGATCCTCACGACACGGCGACCGTGCAGGCGTTGGAGCGCGCCTTCTATGCCAAGCGCATCGGCGAGCTGATGCAGAAGGAGGCAGGTCTTGTTGCTGACCTCTCCGCCCAGTCCCCACAGCAGGCCCGCCAGGAGCACCAGGCGCTGTCCTGGCAGGTGCTCAACCAGGCTCTGAGCGACCACTACTCGAGGACTCCCTCCTTCACCTTCGACGACAAGGCGAACAGCACGCGCAGGCACTGCGCTGAGCTGCTCGCCCAGTACCCAGTCATCCTGACCACCTGCCGGTCTATTCGCAGCAATCTCGGTGATCTTGGCATGCTCGATTGGCTCATCATCGACGAGGCCAGCCAGACGAACCTTCCAGACGCTGCTCTGGCAATGAGCAAGGCCCGTCATGTCGTTGTGGTCGGAGACCTCAAGCAACTGGACGTAACCCTGGACCGGGCCTTGCAGGCAGAGCTCCACGAGGAGAGGCTCGGCCTGTACGACGCCTCTCAGTCGATCCTTGAATCAGTGACGACCGTGTACGGGGAGCGCGTCTCCCGCACGATGCTCACCGAGCACTATCGCTGCGAGCCGGCAATCATCGAGTTCTGCAACCAGATGTACTACGACGGCACGCTCATCCCGATGCGTCAGGCCGATCCCAGCGTCACCTCGCCCCTGTCGGTAATCAGGACTGCCCCAGGCAATCACGCGCGGCGGGTCACCACAGGCCTGGCCCGCGGGACCTACAACCAACGGGAGATCGAGGTCATTGGCCACCTGCTCGCTGGCGACTCGGAACAGGCCGATCAGGCCGCGCACGGAGAGGCTGCCCAGCACCTCGGACTAGTCACTCCTTTCCGCCTTCAGGCGGACCGCCTGAATGAGACGACAACGGCGTATTCTCATCTTCCCGCAGGCAGCGCTGACACCGTCCACAGGTTCCAGGGCAGAGGCAGGGACACGATCATTATGAGCACGGTTGTCGACCAGTCCCGTCAGGGGCGCATGGGCCTGCAGTTCGCTGACGACCCTCGTCTGATCAACGTCGCGGTCTCACGAGCCAAGAAGAAGTTTATCCTCGTCACCCACAACGGCCCGCTCCGAGGCAGCCGCAATATTCAGGACCTGGTGGACTACATCGTTCACCAGAACCCCTCAGCGGCTTGTGAGAGCCCTATCGTCTCCGTCTTCGATCTGCTCTACCGTGAGCACTCCCAGCGACTGGAGCACTTCGCCAAGCGTGTGCATGGCACGAGCAGGTACCTGTCGGAGAACATCATGAACACGCTGCTGGAGGACATCCTCACGCACGATGAGGCCTATCAGCATCTCAGTGTGCAGACGCAGGTCCGACTGCACAGCCTTGTCCCGCCCGAGACAGACCTCGACGAACGCCAGCGCCACTTCCTCCGCACTGTCTCCTCCGTGGACTTCGCGATCTACCACAGAGTCACCAAGGTCCTCATCCTGGCCATTGAGGTTGACGGCTTCCAGCACGAGAACAACGCCGACCAGAGGCGCAGGGACGCCACCAAGGACTCGATCCTCTCTGCCTGCGGAATACCCTTGCTTCGGCTGCCGACCAACCACAGCGGGGAGAGCAAGAGGATCCAGGAGGCACTCGATCAGGCACTGGCAGGATAGAGGGAGAACACGCCCTGCAAACGCCGACCCGCGCCGGAACCAGACAAACAAGCCTCCGCGAAACCCGGGGCTTGACACCCGGTGTGGCGCGCCGGGCTCAGGACTTGCGGTTGCGGCGCGCCTGGCGGGCCTGGCGCTTGATGTCGCGCAGCTCGGCCCGCTCCTTGCGCACCTGTGCCCGGTGCTGCGCCCGCAGGACCGCGCGCCGCTGCTGGGACTCCTCGCGGTCGAGGTGGATCTGGTGTCGCATCTGCTCGCGCCAGTGCGTCCGCTCCTCCTCGACCCGGCGCAGCCGCTCGACGAGCGCGGCCGCCTCCTCCTCACTCAGGCCCAGCCGGGTGACACGCGACTCGCCGCGGCGCAGCCCGGGCAGGGGCTTCGGAAGGCTGGGCATGCCCGAGCGGCCCGCATCGCCCGCGGGCGCCGGGACGGCCTCGAGGCCAGCCTCGCCGTCGGGCTGGCCAACTGGCTGATCAGCGGGCACGATGGCGGCGACGTCGCCACCCAACCCGCCGTCCGCCGTCGCCGGGGACGCGGGCTGGCGGGGCTTGGAGACCACACTGACCTCGCCGTCGTCCTCCTCGGGGATCGCGGAGGTGGAGGCGCTCTTGACCTCGCTGCCCGCGGAGTCCACCGGGCCCTGGACGATGGCCAGGGCCTCGACGGCGGGGACGTGGTCGGCGTCGGCGCCCAGGGCCAGGCCCAGCAGTGGCATGAGGAGCACGCTCGCGGCGCCGGCGAGCACGAGCGTGGAGGCGATGGAGGAGCTCATCGCGCCGGCGTTGACCGCCACCTGCGTCACCGCCACGATGATCGGCAGGGCGGTGGTGGAGTACATGGCGATCTGCAGGCACTGGCGCATCGAGTAGGCGCGCAGGCCGTCGCGACGGCGCTCCAGGCGCGCGGAGAGCCAGACCGGCAGGCCGCGGGTGAGCACGAGGAGAACGAGGAAGGCGCCCAGGTAGATCAGGGAGTCGGCGGTGATCTCCAGCTCGATGGCCATCCCGGAGGTGACGAAGAAGATCGGCACGAAGAAGCCGTAGGCGAGGCCGTCGAGCTTCTCCTCCAGCTCGCGGTTCCCGTCGGGCACGGCGTAGCGCAGGATGAACCCGGCGGCGAAGGCCCCCAGGACGACGTCGAGGTGGAAGACCTCGGCGAGCGCGCACAGCCCCACGAGGAGGAGGACGGTGACGCGGATGGTGGTCTGCGCCGTCGTCGTCCCGCCGAGGTGGATGAGCGCGACGAGGCGCTGCCCGGCGGCCTTGACGCGGTCGGTGAAGCGCACGATGACCAGGGTGATCGCCAGGAAGAGGGCGAGCACGGCGACGGACTGCCAGGTGGAGCGGGTCCCCAGCAGGAGGGCCATGAGGATGACGGGGCCGACCTCGCCGACGGCGCCGTGGTTGAGGATCGCCGCGCCCACCGCCGTCGACAGCAGGCCGCGCTCGCGCAGGATCGGCAGGATCGTGCCGATCGCGGTCGACGTCATGGCGATGGCGATGGCGATGCCATTGGCGGACAGGGGCCCGCCGGCCACGCCCACCACGGTGACGGTGGCGAAGGCCAGGGCCAGGGAGCCGAACCAGGCGGCGGTGGCGTGGCGGCCGCCGGACCCGCGCAGCTCGTTGACGTCGATCTCGTAGCCGGCCATGAGGAAGAGGAAGGCCAGGCCGAGCTCGGAGAGGAACTCGATGGGCTCGCCCTTCTCCGCGATCGCCAGGACGCTCGGGCCGATGGCCAGGCCGCCCAGGATGAGCAGCACGGTCTCGGGCACGATGCGGCGTGGGATGTTCAGCGAGATCATCGGCGCGAGCAGGGCGACGGCGACGATCCACAGCAGAGAGACGAAGGCCTGGGCCATGGTGCTCCTTCTGACGCGGGCGAGGACCGGGTCGGGAGCCTACTCGCCGGAGCTGGGTGGGAGTGGAGCAGTACCGGGGTGCGACGTGTGCGCGGGGGCGCTGGCTACTCGGCGGGCGCCGGGGTGGGCGCAAGTGCGGGCGCGGGGATGAAGGCGGAGGCGGGGGTACTGCGGCCCGACGGCGACATTCTCCACCGGCGGTTGCGCTCACCCCCGGAACCCGCCTCCTGATGTCGACCGGTCTCGCGGTGCTGATCGCCCGGTCTCGCATATAGGGAGGGGCTATGGGGTGCCCGGGGAAGCATCGGTGGTGTCGGTGGGGCCGGCTCGGGCTTGGGCCCGGGCTCGCCGGGGCACACCCAGCACGCTGACCTCCACGGATACGCTCACGACGACGTCCTCGCCCTCAACGCCGCACGACGCCAGGTCCGCGCCGTTGGCCGACGCGAGGCGCTGCGCGGCGGCGCAGGGGTCGCCGGGCGCGATGATCGATGTCAGGGCCGTCGCCCCGGCCAGGGCGGCCATGTCGGCGGCATTCCGCGCCCGGCCGGCCGCGCTCTCCGCTCGCATGAGCCCGGTCAGGCCGAGCGTGATTGCGAGGATCGCCCCGATGACGCTGACCATGAGGACCGTCCCCTCTCCCCGCTCACCCGCGAGGAGGCTCCGCCACTCTTTCATGGCGCGTCACCGCTCGGCTCGGTATAGGCGCAGGCGCGCGCCCGCAGGGTGAGCCCCGCCCGCCCGAGCACGCCGGGCGCGGCGCGGCTGATGCTCACGCAGGTGAGGTCCCCCTCGGCTCCCACAGCGATGGAGGAACCGGAGGGGACGACGGCGCCCGCGGCGGCCAGGGGGTCGGCCCCGATGGCCGCCTGCCGAGCGCCCACGCGGGCGGCGTCGGTCAGGCGCATCTGGGTGGCGCCCGCCGCGAGCGCGGAGAGCGCCAGGAGGAGGACGAGGATGACTGCGGGCATGGCGACCGCGAGCTCCGCCGTCGCCATGCCGGACTCGTCCCGGAGCGCGGGCGGCCTGCGGGCGCGCGGGAGCGGCATCGCGGCGCGCATCAGACGGACAGGGCCGACTCGATGAGGGACTGCAGCGTGCCCCTCAGGCTCCCCGAGCGCATGATGGCCAGTAGCAGACCTGCGAAGGCGGCCGCCGCGAGCGTTCCGATGGCGTACTCGGCGGTGGCCATGCCGGCCTCGCCACTGGGGTCGCTGCCCTCGGGCGTGGAGCGCTCGACGGCCTCGGCGCGCTCGAAGGCGGCGGCGATGGGTCCGGTGAGCATGGCGTACTCGGCGCCGGGATGGGCCAGGCCCCAGGCGCGGTGGAGGGTGAGCAGGGCGTTCTTCATGGGGATCTCCTCGGGATCGGGGGCGCTCGGCCCCGCGGGCACCATGCCCGCTCCCCGAGCCTGAACCCCTCGCGGGTCCGCCATGAGCGCTCCTCCACACAACCGCTCCCCGCCCGGGCGCACCGCCGCCTGTGGTTCCCGGCCCCGCGGCCACGGCGGCGCCCGCAGCGCCTGCGGATGGGCCCCTCAGTGCTCGATGAGGTCGCGGATCTCGGCCGCGGTCAGGCGCGCCTGCGCCATCCCAGCCGTCCCAACGGCCCCCGCGCCGGCCACCCCCTCGGCCCTGGCCTCCCCTGCGGCGTCGGCCCCCTCGACGACGCGCTCGAAGAGCTCGGCCTTCTTGGCCTTGAGCGCCATGACCTTCTCCTCGATGGTGCCCGCGGAGACGAGCCGGTAGACCATCACCGGCTTGTCCTGGCCGATCCGGTGCGCGCGGTCCACCGCCTGCTCCTCGGTCTGCGGGTTCCACCACGGATCCAGCAGGAACACGTAGTCGGCCTCCGTGAGGGTGAGCCCGAAGCCACCGGCCTTGAGCGAGATGAGGAAGGCCTGCGCCCCACCGGAGCGGAAGGCCTCGATCACCCCGGCCCGATCCGACGTCGAGCCGTCCAGGTATGCCGTGGTGATCCCGGCGGCCTCCAGCTCGCCGCGCACCATGCCCAGGTAGCGGGTGAACTGGCTGAAGACGAGCGCCTGGTGGCCCTCGGCGACCACCGGCTCCAGCTGTTCCAGCAGCGCCTCCACCTTCGCCGAGCGCGCCCGGCGGCCAGGCCGCTTGCCTCCGCGCTTCCCGGAGCCGCCGTCGCCGTCGCGGCTCTCCCCCTCCGAGCCTTCCTCGTCCTCCAGGAGGGAGGGGTCGAGCGCCATGAGGCGCAGCGTCGTGAGGGATTTCAGGGCGGTGAAGCGGGATTGGGCGGTGTCGTCCTCCAGCAGGCCGAGGACCTTCTGGCGCTCGCGGGCCAGCCGCTGCTCGTAGGCGCGCCGGTGGGAGGCGGGCAGCTCGACGTCGATGACCTGCTCGGTCTTTGCGGGCAGATCAGCGGCCACCTGCTCCTTCGTGCGGCGCAGCATGAAGGGGCGGATGCGGGCGCGCAGGCTGGCGAGCTTGGGGGCCGAGCCGCGCTCGATGGGGCGGAGGAACTCGGCGGTGAAGCGGTCGGGCGAGGGCAGCAGGCCGGGGGCGCTGATCGACAGCAGCGACCACAGGTCCGCCAGGGAGTTCTCCATGGGGGTGCCCGTGATCGCGACGGTGGAGGGCGCGCGCAGGCGCCGCACCGCCTTGTAGGTGGCCGAGGTGTGGTTCTTGACGAACTGGGCCTCGTCGCACACGACCCAGGCGAAGTCGGTGGCGGCGAACTCCTCCTCGCCCAGGCGCACCATCGTGTAGCTCGTGATGAGCAGGTCCGCGTCGGCGGCCTCCTCGGCCAGGGTGGTGCCGCGCTTGGCAGACGTCCGGGTGATGGCGCGCACGCGCAGCTCGGGGCAGAAGCGCGCCGCCTGCTCCATCCACGCGCTCACGACGCTCGTGGGCGCGACGACGAGCACGGGCCCCTTCGGCGCCTCCTGTCCCTCGTCCTTCGCGACGGCGGCCGCCTCCCGATCCTCCACGAGCCTCTGGACGACGGCGAGCACCTGGACCGTCTTGCCCAGCCCCATGTCGTCGGCGAGGATCCCGCCGAGGCCCACGGCGCGCAGGAGGTTGAGCCAGCGGTAGCCGTCGAGCTGGTACGGGCGCAGCTCGGCGCGCAGACCGGCCGGTGGCGGGGCCTCCACGAGATCGGTCTCTCCCGGGCTCACTCCCCCAGCGCCGCTCGCGCCGTCAGCGGCGGCGGCCTCGCCGTCGGCCCCCTCCCCGTTGGCGACGGCCGTGACGGCGAGGAGCCGGGCCACGCCGTCGCGCCACCGCTCGGCCGCCTCGCCGGGGATGCCGAGGCCCACGAGCTGCTCGTAGTAGCCGGCCTGGAAGGGCGAGACGCGCATGGTGCCGCGCGCGTGGGGGTCGGCGAGGTCTCGCCCCTCCTCCATGAGGGCGGCAAGGCGGTGGATCTCGGGGCGGTCGATGCTGATGATGGCGCCGGAGTCGATCATGACCTCGGTGGCCCCGGCGGCGACGGCGGAGATCAGCCGCTCGATGGGCACGTCCTCCTCCCCCACGCGCACCCGGACGCGCAGGGAGAACCAGTCGGGGTTGTCGCCGTCATCCTCGGTGACATCGGTGGTGATGAGGGGCGCGTCGTCGACCTCGCGGTAGTCAGGGACGTCCCCGGCGAGCTCGACCTCGAACAGCCCGAGGCCGCGCAGCACGGGAACGGTGCGGATGATGAAGCGGGCGGTGGCGATGCCGTTGAACTCCTGGCGCCCCCAGGACACGCCGTGCTCGCGGGCCAGGGGGATGAGGGCCGTGATGATCTCGCGGGCCGCCCGCTGCTCGCCGGGAAGGTCCCGGGCCGCGCGGGGCGGGGAACCATCACCGGCCCCCTCGGCCTGGCCCGCGCTGGCCGCCGGCGCCGCGCCCTCGAGGAGGGCGCCGAGCTCGCCGATGGCCTCCTCGCGGAGCACCTCGCCGCCCGCGCCGAGGTAGCGCATGAGCCAATCCGTGGTGGCGGCGTGGGTGGCGCCGTCGATGGTCGCCCGCAGGACGGGGCGCAACGTGGCCGGCTCGGGCGCGTGGAGGGTGGCGTCGATGGCGAGGATGGGGACGGCGCGCTGGAGGGAGCCGAGGTACTCGGACTCGAAGCGCGCCACGTCCGGTGCCGGGATGACGACCGGCCGGCTGGGGGAGGCGAGGAAGCGGGCGAGGACCTCGTCGGGCGCGGGCTCCAGGGGCATGAGGACGAGGGAGCCGTCCGGGTTGGTCCAGGCGAAGCCGTGGATCGGGCGCCCCAGTGGCATGAGCTGCTGGCTCGCCGCCCCGGGGTCGCCGCCGTCGGCGCCCATCGCCTCCAGGCCCTCGACCCCGCGCAGGTCGATGCTCGCGGAGATGACCGCGGCGCCGTCGTCCTGCCTCATGACATCCACCCCCGCGCGCAGGCCGGGGGCGATGGCCACCGGGCGGCCCGCGCGCTGGGCGGTCGTCAGGGTCACGCCGGCGTCGACGGCGCGGCGCAGGATGGACCAGACGCGGCCGGGGACCTCGTCGAAGCTGACGCGGTCATCCATGTAGTAGAAGCCGCCGGGGGACATGCGGCCGATCTCCTGGAGGGGGTGGAGGACAGCCTCATCCACCTCCCCGTTCAGGCCTCCCCCGAGCACCTGGGACCAGGCGGCGCCCTTGCGGTTCCAGCCGTTGCGGCCCTCGATGAGCGGCAGGAGGCTGAGCGCGCTGGAGTAGCGGCTGCGCATCTCGGGGCCGAAGGAGACCTCGAGGGCCATGACGCGCTGGGGCGCGCGGGTCACGCGCAGGAGGCGGTCGAGCTCGGCCTCCCAGTCCGCCGGGCCGTCCTCCTGGGGGCCGAGCGCCAGTTCGCGGGCGACGATGACGACGGCGGCAGTGTGCTTGCAGTCCTGGCGCACGGGGCAGGAGCAGTTGCCCGCCCAGCGCGGGGCGGTCTCAGGGGCGGTGGTCCCGGTGCCGCCGCGGGCGTAGAGCATGGTCTGGTAGGCGCGCCCGCCCGAGCCGCGCACCTGGGCCATGATGATGTCCCCGCCGGCCGAGGCGGAGACGGCGCGCACGCGGCCCTCCTCGGCGTAGCGCCTGCCGCGCATGAAGGCCTGCCCGCCCACCCGGGCGATGATCGCCTCATCGGTGACACGGGCCGGCCAGTCATCCTCGGTGATCTCGCGAGCCACGGCGGCAGCCTACGGCCTGTCGGAGGCCAACACCCGCAGGGTCGCGGCAGGCGGCGCAGCTCGGCCCCCCGGCATGGCATCCAGCGAGCATTCCGATGTCATCCCCTCCGATCCGCCTCGTGACAGGATGATGCCGTGATGCGATGATGCTCCCATGCGAACCACGCTCGAGATTGACGACCAAGTCCTCGACCTGGCCCGCGAGCGCGCCCGGCACGAGGGCGTCTCCGTGGGGCGCGCCATCTCAGACCTCGCCCTCCAGGGACTCAAGGGCAGCACGCATCGCCTCAGCAAGCGGGGCGTGCCCGTGTTCTCTCCCCCGCCTGGGGCAAGCGCCCATGTGGTGACCCCCGAGTTGATCGAGCGATACAGAGATGGCGACCAATAGGCGTCAGCTGGTTCGTCTTCTCGACGTCAACACGCTCATCGCGCTGTCCCTGACGAACCACGCGCACCACGAGGCAGTATCCACCTGGTTCGACGGCGTCGAGCGCTGGGCGACCTGCTCGATCACCCAGTCAGCCTATGTGCGCCTTCTACTCAATCCGAGTGTGACTGGATTCGAGTTGCCCGCACGCGATGTGCTCTCCGCTCTAGCGGAACTCACCTCCAGCCGGGGGCACGAGTTCTTCGCTGATAATGCTCCCCTGTCGGCTCCTGCGATCAGTCTCGCCAAGCTCTCCGGGCCAAAGCAGGTCACCGACCTCCATCTCGTGGATCTCGCCGTGAGACATCAAGCGCGGCTGGCCACTGTGGATTCCAGGATGCTCTCCGCCCTCGCGCCCCGGGACCGCGACGCCGTCGAACTGATCCCACTCCGGTAGGACTACGGGCCCCTGGGTTCCGCAGTTCTCCGGCAGGCGCGCCCGTCCTCTCGCGCTTGTCGTCCGCTGGTAGGAGGACGAATCGGCTGATCGGCCGAGGCTCGCCGTGAGGCCCCGCCCCTAGCCTGGGCTCGTGCTGATCGTTGAGTCCCTCCTTCTCCTGCTCACCGAGGACTCGGGCAACCCCGAGGGCTGGTCGAGCAACAACGACCTCATGCTGCGAGGGGCCCTTCTCTCCGATCTCATGCTTGCCGGCCGGATCGAGGCCGACACAGCCCGTACCGCCCGCCGCCCGCGGATGCGCATCGTCGACACCACCCCCACGGGCCACCCCGTGCTCGACGACGCCCTGGCCGCCCTGTCGGTCAAGAACGGCAAGCGCATCGCCTCCGCCGTCACCTGGGCCGACCTGCGCGCCCACGACGCCGCCGGGGCATCCCTCGTCAAAGCGGGCGTTCTGGCCGAGGCCGCCGCCCCCGTGCCCGGCCCACCCGCTGACCCCGCCGGCACGAGCGCCATGCCGCCCGCTGCCCTCGCCTTCCCCACCCGCGACCCCCGCCCAGAGGCCGAGTTGCGAGAGCGGCTCTACGGTGAGATCGCCGGAACCCGCGCGGCGGATGCCACGGACAGCGCTCTCCTGGCGCTGCTGCAGTCCACTGGCGTCGCCTCGAGGGTGCTGAGCGCCGAGCGCACGGGCCTGCGCCGCTCCGCCCTCGGGCAGCGCATCAAGGAGATCGCCGAGCAGGCCCCCGTCACCGGAACGATCAGGGAGGCGATCGCCTCGATCAGCAGCGCCGTCGCCATCATCGCCGCCCGCACCCGGGGGGTGGCCGCCGTCGCGGGGTGAGTGATGCGAGCAGGGTCGGTGAGTACGAACCCTAAGATTCCGCCGGGAGGATGAGGGACCCCCGGCGATTTCGTCATACCGTATAGCCATGCTGATCTCTGAACAGCTGTTCCTGATCCTGAGCGGGAACAGCGGAGGCAGTGGGGACTGGGCTCTGCGCGGTATCTACGGACTGCGGGGCGCTGTGCTCGCCGACCTCCTCCTCGCTGGCAGACTCGACCTCACCCCGGGTCGGGATCCCATGATGCGCGTCACCGACGACGCCCCAACCGACAACCCCATCCTCGACTGCGCCCTCTCCCGCCTTCCCTTCGGGGAGAGCATCCGAATCTCCTCAGCCATCGGGCACGGCGACTGCGCGCTTCAAGACGCCATCGCCGAGCATCTCGCCGCGACCCTCCCCGGATCCGACGACGCCGGCGCGCGGGCGGCGGACCCCACCGCGGGGCCGGGCGCGGAGGTCGTCGACCGCCTCATCGCTGTCCTCACCGGCGAGCGCCCCGCCACCGCGGCCGACCAGGTGCTGCTATCGATCCTCAAGGGCCTGGGCATCGGCGGGGTCGTGCTTCCCAGCGAGCGCACGGGCCTGGGCTGGAGCGGCCTGTACCAGCGGGTCAAGGAGATCACGGACATGAATGCCCCGGGCGAGCCCCTGCGGACCGCCACGGACGCCCTGGCCGCCCTCACGATCATCGTGGCCACTGTCGACGACGATCGCTGAGACACGCCCGCCTGATTCTCCCTGCTCCCCCTGCGCGACGATGCCGATCTCGTGCCCGAGGATGACAGGCGGGCCGCTCTCCGCGCCTACGCTCAAAGCATGCTGATCGTCGAGAGACTGCTCCTCCTCCTGCTCAAGGACTCCGGCTCGCGGGAGGCCCGCGCCAGTTCAATGGCGCCGGTGGCGCTGCGCGCGGCGGTGCTCGTCGACCTCGTTCAGGCCGGAAGGGTCAGCATCAACGAGGACAAGAAGAAGAGGCTCCACATCATCGACCACTCCCCCACCGGCCACCCCGTCCTTGACGCCGCCCTGGCCGCACTGGCGGATGGCAGGCGTGTTGGCACGATCGTGCAGTGGCAAGGCCTGCGGGCCCTGGAGCTCGCCGCCGGTTCATTGACGGCCGCGGGGATCCTCGATGAGACCAAGGGCGGGCTCTTCAACTGGTTCACCCGCTATCCCACGCTCGACCCCGGCCCGGAGGCCGCGCTGCGGGCCCATCTCGAGGCTGTTGTCATGGGCGCGGCCCCTGCCGAAGAGGCGGACGGCGTCCTCCTCGGCGTCCTGCAGGCGATGAACGCGACGCGCATCGTCCTGCCCAAGGAGCACATCGGGCTGAGCGGGCGCGAGATCAAGCGGCGGATCAAGGAGATCGCCGAGGGAGACCCCGCCAGCACCGCCGTCAAGGCAGCCGTCGATGCGGCGAACGCCGCGGTGATCGCAGCCGTCACCGCGGCGGTCGCGGCAGCCGGGTAAGCCTCTTCCCAGCCCATTCTCGCTCCAGGGACTGACGAGCGCGCCACAATGGAGGCATGCTCATGCCGTACTCCCCTGCCGCCGAGCCGCTCACCCGCATGGCCGACGGGACCGTCAAGCAGATCAGCCCCTTCACCGGTACGGAGGTGTGGACCGTGCCCGGGCGCGGGAACCGGCCCATCTCCCACCCTGTCGCCGAGCGCCACCGGCTGGCGCCCGGGGAGCGCGAGCAGGCCTGCGCCTTCTGCTCGGGCCGGTACTTGGAGACGCCGCCGGAGAAGTCGCGCGTCGTCGTCGGCGCGGGCGGGGGCTATGAGCGGATCGACGGAGTTCCTGCCTCCGAGCTGTCCGCGACGACCGCGGAGTTCCGGCGCATCCCCAATCTCTTCGAGATCGTCTCCTTCGACTACTGGCGCGCCAACCATGGCTTCGAGATCCCCGACGCCGCCCGCGAGCGCATGGAGGCCTACCTCGCCGATCCGGTGGGGGCCGAGCACGCGTCGTCGATCGCCCGGGCCAAGCTGCGCGCCTCCGGGGCGGACCCGGCCGCCTGGGACGCCTGGGGGGACACGGAGCGCCGCGCCTACCTGGCCTCGTTCTTCGCCGGGGGGCACGACGTCATCGTGGGCCGGCGCCACTTCACCGATGACGCCGTCGACTCATCGGGCCTCGCGGGATCGGGGACGCTGAGCGTGGCGGAGCACCGCGCCTATATCCGCCTGGCCGTGGCCGCGATGCATGACCTGTACGAGGCGAACCGGTGGGTGCGCTATGTGGCGGTCTTCCAGAACTGGCTGCGCCCGGCGGGTGCTTCCTTCGACCACCTGCACAAGCAGCTCGTGGCGATCGACGAGCGCGGGGTCTCCGCCCAGCTGGAGCTGGAGAAGGTGCGGATGAACCCGAACCTGTACAACGAGATGGCCGTGAACTACGCCGCGTACCAGGGCCTCCTCGTGGCGTCGAATGAGCACGCGGTGGCCTTCGCCGGCTTCGGGCACCGCTACCCGACGCTGGAGGTGTACTCGACGTCGGCGATCTGCGAGCCGTGGCGGATGAGCCGCGAGGAGGTCGACGCCGTCGCCGACCTTCTCCACGCGCTGCACGCCGCGACGGGCGCGGAGGTGCCGAGCAATGAGGAGTGGCACCACAAGCCGATCGACGTCGACCAGCCCATGCCGTGGCATGTGACGCTGAAGTGGCGGGTCTCCACGCTGGCGGGCTTCGAGGGCGGCACGAAGATCTACCTCAACACCATCGACCCGTGGAACCTGCGCGATCGTGTGGTGGCACGCCTGGAGGACCTGCGGGCGGACCGCCTCATCGCCCCCATGGCGGTGGGCGACGAGTGCCCGACCACCCCCAACCGCCTCCTCTACAACCCCGTCCTGAGCAGGTGAGCGGAGCTCGGATTACAGACCCAGGGTTCCGCGCTCGTCGGAGCTGACCCAGCCCGAGCGCTGCTCCAGGGCCCGGAACCAGCGCGACAGGGCCGGCCAGAAGCTGATCTGGGGGGCCTCGCCGCCGGGGTAGGACTGGCGGCCGCCGTACTCGTAGGCCTGCACGGTGGTGAACAGGCGGATGTCGGAGCCGGTCGGCTCGGTGCCGCACAGGAACTGCCCGATGGACACGATCGAGGACAGCGGGGGCAGGTCCACGAGCGTCATGCCGCCCTCGCGGGAGGGGTGCATCCGTGTGGCGCGGGCGAGCATCGTGTCGACGACGTCGAAGGCAACGAGCACGCCCTGCGCCGCCATGGCCGCCTCGGCCTCATTCTCGGAGTGGGTGGCGATGGCGTGCCCGCGGTTGATGTGCTCGCCGATCCACTCGTCCCAGGCGTCGGTGGAGTTGCGCCGGTTGAGGGGGTAGAGCTCTGGGGCGCCCTCGCGGTGCAGCTCCCACCAGGCGGTGGCGAGGTCGAACAGGAGGGTGCCGGAGTCGTCGGAGACGACCTGCCCGGTGGTGGTGTCGACGAGCGCCGGGACGGTGGGCGGCGGGGTGTAGCCGGGGGTGGTGGCGTAGACCTCCGCCAGGGAGCGCGCGCCCAGGACGGGGTCGGTGCCGGGCTCGCCGTCGGCGCCGGTGAGCTCCCAGAAGCCGTCCTCGCCGCGGCCATAGCACATGGACAGCGGGATGGCCTCGGTCAGGCCCAGCAGGCGCCGGGCGATGAGGACCCTGCGCGACCAGGGGCACGACGGCGAGGCGATGAGCCGATAGCGGCCCGCCTCAACGGGTAGATCGTCGGAGGAGAAGCGGTGCGAGGTGGCGATGGCCATGAAGGACTCCCTGTGCTCTGTGCGCGTGCGATGGCACTGCGGGGGGCGGCGTTACCCCCGCAGGAACATGGTCCCCCAGTTAGCGAGCCTTGTCATGCGGTCCGCGCGGTGTTCGCAGCGCCCATCGGTGGCACTGCCCACGATCCGCCGCGCGGCCGCTCAGGCGAGGCGCGGGGCCATCTCCTCGACGAAGGCCAGCGCGTCACTGTCCTCCCAGGTGGGATCGGCCAGGAGCTCGCGGATGCGGTCGCAGGCGGAGCGCGCCTGCTCGCGCTCATCGAGCTCGATGAGCGAGCGGACCATGCGGGTCAGCGCCGTCGCCGCGGCCTGGCGGTCGTCCTTGGCCATGTACCCCTCGACGGCGGCCTCGCAGTACGGGACGACCTCGGAGTCGTGGCCGGCGCGCCCCAGGATGACGGCGTAGGCGTCGTGCCAGGCGCCGCGCTCCCAGGCCCGGTCCTTCCCCGAGAAGGACTCCACGAGCAGCTCGCGCGACTCCTCCATGAGGGCGCGCGCCGTATCGAGGCGCTCAGCGGCCTCGGCCGTGCTGGACGCGCCGACGGTCTCGCGGGCGGCCTCGCGCAAGGAGCGGGAGCGGTGGCGCTTGGCGTCGTCGGTGTCGGTGCCGTGGAGGTCGGCGATCTGGCGATGCAGGTCGGCGGCGGTGGCATTGTCACCGAGATCAGAGGCGGCCGCCGCCGCGGTGGTCAGCTGCTCGATGGCCTTGTCCACACGGCCGTCGCGCACGAGGATCCGGGCCACGGCGGTGGCGTTGTCGACGGCGCCGCGCCCCTCCCCCATATCGGACTGCGCGGATGCGAGCAGGCCGCGGACGTACAGCTCGACGCCGGGGGCGTCGATGGAGCCCAGTTCGGACAGCGCCGTGGAGAAGGCCTCGGCGGCCTCGGCGGGACGGCCATCCTGGGCCAGGGCGCGGCCCAGCGAGACGGTGGCCAGGGGGCCGCTCACGGGCGCTTCGAGGGCGGCCAGCGCGTCGGCGGCCTGGCGCCGCTGCTCCAACGAGGCGGTGGTGGCGCCGTCGGTCGCCGTGCTCTCGGCGAGGATCGTGCGCGCTGCCACTGCGGCGAGCACGGGGGTGCGGTCGTGGCGGCGCAGGACGTCATCGGCCAGGTTGCCGGCGCGGTGGGGGAAGCCGGCCTCGTTGAGCCGCCGGGCCCGCAGGAGATCGAGGTCGTCGGCGGGGTGGTCACCGTGGAAGCCCTCAGGGACGGCGTCGAGGATCCATTCGAAGAGCGCGATGGCGGCGTCAGCGCCGTCGGGATCGGACAGGGCCGAGAGCACCTGGGCGAGGTCGGCGGCGGTGTTGCCCATCTGGACCAGGCGGCGGTACTCGGTGCCCTGGACGGAGCTGTCGCGCTTGCCGGCGCGCTCCAGGGCGCCCAGGCGCTCCAGGGAGTCCTGGACGAGCCCCCACAGGGCCTCCAGGTAGTGGTGGGCGCGCTCGGCCAGGGCCGCGGCGCGGACGGCGTCGATGCCCTCGCCCTCGGGCGCGTCGGCGGTGTCCGCCGCGAGCTCGTCGCGCAGGCTCAGGATGTCCAGGCGCAGGAAGCCGAGCTCGCCGTCACGCGCCCCGATGGAGGAGCGCATCCGGTGGCGCTCGCGGATCGCGCCCTGGTGATCGCGCAGGAGCCGCTTGGCATCGGCGCGCAGGAAGGCCGTCTCGATCTGCAGGTTGGCGGGGCCCGGCCAGTCCGCCTCCAGCACACCACCAGCGGCCACGCGGTCGGCGACGACGAACCCGTCCAGGTCCGCGCCGAGCCTTGCCAGCGAGCGCGAGTAGCGCAGGACGGCGTCCTTGGGTCCGTAAACCGGCATGACGTGCTTGATCTCGAGCTCGGGGTAGGGGCCCTCGAGGTCGGGGGCGGAGGTGTCCTCCATGATCGGCTCGGGCTTGCTGCGGCTCCCGGCGCCCGGAGGGGTGGCGGGAACGAGCGGCTTGGACCCCGACGGCGGGGCCGCGGCGGCGGGCGCGCTCTGGGCGCTGGCGGCATCCGGGGTCCCGGGGCCGCTCGGCGCATGGGGGGCGCTGGCGGCGCCCGCTCCGGAGGCCGTGGTCGGCACGGGTTGTGCCGCCTGGACGGGGGCGTAGGCC
>ERZ772918.242-NODE-242-length-43373-cov-6.43245_pt1 | contig 43373 bp, 43 predicted proteins | sample MGYA00512118_ERZ772918 | MGnify/ENA primary metagenome ERZ772918 (study PRJEB29015, sample SAMEA2737939) | human oral metagenome | biome: human oral; feature: human-associated habitat; material: dental | place: China | collected 2135 ... | reverse complement strand
CCGTGCATCTTATCTTCCCTTCTGCCATTCGTTATGTAGACTTAGGTTCGCAGAATATCATCGCAGGAAAAGCGGAGGATGCAGAGAACGTACTGCGTGTAAAGGCTTCGGTGAAGGACTTTGAAACGGAGACCAATATGAGTGTCATCTGTGAGGATGGCTCTTTCTATGTTTTCAACGTAAAGTATGCCAATGAGCCGGAGAAGCTCAGCATTGAGATGAAGGACTTCCTGTCACCAACGGACGGACGGCTGCCAAGCAACCGCTCTGATATTTACTTTAAGGAACTCGGCAATGAGTCGCCTGTATTAGTAAAACTGATGATGCAAACTATCTATCAGAACGACAGACGTAGTATCAAGCATATCGGTGCACAGCAGTTCGGCATGAAGTTCCTGCTTCGTGGCTTGTATGCCCATAACGGTTTGCTGTATTTCCACACTCGAATGGAAAACGGCACGAATATGCCTTACTCGGTGGATTTTATCACATTTAAGGTGGTTGATAAGAAGATGGCAAAGCGTACCGCTATACAGGAGCAGCTATTGCAGCCACTTCGTGCCTATCATCAGGTGATGCAGGTGCGTGGCATGGACAGTGAACACACTGTGTTTGCGCTCGAGCAGTTTTCTCTCGCAGAAGACAAGCAGCTTGAAGTGACGCTCTATGAGAGAAATGGCGGTCGTACGCTGACCTTTTATGTAACGGCAGAAGACCTGCAATTGGCAAAGAAGATTGATAACCTCAAACTCAAATGGTAGGCATTATGAAGAAGAAAATCATTTTATCGGCTTGCGTGGCGTTGGCAATGGCTTTTAGCTTGCCATCGCAGGCACAGCGACTGATACCCAAGCAAAGGGGCATAGAGGTCGTAGGGAGTGTTCCGCTTATTAAGGGTGAAAAGTTCCTTGCTGCTGACAATTTCGGCATGGGAGTATCACTCACCCACTATCTGGGTCGTGAGAACTATACCTTTGTTATGGCAGAGTATGAACAGCAGAATATGCCGTACAGAAGTTATAACGTAAAGCTCAAGGATGCACTCTTACAGATGGGTTATATGCACCCTGTTCTCTCCGACAATGGCAAGAATGTATTTCTCTATGGGGGCATATCCGCTTTGGGTGGCTATGAGCAGCTGAACGAGGATAAAAAGCTGCTGCCCGATGGGGCGACGCTGCTCGACCGTTCCCACTTTGTCTATGGCGGTGTCGTGCATGGCTCGGCGGAAGTGTTCCTAACAGACAGGGTTCTCTTTCTTGTCAAAGCGCAGGGCCGTTTCCTCTTTGGAACGGACGTGCATCGTTTCCGTCCGGCTGTTTCTGCTGGACTAAGGTTTAACTTTTAAGTAGAAGAAAAGATGAAGAAGATATTGAATACGATTTGGGTAATGGGTGTGCTGACCCTTGCCGTGTTTTGCCTATCTGCTTGTGATAGGGATTTGGATGTTCAGCAGTCTTATCCGTTTACGGTGGAGACAATGCCGGTTCAGAAGGATATCATAAGGGGGCAGACGGCTGAGATACGCTGCACGCTGAAGCGGGGCGGTGAGTTTGCCGACACTCGCTATACGATACGTTATTTCCAGTCTGACGGCAAAGGCTTGCTAAGGATGGACAACGGCATAGTGTTCAAGCCTAACGACCGCTATCCGCTTACGAAGGATGTGTTCCGTTTGTACTACACCTCGCTCTCTGCCGACCGCCAGACGATTGATGTATATGTGGAGGATAGTTTCGGTAAGGTTCAGCAGCTAACCTTTAGTTTCAACAACGAGCGTGAGGAGGGCAAGGATAAGCCTGCATCTTCTCACCACTAAGAACGTAATTGATGCGAACGATAAATTCTTTCATTTTACTTTGTGTATTCTGCCTGTTCTGTCAGTCGACCCTTGCCCAGCGCAGGGGGCGGCTGGCAGACTTGCCACCTTTTGAACGTGCGGTAGTCGTAGTAAAATACTTTGAGGGCATGCACGGCTGGAAGAATTATCCGTATGTTGGATATGGGCATCAGCTGCAACCTGGAGAACACTTCACGGCGGATATGACGGAACGGCAGGCGGACTCCCTGCTCCGTACTGACCTATGGAAATGCTTTGAACACTTCAAAGGCTATGGGAAGGATGCCCTGCTGCTGACCTTGCTTGCCTACAATGTGGGTGTGGGGCGATTGCTTGGTTATGGTAAGCACCCCAAGAGTAGGTTACTGCGAAAGATAGAGGCTGGAGATAGAAACTTCTATCGAGAGTATGTTTCGTTCTGCAGGTACAAAGGAAAAGTTTTGAATGGATTGGTCAAACGACGAAATGTGGAGTTTGCCCTGTTTTATATACCCTAATTGTCAAATAAGTAGAGATTTTGCTTAGGAAGATGTTACACGCATACCTAATTCTGCAAAAAAAACATCAATAATTTGGACTTTTTGATTTTTTATAGTATATTTACAATAAATATTTTTGATTATGAATAATTGTAAAATCCCCAAGCATCCTATACATGTTTTGTTAGATGAGTTTTTCGCCAATGCGGAGATGGAAGGTGTAATTGCTGAGTATCAACACAAGAACTCAAGTTGTAGCAAGTGGCTGATGTTCAGTGACTATTGCCTTGATGACAAGAATAAAGCCAATGATGTGATGACTTTTGTACTTATGCCATTTGAGAACGAAGCGAAGTACACTGAAATGCAACAGAAGATTCACGACATGCAACCATCAGACATCAAGAAGACGAACACGGTGGACAAAGACTTCCTGTCTTACTTGAAGAACGAAAACGTGTTGGTATTCTCATTTGTGTTCAACGACAGAAAGCATTTCCTTGCTCGAACGTACGGCCAATGTTTGAAGAAAGTCAAAGAAACGTTTCAAATGATATGCGACTGCTATGAAGAATGGAAGAAAACGGCTTGCAATAAAGAAATTCTAAAGCATTATGAGAAAGTGGTGAATACAATAAACCAGCAACTCGCAACGCTTAACGGCAAGAATCCTGACATTAAATTGTTCAACGACATCTTGATTACGGCATTTCTCGGGGCATATGTATCGGTGAAGGTTCTTGAGAAATTGCCGATAGAGATATTCGGATGGTTCAGCGACCGTGACAAAGTTATCTCAGGCAAGGATAATATAATTGTGCCGATATTCAGATTCTATCAGCACAACATGCTTGGTGGTAAACAGTTTCAGTTCTGTACCTCCACTCCTGACGACAAGGTGAAGCCTTTCTTTGATGATTTTAACCGTATCGCAGATGTGGTTACTGGAGCGCTAGCTGACTACAATATAGAAGAGAACTACATCACTGCTGACAAGTTCGACACAGTGCTTATCAACTTCCTTGCTGACAATAAGCGAGTCTTCATTTTCCGTATCCACAAGATAGACGAAAACTATCGTGTGGGGCAGATTGAGATGCATCCCAAATAGGAAGGGACTCCATCTAAAATCTAATTTGGTTCATCTTTTATTTTGTGTGATATATAATATTGGCAAAATAACTCTTGCGACTTTCTTTTGCTTCTTTTCTTTGGTCGCCTGCTTGTTCAAAGAGAAAGAAAAGAAGCCACGCAATTTTTGAGGTTGCGTGGCTCATTGTGTTAGGACTTTTCAATAGTTTCAATTATCCGTTCTTCGGGGTGGGTTTCAAAAGCCCAGTTGATTTGTTCATCGGACAGGATGGTATGTACTCCTCTGCCCATCACCATACCACAATCTTCAAGGATTTTGCGCTCGGCTTCCTCTCGGTTTGTGGCTACTACCTCAAACACACCTTCAAAAACGTATTGGGTGCGTACTCTGTAAACTTTTCTTTCCATATTTTCAAAATTCAGCAATGAGTAATCTGTGTTCCATCGGCTCGCCATTCGATAACCTGCGATGAGTGAGCCAAAAGTGATGCGCTCCGTAACCATAGACAAAGAACTTGTCAAGTTCCGTTTCTTGGGAGATTTGGAGGAGTGCGGTCTGCAACTCCTCCTTGTTCTCGGCTATGCTTATGGCATTGATAACTCTCACGATGACGTTGGGTATCTCATCTGCCCAATTACAAATAATGCCTTCTACCTGTACTTTCATATTCCCTTGTTTAATGGATTGTTATGCGGTTGCTCTCTGCGCTATCATTCTCATATTCTTTTGCATCAAGGCTAGTATCTGCTCGTGGTACTCGGTGTTCTTGTTGCACACGCCACGACTTTGCACCACTTTCATCGTTTCCAATGATACCTCGATGGTCTCGATGCGCTCTCCGTCCTTTGTGGCAGAGAAGATAAGCGACTGCGGTTTGCTGTAATAGTGTGCGTCATATACGCAATGGTGCATTGCCGTGCCTTCCTCTAAATGCTCCTGCACACTCTCCAAAATGTGGATGCGGATAATGCCGTCAGTAAACTCTATGCCAAAGAATTTTGCTTTGAGTTGCTTGTATGCTTGTTCGGCTTCCATCGCTTCCTTGCGCTTCTTGATAATGTTCTCACGCTCCTGCCTTGCCCTGCGCTTGGTTTGGTAATGGTCGTGCGCTGCTCTTAGGTCGGTGGGGCAAACATACTTGGCATTGTGAATATCCTTGCCTAATTGATTGAGCATATCCACCATATCACACCATAGACTTCCGTCCTCTATATGGTAGCCGTTTCGCAAACAGATGCGGATAGATGCCCAATAGCTATCAATGCTTCTTCGACCATTGTGCATGAAGAATTTGAGTAGCGGGATTTGCCCCGACTTCAACAAGGTTTCCATACGGCTATCGGAAAGCAATGCTGGTATGAGTTCAGTAGGCACTATATTGTGGAAGTTGTCCTCAAAACCATTCCTGCGGAGTGTGTCCGTAACCTTGAACTTGGGATATATCGGTGAGTATGATATATGGCGGTAGGCTTCGTTGTCGTTGCGTACTGCCATTGGCGAACAGAAAGAAAAGGTGTCAATGTATCTGCCTAATGTTCGTTGAACGGCAATAATCGTTTTTCTTCCTTGTGCGTTCCACCAATACTGACCGATTTCAAAGGTATATGAAGATGCCTTGCAACCTTTCTCCATTTCCACGGAAAGAAGAAACATTCTTAGTACTTGGTACTCTCCGCAAGCGGTAAGTATCGTAAAGTACTGCTTCTGCCTAATCTTGCGTTGAAAGGTTTCCTTGACCTGCAACCTTGCCCCGCAATGGGGGCAGGTGCAAGTGTCCGTAGGCTTTTCTATTGTCCAACTATGCCCACAATCCATACACATTGTGCGACCTTTGGGCAGTCGGTAGGCGAAATGGTCTATACATTCACGGAATGCCCATTTGCTCTGTGTCTTGGTTATCGGGCGAAGGTGCTTACTCTCGGCAAGGACTGCCTTCTCATATTTATTTCTTGGTTTCATTTTCTGTCCTCCTTGTTTTACTCGTCACGGAATACATATCCACTCTCAAACCAATACCCCTCGTCAAAGAGTTCGTCCGCATACTTGTCATAATCGAAATATCGTTCTGCAAACTCGGATAGTTCGTGTTCCATACTTACTATTTCCCTTGCAAACTCTTCTTTGTTCACATATCTGCCTACAAAAGCGGAATTGAATTGTCTCATTAGGTAATAGACGGACTCGGTTAAATCCTTGCCGGTATTCTCTACCCATATCCAAAAGGCACTCACATTCATACCGTCCAAATTCTCCAACTCGTCCCTCAGTTCAAAGAAGTTGCTATCCAAATGCCCCTCGTCAATGAGTTCTTCGGGTATGTTCTCCCAATCTTGGAACATCAATTCGGGTTCTTCCTCGTCTTGGTGGAGTTCGTGGCATACTTCCATAAACTCGTCTTGGTCGTAACACTCTGAAAGGTCTATCCACTTACCTCTTAGTGAGCCTTCGTTGTACTTGGCGTAAGTGCCTACATAGATGCGTGCTTCGCTTAAATCGTATCGTTCCATAGTCTTTGCTTTTTAGAAGTCAAACAATGAAGGTTGTGCAACCTCTGCCGTTTCTTTCTTTTGTGGTCTTGCGTTACGGCTCTGTATCTTGGCGAGTTCCTCACGTTGGTACTGCTTGATGGCTTCTTGCCTTGCTTCGGCTTTCTCCTCCTCTGTGAGTTCTACAAGATGATTTACTGCCACTCTGCAAGTGATTTCCATTCCTACTTCAATTTCATCCTCGTCATAGTAGTGTACCGCCATTGAGTAGATTTCATCGTCCTCAAATCCATTGCAGCCACTCGCCTGCACTTGGTTCAAGATGTAGGTTACACACTCCTCTATGCTCTTGTTAGGCTTCATCAAGTTGGGAGCAAACAAAGGGTCTGTTGCTGCACGCTGATTGAGATACTCGGCTATTGCTCTCGTAAAATGTTCTGTTCCTTTCATAGTCGTTTAATATTTGGGAATTTCTACTATTTGATTGATGCGTCCATATAGGTAGGCTCTTAGGCTTGTTCTGTCGGGTGCGTAATACTCTGCCCAATGTCCGTATTGATTGACCAAATACTTCTTCAATACGTCCATAAAGTCAAACCGATAACCCATAAGGGGTACGGCTGTACGGAAGTAGGTGTTAGTGTTCACCGCTTCGGCAAGCCAATTCTTTTCCTCACGGCTCATTCGCTCCCCACGATTGAGTTTCACACGCAATAAATAAACCTTGCTGTGGCTCAAAGTTTCCAAAGGCTCAACATCCCACTGCACAAACTTAGTTGCCACCAAACGCTCACTTTCATCAACCACCGAACTTATGCGGTAATGAGAGGAGGAGCTATATCCTTTTTTCTTCATCGAAGATGTGATATTTACTTTCTGCTGTTCCATAATGACATTTTTTTTATGCGTCCAAAGATCGGAGTATGCTGATTCCTTTTTGTAGCAAGAACAAGGTAGGGGGCGCAGCCGGCACAAGGTTTTGTAGGAAAATACTACCCGAAATGAAATGTAGGTGTGGAGATTTTCCGTACAAACCAAAGGCACTGACCTTGTGCAAGCCGTAGCCCCTTACTACCTTTGCGAATAAAAAGAAATCAGCACCGACTTATGGCATATCAAAGTGGAATATGTGGACGTGAGAAGCGAAAGTGCAACGCCAGTATGGAAAACGAAAAAGGGTGGCTACCTCAAATCGAGATAACCACCCAGAAAGAAGAATGAATCGAAGAATATCTTTCCTTGTGCCTTAGAGCACACAGAGCAGGATTGCCAAGATGACGGCAAGCCAGAACAGCCAACGCAGGATTGTAAAGGTTACTTGCAGTATCACTCTGACAATGAAGCGTAGTATCAGGAAACCGAGAATAACCGAAACGGCGGTTACGACTTGCGGCGTAACTATCTTCGAGATGAGGTAAACCGCACCGATAACGATGGAAAGCAGAACAGCGAGTTCGATGAAGCGTGTCCAACCGAAGCGGCGGACTTGCTTGGGAGAACTCGGTGGCTGCCTGTTCTTCTCGGTTTTATACGATGCGTCTGCCTTGATGAAGGCGGGCTGATGAATGTCTTGATTCATGATGATTGTTTTCATAATCGGGGCTTTTAATAGTTTCAAGAGCGACAACAAGATGCGCACACTACACAAAGACAAGTGTTTGAAAAACTCTTGACGTGTGGTGTGGAGCGTTTATCTTGGCTCTTGACACTACAAAAGCCTCCGATGGTGAAGTATCAAGCCATGTTCTCACCGCCTATCGTCGGCAGACCATTGACCTCAATGAGCAGCACGATTGTACCAGTCAGTTCGGTGTACAGTTTGTCGTATTCTGTACCTGCCGCAAAGTTGTCTGTGAGTTCGTACTTGGCAAATACCGCTTGAATTGCCTTGTTGTTCAGTAAAATTAGTGCTAACCTTTCGGGAAGCGGACTTGGCAGCTCCTTCTCAAACTCCTGCTCCAGCACGGAAACAAGGGTATCATACTTTGAGAAGTGCAGGTTGTGGTACAGCACCTCGCTTGCCATCGTCTCTGCTTCGGGGTAGGAGAAACCTTGCGCCACGGCATCGCAGTAAGCCGTCAATGCCTCGTCTGCGCGAGCGGTTACAAACGCATTGTCATTCACTCTCTCAGGAAAATGGTCTCCGAGATATGCTTCCAACTTCAGACGGAAGTAGGAAAGTTCTTTCTTTATTGTTGTCATAAATTCAAAATTTTAGGGTTATATACATTATTTTGAGGAAATGCCTAATGCCGTATTGAAAGTACCCAACTTGTCAGCCAGTTCATTCATATCGTGTTCTATCTTCTTATTGGTAATACGGGCGTAGAGCTGAGTAGTTTTAATGTTGGTGTGTCCCAGCATTTTTGAAACCGACTCGATGGGTACGCCCTTACTGAGTGACATCGTGGCAAATGTGTGCCGGGCGAGGTGGAAGGTCAGGTTCTTCTTGATGCCACAAATATCAGCAATTTCTTTCAGATAACTGTTCAGTTTTTGATTCGTCAGCATGGGGAAAAGTTTGCCGTCACGATAGGTCTTACCACTATATTTTGCAATGATGCTCTTGGGTATATCGAGTAAAAGAACGTTGGTCTCCACGCTCGTCTTCTGCCGTTTGGTCATTATCCACTGCTTGCCGTTGAGCGTGACGATGTTTTCCGGAGCGAGGTTGTACACGTCTATGTACGCAAGTCCCGTGAAGCACGAAAACACGAACACGTCCCTTACAAGTTCCAAACGACCGATGCCGAAATCCTTGTTGGCAATTTTAAGGATTTCCTCGTCTGTGAGGAATCCACGATTGACCGGTTCCATGTGAAAACGGATGTTGAGGAACGGATCATGGTGCAGAACACCAAGTTTCCTGCCCAGAATGGTGATTGTCTTGAAAGTTTTCATCATCCTCGTGGCGGTGTTGGGATTCTGCCCGACAACCGTTCTAAGATAAATGTCGAAGTCGTGTATCACGATATAGCCGAGTTCGGACAGGCGGATGTCAGATCGACCGTATTTGTCACGAAGGAAATTTGAGAAGTGTTTCTTGCAGACGTTGTATTTCTGTAAGGTTGCAGCTTCGACCGACACGCCTACCTGCCGTGCAACGTCACTGTTGTGCTTATTGAAGAGGCTCATTAGGGTATCCACATCCTCCTTCTTACCAAGATACTCCGACTTGATACGCTCCAAGGACACCTCGTCCGTCATCTCGACTTTCTTGAAGATGGTCTGGAGTCCGCTCTGAATGTTGTCAAGTTCGAGGTTGGTGGAAAGTGCTTCAGTTGTCCTTCCCTTCAACCGTTCCTTCTCCCTGTCCCATTGGGACTGTTGGACAGCAATGCCCGTCGAGCCGATGGAAAGGCGTTCGTTGTTGAGATAAATTCTCAGCATGACGGGGGTCTTGCCCTCCTTGTTCACATAATTGCTTCTGAGATAGAAGACTGCTCTGAAAATAGCTTTCATACATTTTACTGCTTTTAGTTGTAGCCTGAACAGAAGTCTTGTCCTAACACCTGCCATCTGTAGCCGTGGCTTGTCGGACACATTGTTGCCCGAAGTGGTGTATGGTAACAAAAACACCTCTGTAATCACGCTGCAAAGTTCAACATATTTGTTTGAATAGCAGTAATTTACGCATACTCCTTATGTACTCTGTATGTACTCTTGGCTACATTTTTATTTTGCCTTGAAAATGTGTAGCCTGATTGTAGCCTTTTTAGAGCATTTTGGGAGTTTCTGCCCCCTCCGTGCATACTCTGAAATTTGGGATGGGTATAAAAGAAAAGTATCATAACTACTTGTAGCTATGATACTTACGATTTTCTTAGATTTCTCTCTGATGTTCATTTCAGAGTACCTAAAGCGGAGAGAGAGGGATTCGAACCCCCGGTACCTCTCGGTACGGCGGTTTTCAAGACCGCTGTAATCGACCACTCTACCATCTCTCCTTTATTATAGAAGGCCTTAGTGGTAAGGCGGTGCAAAGGTAACACTTTTTTTTGATTTGGCAAACGATGTTCGAAATTTTATAAACAAAGTTACAGAAATGTTCAAATACAGGCCTTAGGAGGCAACACTTAATGGGGGACAGACGGGTTAGAGATGGCTTAATGCGGCTTAGAAATGGCTTAGAGATGGTTTAGAGATGGTTTAGAGATGGTTTAGAGATGGCTTAAAGCGGCGTAGAAATGGGCTAGAGATGGTTTAGAGATGGCTTAGAGATGGCTTAAAGCGGCGTAGAAATGGGCTAGAGATGGTTTAGAGATGAAACCGATACTTCTTTGTGGCGCGCTGTGGAACCATCGAACCATAACTTCCCGAAATTCCGCCAGGTGCCATACCCATGTATTGCTGCCAGCGATTACCAATGCGTTCCACATAGTCTACCGTTTCGCTGCCGCGCATATAACCATTCTTCACGATAGGGTCGTTATAAAATTGCGGAGTGCTTAGGCGTAAGACGAAAGGTGCCACCTCTTCCCAACGTTGCGGGTTTCGGCCGTACTTGCGCGCCAAAGCCATAGCATCGCGCACATGACCCGCACCGCCATTATAGCTGGCTAACACAAAACGTATGCGTTCCATGCGGTCGCCAATGTCGTTGAACTTCCCGTCCAGTTCCCTGATAAGCCTTGTGGCCGCCGCAACATTGGGTTCAGGTTCATGCACTTGACTGGCAGGCAAACCCAAATGAGCCGCCGTGCCAGGCATTATCTGCATCAATCCCCTTGCACCAGCCCACGAATGCGCCTGCGGGTCGAACGTAGATTCCTGATAACATTGCGCCGCCAACAACCGCCAATCCCAGCGGGCGGTTGGTGCATACTTCTGGAAAAGATGGTCGTATTGCGATATAACGCCCGCCTTTCGGTCCAGCATGGGCGAATAAACATGGCGCGTAATGCTGCGCGACGAAAGCGCGAACTGCTCTTCGGCCTTAATCTTTGCTAGCAATGCAGGCTTAAACCACTTGTTCAGCGTGTCGGCCAAAGCCTCGTTTCCCTCTTGAACCGCCCATTGGCCATCGCCCGATGCCGACGATGCACCACAAAAGGCCACGCCCCCTACCTTTTTGGGCAAGAAGAAAGCCACCAAATCGCCATCGCCATTCTTTAATCTTGCCACCATGTCGGCCGTGTCTTTGCACACTTCCACCCTAAGCGAAACACCCAGCGCTTTGGCAAAACGTTCGCAAAGCAGATATTGCAAGCCCATTCCGCGACCGTGATAGTCGTAGTAATTTTCAGGTCCGGTAAGGGTAAGCATGATGAGTTCGCCGTTGTGGATAATATCGTTGAGCGAAAAACCACTTTCTGCCGAAGTGGCACTATCGGCACCAAGCGTCGTACCCCACGGCGTTTCCACGGGTTGGTTTTGTTTCTTATGATTGCAAGCCACTAGGCCAACAACCATCAGCATGATGAAGGATAGGCGAAAGAAGATGTTCACATTCTTGTTTTTTGAGCGAATACGGGGTTTACGTTATAGGCATGCGAGGGTATTAGCATGCCACGGCAAAGTTGTTATTAGTGGTGTTCGGGTACGATGGCGAAGAAAACAAAGTCTTCCGTGCCGTTGTTTTCAAAATAATGGGCGTGCCCCATAGGGCAATAATGCACCTGCCCTGGTAAGAGCGTTTCTTTTTCGCCGTCGCAATAAAACGTTCCTTCGCCGCTCAATGCAAACACCACCTCGCAATTTTCTTCGTGCTTGTGCAGCCCGCTTGCAGCCCCTGGTTTCAAAACGTTGCGCATAATGCGGCACTTGTCGTCTACAAAGGCGCGCATGAACATTTCTCCATGTCCACCCTTAAAACCAACTATCTTGGTTTCTTCCAAATTATTCAAGTCGATGTGCATAACATTTTCTTTGTTTGTACCTTGCAAAGGTAGCAAAAAAAGAGGACACTCCCTTATAGGAAGTGCCCTCTTTTGTATAATTACTGCGCTGTAAACGGGGCATTGTCGGCATAATGCCACCGTTTACGTAAAAGCCACTTGGCTTAAAACGTAACGCGCAAGCCCACTTGTGCGTGCCAACGGCTGGCCACATCGCTAACAAATGGTGTATTGTCGAAATACTGGAACGATGCCACTTTCGTATCGGCTGCGGCACCATCTTCAACGCCCTGAACTTGCAACTTGTTAATGTTGTAAACAGAACCATAAGTTGTGCCCCAGTTCTTGTTGAGCAGGTTGGCCACGTTAAGGATGTCGAATACCAGCTCTATTTTGCTGCCGCGTCCCTTCAGATAATAGAAGTCTTGCGAGATGTGCAGGTCGAATTGGTTTTCCCAAGGTGTCAGATGCGAGTTGCGCTCGGCGTATTGTCCGCGATGTTTGCGTGCATAGCTGTCGCCTTCAATCCATTGTTCAAACTGCGCCTTCTGTTCGTCGGCCGTAATGGTTCTCGAACCAACCTTCTTGTCCACAAACTTCATCTTAGCCAGTTCGTCTTTGGTGGGGATGTACAGCAAGGTGTTGCCTTTACGATAGTCGCCATTGAACGATTCGTTTTGGCTGTCACTCATGGTCAAGCTATAACGTTGTCCGCTCGACCCGTTGTAAGTAAGCCCAACATGTGTTTGCCAGCGTCCATTGCCATAACGTTTGCTGTTATAATTGGCTGTAACAACAAGGCGATGGGGGATGTCGAACATCGAAGCAGCCAATACAGGCTCATTGGGGTCTACGTTATAATAATAGCCCCAGTTGGAAAGGGCGATAGACGAAGTTCCATCGTTTACCGAGTACGAACGACCGAACGTGTAGTTAGCCATGAGGTCGAGGCCGAACTTAAACGACTTCTCCACCTGGGCACTTACCGAATAGCTGTATCCCTTGTTCGTATTCTTCATGTTAACAATACTGCTGTAACTACCCGGCTTGCTGGCGTAGAAAATGGTAGACGAGTTTTCGGCACCCTCCACAGCATATACTCGTTTGCCTTCGTTTACAAGTGCCAGGTTTTCAAACCAAACGTTGTTGAGGTTTCGCGAGTAAAGTCCTTCCAGGGTAAACTTCATGTCCCAAGGCAGTTGTTGTTCCCAAGCCAGGTTGGCACGGAACACCTGTGGGAACTTGAAGTTACGAGCCACCGTTGCGATATTAGGTTTCACAGGCACGGCATTAAGTCCGGGGGCATTTGCCGCCTCTTCTGCATTGTTCTTATACGTTTCGAACGAAGGAGCAAGTGCACCTTTGGAGTTTGCGCGGATAGACACGCCTTTTTGCTCTATACCCGTGTTGGCCCAAGCGTTTTCAATCCAAACGAAGGGTGCGCGCCCGTTGAAAATGCCCAGTCCACCGCGCAGCATCGTCTTATGGGTTTCGTCTGTGTACCAACGGAAACCGAAACGGGGCGAGAACATCAGCACCGACTTGGGCTTACGTCCTACAACAGCATCGTGTTTCGTAGAGAAATCGCTAGCATTAAATTCGTTGTTTGTTGATGGGTTATTTACATAATATGGAATGTCGAGTCGCATGCCATAAGTAAATTGCAGCAGGGTGTTCAAGTCCCATTTGTCTTGAACATAAAAGCCTACTTGTCCGCTTTTAAAGGGCGTCTTCCATTCTCTTGTTCCTGTAATGTTGGTATCTGCGTGGTTCCATGTAAACTCGCTAGCCTTATCTGTCATAAAGGCCGTGATGCCGCCCATGCCTTTGCTTCCATACGAATACCGTCCGGTAAAGGCTTGCATAAACGAGTTCTTCATGTCGTACAGCTCGTTATGCGTACCAAAGGTGATGTTGTGGTTGCCCAGATACCAAGAGAGGTTGTCTTCCAACACCCAAATATTCTGTTCAAGAGCATTCAACCCCGAAGAATATTCGGTACCGATGTTGATGTATTTGTCTCCTGCTGTTTCAACTTTGGTTATGGGATCGTATGCGCCAACCTTGCTCATAGCCACATTGGGCGCGCGGTAAGGGATGTCGCGGCGGTCGCGCACCATGGTCAATCCCACGCGCAACTCGTTGTAAAGCGAACGACTGAGGTGCGAGTTAAGTTCGGCCACAAACGAGTGCATGTTGTTTACGCGCTTATAGCCACTGTTTACGAAGTTATAAGTGTTGTAGCTCGAGCTGATTTCGTCTTTATACGAGTCGTTAAACTGATAGCGCAACGAGAACTTGTTGTTGTTGTTGATGTTCCAGTCGATACGGCTCATGAGCGAGAATGCGCCCGAAGTGATGTCGGGGCGGCTATAATCTTCCCTTATTCCCGTTATCGTTTCGTATCTGTCGGCTATGGCCTTGGCCATGTCCAGGGTCATGAAATAGCCTGGGGCACCAGCGTAGTACGTAGCAGGGTAAGTGTTTTTCTTATACTCGGCACTTGCAAAGAAGAAAAGCTTGTCTTTCACGATGGGACCGCCAAAGGTTGCACCAAAAGTCTTGGTAGACTCGTTTTGGTATTTCTCTTTCATCCTTGTGTTTTGGTTCCATTGGCCATAGAGGTTCTCATCGGTGTAGTAGGTGTAGGCCGAGGCTTTAAATTCGTTCGTTCCCGACTTGGTGATGGCGTTGATGGCACCGCCAGTAAATCCGCTTTGGCGGATGTCGAAAGGCGAGGCCACCACCTGTATTTGCTCAACGGCGTCTAGGGCAATGGGGTTGGCATTGGTTTGGTTGCCAATTGTGCCGCCACTCGACAAGCCGAACACGTCGTTGCTCACCATACCGTCTATTTGGAACGAGTTGTAACGGTTGTTTGCTCCTGCGATGGTAATACCGCCTTTCTTGTTGGCCTTTACCAATGGCGACAGCGTTGCCACATCGTAAATGTTGCGGTTAACGGTGGGCGTGTTGTCGATTTGTGTCTTCGAAAATTGCGTTGAAGCGCCCGTTGTACCAACGCCGGCCTTGCCTGTAACCGTTACTTCGCCCAGTAACTTGGCGTCTTCTTTGAGATCGGCGTTAAACACGCTTGCTTCGCCGAGAGCTAAATTTACGTTCTCGACCACTTCGTCTTTGTATCCCACGTACGAGATGGTGATGGTGTAGGGGCCTCCTACGCGCATACCCTGTATAGAGTAGCGGCCTTTCTCGTTGGTTATGCCGTTGTAGCGAGTTCCTGAGGGGTTGTGTATAGCCACCACGGTGGCCCCAATAACCTCTTCACCGCCGGCAACAACCTTTCCGTTGATACCCGATGTTGTAACCTGTGCCATGAGGGAGGATGTGAGGAACATCACAATGGCGAACAGAAAAAACAATCTTTTTTGCATAGTGATTACAAAAATTAATTAATAAGAAAACTTTTTCATAACCCCTCGGGGGATTATAATGCAAAATTAATTCTTTTTCCGTGAAGTAGAAAGCGTTGTAAAGGAAATGTTGCCACACGTAAGAAAATATTTCAAGCGTACCGAATACGGCTGCAAGAAACGTTATAAACAGAAAAAGAAACGCCTCAACGTTTCTTCTACCTTATATATGTTGCTATCAAAATAATCCTGAATATGTTGGGCTGTGTGCCTAGAGCGGTAAACGAGGCTCGAACTCGCGACCCCCAGCTTGGGAAGCTAGTGCTCTACCAACTGAGCTATTACCGCATTTGAGCCGATACCCGGACTCGAACCGGGGACCTATTCATTACGAATGAATTGCTCTACCAACTGAGCCATATCGGCCTTTCCCTATTAATATTCTAATGGGGCATTGTCTCAAATGCGGTGCAAAGATAGTTGTTTTTTCGATAAGCACCAAATGTTTTGCCGATTTTATTCGCCAGTAATGTGGAAATATCTTCCCAATGGCCATTGCATGACTATCGTATCGCCAGGGTATATGCACGCCAATCCCTATTTGCCGTAAAAGCAATTGGGGACTTAGGCATTAACTTCTATTGAAAGAGACAGGGTTCTTTTATGGATTTGGTTGTTGACGTCCATGATATAGGCAGCTGTTATCTTAAACGTACCTTTACCGTTGGTAATGGTGTTCGGCTCTTGCTTGCCATCATCGTTAGCGCAACCGTCCGATAGCCCACAATCGTTTTTTTCGGTAAATGCGAAAAGGAAATGGCTGCTATATCTGAAAAGCTCACGTTCGTCCTGGTTGCGTGAGCCAAACCAACGAAAACGCGAATGCCACATAAGGCACTTAAAGAGGCAAATGTGCAGGTTTAGAAATGATGATGGATTCAAGTTAAAGCCTTTGTGCGTTTCACTACAGGCGTCTAAGGGTTTATGCAGAACAACTTAAAGACTGCCAGGGTGATTTTAGAACCTTCCTTAAAAGTGCACAAGTAGCCCGAAGAGGGCTTGTCTTCCTCTTAAAGGCAGGTCGAAACGGGTGATGTTTAACCCTGCGCTTTGCACCACGATGTAGTGTTTGGCGTTGAGCAGATTGTCCATTGTGCAATGGGCTTCCAGCTTCCTGCTGATTTTGAAGCGGATTTCGCCATCAAGCATGTGGCAGTTCTTATACTTGGAGGGCGCCACCTCGTTGAGCAGATGGTGGTATTTCATGCGGATGTCCCATCTTTTTGTGGGGAAGAGATAGGCGGAGACGTCCGAAGCAACGGATGATAGCGCATCAGAATGGGCGTAGGCATTGCGATCCCAGAAGAGCGAGCCCCGAAGTTTAATGTTCAACCGCATCCACTTTAGTTTCTGATAGTCGGCCGCCACCTCCAGGGCGAGTACGTTGGCATGGTTGCTCGTCTGCAAGTTGGATTGCGAAAGCAGGTATGTTGAAAGCGAATAAGCCAAGGAAGACTTCAAGGAGAGGCCCGCGTCTGTGAAACTTTTTCCCCAATCAGAGTTTATCATAAAGGAACGGCTGCGGTTCTTCCCGTTCTTTTCTGTCAAGATGGTGTGTTGGCTGGTATATCCATAATCGATGTAGCTCTCTCGTTGTTCTTCGTTGTAGGCTATGGTAAGGTTGCAGAACAACATTGTGGCCAAGTTTTGGTAGGAAAGGCTGCTCGAAATTCGGTTGCTGCTGCTGAAGCACGGCATCGGGTAAGAGCGGAATGTTGTGCGGTGGGATATTCGCAGCGGTTGGAGCGAATAAAAGCTGGCAAGAGCGTCGCTTTTGTTGGAAGATAGTGTGAGCTTTGCCTTCCAATGATGGTTTAGCTGACACTTGATATGCAGGTATGGCGAGATGAAGAGCAGGCTGCGCCGATGGTTGAAAGGCGCAATGCTGGCATGCAGCCATTCAAAGGGCAGTTCCATTGTGATGCTGCTGTTGGTGTTCCACGTTATGGTATAGCTTGGAATGAACCCATATCGCATGCTTCTGCGATAAACGAGGTTTCCTGCATCATACGCGTTGTCCTTATATTGAAATGCAGCTCTCAGTTCGAGGTAGTTGCCAAAGAGGGGGAAAGCGGTGGTAAGGGTGTTCTTGGTGTGCCAAGATTTCAGCGTGTAGGCATTGTCCGAGTTGTAAACGAGCAGTGAATCGGAGAGGCTTTGCAGGCCCCCGCTTCGGTCAAGGCATCTTGTTAGCGACTTAAACTGCAACACCCTGTCTCCCCAGGAGAAAGACGACGTGAGGTAGTTTTGCACATAAACGGGGCGTTGGCGTATGGTTTCACGGATGTTTTCGCCATTGCTGTTGAGCGAGTTCACGTTGCAAAAGTTGTTGTAAGCGTAACGCAATTCGTCGGCAACATACGCCGTGGTACTGTTCAGTTCGTATTTCAAGATGGGTAACAACGTGCAACTGCGATGAGCCAGGTGTTTTTCCTCGTCGAGATTTACAACCGTTGTTCCGCCATAAGTGTAGTTGTGCCTGCTGTCGTAGTGCGAATGGTCGTTATAGGTAAGTAAGTTAAACCTCAATGTGGCCACCTTCGAAAGACCGACAAGGTGGTTGAGGGTTGCCGAATAGGATTTGTTGAAGACATAGCGTTGCATGGGCAGGCTCTCTTGAAAGCCTGAACCGGGCAACAACGAAGGGGGTAGGGGCTCGTATGCGTCTAAGTCCGTGAGGTCTATGTGCTCGCGGGTTTCTTCAGACAGGTCTTTTCCCCTGTTGTTCGTCTTTCCGGTGAGCATTAGCTGGCTTGTGCCCAATATTTGTGTAAGGAAAACACTGCCATCCCACAATGTGGAATGCCCATAGCCCATTGCACCGCTCACCTCGCCGAATGGGCGGGCTTTGTGAGATTGTTCCATGCGGATATTAAGGGCTGCTTTTTCAGAAACTTGTTTGCCTTGAAGCATCCTCACAGGCTGGTGGTTTTCCATCACTTCTACCGCTCTCACCGCATCGACCGGCATATTGCGCGTGGCCTGGTTGTAGCTGTTGCCCAACAGGTCTCTGCCTTCGATGTAGAATTTGTTGATGGCCTTTCCCTGATAAGACACCATTCCGTTGTCTGAAACCTTTATTCCTGGTAGTTTCTTCAGCACGTCCTCCAAGTAAGAGTCGCCCCTGGCGGCGAACGACTTGACGTTAAAGACGAGCGTGTCGCCTTTGGCACTGATGGGAGGTGCCTTAATGGTTACTTCTCTGAGGGCGATGCTGTTTTCGGTGAGCCAAACTCTGTTGGATGTGCCAGTAGAAAAGGCGGAGACATCCTTTGTTAATTTGACATAACCGAGCGCAGAGAACACCAAATGGTCTCGATCGCATGCGCTCACACTCAACTTGCCATTGTTGTCGGCAAGGGCATAGTTTTTTATTTTATTTTCTAGTGACAATACGCGGCACACGGCTTTGTCTACAGGTTTGCCAGACAGGGAGTCTAAAACGACAAAATCCAACGTGAACTCGATTTGGTTCTGCTGTGCCCAAATCGTGTTCATGTTGGTAAGTGTGATGATGAGTGCAAGCAAGCGGTAGACCATATCACTCCATTTCCATGGGATTGTATGGCTTAGCACTCACGGTGGCCTTCACGTCGTCGGGGATGGTTACGCCGCTGCTTGTTAGCGCGCTGATGGGGTCTGCACAATAGTTCTTGTATATCTTCCTCACAGTTTCGCGGTTTGTCTTTACGATGTCTGCCTTAGCCCAGAGATAGATGGGCTTATAGCCATGTACTTTCTCCAAGCCGTTAAGCAGGAAGTCGAAATGCCCTCTTGTGTCGGTTACGCGCAGCACAAGCCCCGGCAGTCCGTTGAATTTGTAAGGACCGTAAGGCATGACTATGTCGGGCGAATACCAGGCGATGTAGGTTCTGCCGAACAGCTCTGTCTCTGCCTTGTTGCATTTGTATCCGGCAATTGTGGAGTCCCCTTCCATCAACTTCCATTTCATCGGGGGGCAATTCTCTACATATTGGTATTTTTTGTTTCGCAGTCCAGCTGTGCGCTGCACGATGTACTGGCTTTTGTTCTTGTCGAACACTATCCCTTCCTTGAATTGTACTTTCTTTAAGGTAGAAAGCATGAGGGCAGATGCTTCTGCCACGGGTATTTTGTCTCGGGAAACCGCATCGCAAATCGAGTCGAAGGCCAACTCGTAATAATCGCAGAAACGGTTGTAGTTGTCGCCCATCTCTAAGACGGTAACCCCCCGGCGTTTGTCTTCTGGGTGAGCAGCGTCTCTAACAAAGGTGTAGGCATAGGTTGCCATGTACTTTGCGGGTTCGAGTATCGTCTTGGCTATGCTGTCTCCCTTAACCCGTGTCTTCCCCGTTGAGTTTCCCCAATTGATGGTTTGCGCCAGGGATGGAACAACGAGGCAAACAAGCAGCATGGTCGTCATCATGTTTCTTTTCATACGCTGAATTTTTTGTCGAACAATGTGACCAACGATGAAGGGTTCTTATTCGGCAGGAATGTTAATCGCCACAAGGGGCTTCATCAATGGCCAAAACCTGTTTTATTGTATTCTCCAAAGTGGTTCTGTCTGTGTCAATAATGTGCAACTTTTCCACAAGATGTGGCTGCACAAACAACATCCTTACGGAATTAGGTACTTGTAGGAAGGTGCATTACTGCCAAGCTTTTTCATAATCTATATGTTTTAAATAATGTGACATTGCCTCAGGGATTTAAATCATACTAGTCGTTTATCGCTTTCACCATATATAGGGGTATCCGTCGGGCAATTCGGAAATAAGCGATTGTATTTGCAAAGTTAATTTTTTTTTCGTAGAAGTGCCAAATGAAATACGAAAATGTGCTAAGGCATATTCTAAAACATCCTCCGTTATGCCTTTTCTCCTTCTTAAAGTTCGTTCTTCACTGTCATCTTGCCTTTATTTGTCATCGTTTACTTGCTCTTTCAAGCGTATAGCGAACAATGCCCTATAAAGAAGGAAGTAAGTGCAATCTACACGGATGAAACCGAAAAATGTGGTAAAGATAATTTTTAGGACCTGCCTTAATGGGTTGAATGCCAAACGAAGAAGTGCCTTACTGGATTATAGACCTTTAGGGTTGTGAGTTGGTAAGTTGGTGGGCTTATAAGCTCGTGAGTTGGTAGGTTGGTAAGTTGATGAATTGATGAGTTGATGAGTTGGTAAGTTGATGAGTTTGTGAGTTTGTGGGTTGATGAGTTGATGAGTTTGTGAGTTAAAGGGTTTATGAGTTTGTGAGTTAGAGGGTTGATGAGTTTGTATGTTGATGAGTTTGTGGGTTGATGAGTTTGTGAGTTTATGGGTTGATGCGTTTGTGAGGGCGTAGGTTCTTAATCGTGTGAGGGAGTGAGCATTTATGTGCGTGTGCCCGCGAGCTTTTATTTTCATTAGTCCGTAAGCCAAAAACTCACAAGCTCATCAACTCACAAGCTTATCAATTCACAAGCTCATCAACTCACAAGCTTATCAATTCACAAGCTTATCAACTCACAAGCTCATAAACCCTTTAACTCACAAACTCATCAACTCACAAACTCAAACACTTAAAAATATTTTTTTTATTTTACGATACTGCTCTAAATTTTACTCTATTCTAGCGCAAATGTAGGTTAAAAGGTAGGTAAATGTCTACTGTTTCTAACCTTTCACTCCTTTTGTTTTGTCTGTTTTTAAGGACATAAGCTGCATTTTGCACCATTTTGCCTTTCTATTTTGGTGGCCAACTCAAAATTTTTCAAGCCCAATAACCCGCTTTTTACCCCTAAAATCCAACTTTTTGACGACTATTTCGCTCTTTTCGGTCATGTATCTCATGGTTCGAGGAGGTTTTATTTATACCATTGCAGCGGATATTTATGCTTTTCGCCTCGCATTTAGCACCATTTTACACTGCGTTTTGCACCATTTTACCTTGCATTTAGCACCAAAACGCACTGCATTTTGCATCAAAACGCACTGCGTTTAGCGGCATATTGCACTGCATTTAGCACCAAAACGCAGTGCATTTTGCTGCAAATCGTCCCAAAACGGGTGTTAGTGGTGGTCCGTTTAAATAAAAATACATTTTACCTGCATGTACAACTACCCCCTTTTGATGCCAAAACAAACCTCCGCGAGAATCGATTTTTTGCGACAAGGTGAGCGGTTGGTGGACAAAAAGGGTACTTATAATGTTAAACTTCTTGCAGAAAAGCTTACAAAAACTGATGTGTAGACGAGTTTGTTAGTTACGGATTTAAAAGAATTACGGGTCTGTCACGCGAAAACTGACAGGCTTGAAAAACTCACAAACTCAACAACTCATGAACTCAACAACTCATAAACTCACGAACTCAACAACTCATAAACTCAACAACTCGCAAACTCACGAACTCACGGCCTTATAAGCTCACACCCTCACAAACTACTTGTGGTGGCTTGCCCATTAGTGAAATGTTCACCAATACGCCAACCACCACAAACATTATTAACCTTTGGAACAATACCCATTGTGGTTATTAGATGAGGATTGGAACCTTCTTCATTAGGTTTCCAAAATAGTCTAGCCCTCAATCGTCGTGCTTAACGGTCACTCGTCCCGAATAGTTTCCTGCCTCGACATTTCCACTTTTCACCTGTCGTACATGGTAAGATAGCGAGATATGGTCGCCGTCGTATCTGTATATGTCGATATAGCTCCCTTCGGCAAGCACTTGTTCCCAGCCTTTGGCTTCTACAACCTCTCCGGCGAATTCCCATTTGCCTCTTTGCGACAAGTCCAAACGTATGCCTATTGCCGCCTTGGGACAAGTTATGGATACGTCTATATCGTCTACATTCGACTTCAGTTTAATCTTGATACGCTCACCCTTATCCTCAATCTTGGCGCGTGTAATGGCGTAAGCCCTTGATTGAACAAACATTGTGTTGGGTGGTAAGTCGTCAACAATCTCATCATGGCTTTTGCTACAACTCGAAAATAAAGCGGCAATGGCCACGAAGGCAATGGCCAATAAAGGTAAAATCTTAATTTTTTTCATGATCTTAAATTATGTGTTCTTTTACATTCCTCTAAAAGTTCGTTCTCTCACCAGGACAATGTTTGAGCAAGCTCAACGTTGTTCATTTGGCTTAACGAAAACGTTCTTTTCTCGTTCCTCTAAAAGTGCGTTTTGCCTTTCCACTTCGCTCAAAGCTCCGTGTTGGCGATTTCCAATTCTCGCCATGACAATGTCCGAGCAAGCTCGGCGTTGTTCATTTGGCTTAACGAAAACGTTTGTTTGCAAAGATAGGCAAAAGGTATGTACGGCCAGCTACGCATCACCCAATTATAAATAATACTATGCTTTTTTTGCTGATTTTATTACATTAAGGTAGTAGTGAACGCCCCATTAAACAAGCGTATTAGGTAACCGTACAAGAAAGATAATTTGTCTGAAACTCCGAAAAAGGGGACCAGGGTTTGCCGTTGTCGAGGATATTTTATAAGTTTGCATAGCAAAAAGAGCTATGCCGAACTGAGGCAGGCCTTGATATGTTACACGCAGGCGGCGCACGAAACAGGCCACCAACAACTAAACACGAAGAATTATGAGTAGACAAAAAAGGTATTTATTACAAGAGAGCGACTTGCCCAAGCAATGGTATAACATACAGGCCGACATGCCCAACAAACCTTTGCCACCACTTAACCCTGCAACGAAACAACCCGTAAGCGTAGACGACCTTGCCCGCATCTTCTGTAAGGCCTGCGCTGAACAGGAGTTGGACACTGAAAACGCGTGGATTGACATTCCAGAAGAAGTTCAGGACAAGTATAAATACTACCGTTCCACACCACTTGTACGAGCCTATGCCTTAGAAAAGGCGCTAGGTACGCCTGCGCACATCTACTTCAAGAACGAGAGCGTAAACCCACTAGGCTCGCATAAGGTTAATTCGGCCTTGCCCCAATGCTACTATTGCAAACAAGAAGGCGTTACGAACGTTACCACCGAGACGGGCGCAGGACAATGGGGGGCAGCCCTTAGTTATGCTGCCAGCGTGTACGGGCTGTCGGCTGCCGTTTACCAAGTAAAGATTTCGATGCAACAAAAGCCCTATCGCTCGTTGGTTATGCGCACGTTTGGCGCAGCCGTAACTGGCTCGCCGTCTATGTCTACTAGGGCCGGCAAAGACATTATCACGCGCGACCCGCTGCACCAAGGGTCGCTTGGCACGGCTATCAGCGAGGCTGTGGAGTTGGCTACCACCACCCCCAATTGCAAGTACACGCTCGGCTCGGTGCTCAACCACGTTACGCTGCACCAAACCATCATCGGACTTGAAGCCGAAAAGCAAATGGCCATGACCGAAGAATACCCCGATGTGGTGATAGGTTGCTTTGGCGGCGGCAGCAACTTTGGCGGTTTGGCCTTCCCTTTTATGCGCCATAACATCTTAGATGGGAAGAAAACAGAGTTCGTTGCAGCCGAACCAGACAGCTGTCCTAAGCTAACGCGCGGCAAGTTTAAGTACGACTTTGGCGATGAGGCCGGCTATACGCCTTTGTTGCCGATGTTTACGTTGGGTCATGATTTTAAACCTGCCAACATTCATGCCGGCGGTCTGCGCTATCATGGGGCAGGTGTTATCGTATCGCAACTAATAAAAGATGGTTTTATGCGCGGCGAAGACATTCCACAACTGGAGACTTTTGAGGCGGGAACATTGTTTGCTCGCACGGAGGGTATCATCCCTGCACCCGAAAGCAACCACGCTATCGCTGCCGTTATACGCGAAGCGAAACGATGCAAGCAAACTGGCGAAGAGAGGGTTATACTCTTTGCGCTGTCGGGACATGGACTGATGGACATGACTGCATACGACCAATACCTCAATGGCGACTTGCATAACTACGCGCTTTCGGAAGAAAGCATTGCACAAAGTCTTAAAGCGGTTCCGGAGGTTTAATGGCACATTAACAGGACTTGTGGGCGCGCTAGCTACTCACCCCAAATAATGAGGTTACGTAACTTGCTTGCTTAACAAGTCCTTTATTTAGTTGACGAGTTGACAAGTTGACGAGATAACAAGTTGAGAAGTTGACGAGATAACAGGTTGACAAGTTGACGAGTTGATAATCTGACACCGGTTATAACGCGAGTGGTAGCCGTAGAGATGTAACCCGTAACCTTCTTTCCCTCGTACATAACTAGCCGAAAATACCGCTTAGGCGAGGGGCTCATGCTCTTGGGCATAGTGAAAGATTTTACGGCATGCAGCGACTTATACACCAAGCTTTCGCCACTTGCCTCATCGGTAAGTTTCATTTCTTTGACGTCGTCGGCATTGTAGTTGGTGCCGTCTTTGCTTTCGGCCGAAGATGCAACAACAACATCGGTGGCGTTTTTAACCATGTTTGGCCCATAAGATGCGCTCTTCTCTTTCACCAACCAGCCTTCTACCTTCTTGCCATCGTTTAGATTTAGTTCGCATTTAATGGCGTTTGACTTCTTTGCAGACACACTGAGTACACACAAAACTGCAAGTAGTAACGAAAGTAACAAACTCTTTTTCATACCTTTGATTGTCTTTAATGGATTAAACAAATAGTTGTTAACGCCGCAAAGTTGGTCAAAAGTACAGAATTAGGAAAGAGAATGGGGCTGCTTTTTGTTGGTTATTTCACCACTTGCACAATGAGATAACCCACATATATAATATATATGGATGAGAGAAGGGCGCCTTCGAGTCGTGTGATGGTGTACTTCGTGAACGAGAACAACCACAACAACATCATCGAACCAAAAAGTACGGAGAGGTCTACAAGGCCAATACCCTGTATGTTCATGGGCGAGATAACGCCTGTTACGCCCAAGATAAGCAAGATGTTAAAGACGTTTGAGCCCAACACGTTGCCAATGGCGATGCCGCTATTGCCCTTACGGGCAGCCACAGCACTGGTGGCTAGTTCTGGAAGTGACGTTCCGCCAGCCACAATGGTCAGTCCGATAACGGCATCGCTAATGCCTATGGCCTGGGCCACAGTGGTTGCACTGTCTACAAAGACGTTGCTGCCAAGCACCAAGCAGGTCAAACCAACAAGCAACCATGCGGTTGCCACAAGGGGTTTCATGGGTTTCTTCGCTTCTGTCTGCGCACCTGCATCGGGTTTTGCCGTAGTAAGGGTGACGCCCATGAAGAAAACAAATAAGATAAGCAGAAAGCCTGCATCTACACGGCCGATGTAGCCGTCGAGACAAAGTAGGAAGAGTGCACCCGACGCCAATACAGCAAAGGGAATGTCTTTACGCACGGTGGTTTTCAATATGGTCATCGGTGCAAGCATTGCTGCCACACCCACAATGAGCAAACTATTGAAAACGTTGCTGCCAACGATGTTGCCCACTGCCAAATCGGGCGTTCCCTTCAATGCCGACACAAGGCTCACGCAAAACTCTGGCATAGATGTTCCCATCGCCACGACGGTGAGTCCGATTACCATCTGCGACACTTTCATGCGCTCGGCCAAGCCTACGGCTCCTTCTGTAAGTCTGTCGGCTCCCCATAAAACAAGGACAATACCTATCAGTACAAAGAGCATGTTTAACCAAATGTTGTCAGTAAAGCCGCCCAAAGCGGCACAAAATAGTTGGGGCATGGTGGGGTAGTGGGGTATTAGGAGGGTGGGTGGATAAATCTTTGAGTGGGTAAGTTTGTTTATAAATGGACGAAAGAGTAGGCTTGTGAGTGGGTAAGTTTATAGGATGTCATTCACCAACTTACCCACTCACAAGGCTAACAAACTCGCTTTGCCTTATTCGGCAGCAGCTTGTTCAGCAGTTTGTTCTTCTCCGTTCTTAGGTTTTAGGGCCTCTTCAAAATTGGTAATGCCGTTCTTTACCAAGATGTCGTACCATTGAATAAGCTTGCGGATGTCGCTGTCGTGCACGCGATCACGGTCGAATGCAGGCAGAACTTCGCCGAAATAGTCGCGCAGTTCTTGGCTTGTGGCCTTCTTATAGTTAAGCGAACAGGCTTTTAGTTGTTCTTTTTCGCCTAAGTTTTTAAGTACTTGCCACAAGGGTACATCCTCAGAATCGGTGTACATGGCGATGTCGCTAAGACTTGTAACGCGATCTGTTGCGAAGGCGGGCATACGCTTATGCGTTTCGTCGATGGCCTCGACGATGAGCGAAGCCTTACCGCTAGACACGAGCTTGTATAGCCCAGGCTTTCCTGAGATAGAAAGAATTGTCTGTAACATGTTGTTTTTCTGTTTATGTTTTTGTTAGTTGTATGAATAACTCGTTTAGTTGTTGGTCAACGTCTTTCACGCCGTCGTTAACTATTTCGAAGTGGCTCATGGCCCTAACGCGCTGCTGTGGCCATTGGCATTCTATCCATTCCAGTGCTTTAGCGCGGTGGAGTGCATCGCGTTGCATCACTCGTTGTATGCGCACTTCAAGCGGAGCGGTAACACACACCACCTTGTCTACCTTCACCCTTGCATCGAACCCGCTTTCAAAGAAGATGGCACTTTCGAGCCATTGGTTGCCCGATTGTTCGAAATCGCGTGCAACGGCTGGGTGAACAAGGGCGTTGATGCGTTGCTTGTTCTCGTCGGAGGCAAGCAGATAGGCCGCCAACACCTGTTTTTGCAAACATCCGTCGGCATATAGATGGTCGCCCACAAGCTGTCGCAAGCTCTCCATCAGTGGCTCCGAACTTCGCAAAAGGCGCTTGGCCGACGCGTCGCAATCGAATACTTCTATGCCACGAGCGCGCAACCGCTGGGCTACGAACGATTTTCCGCTGCCGATACCGCCCGTTAGGGCGATGCGCAAATGGGGTGATAAGTGGCAAGACGTCATGGTAATCTATCTACTTCTGTTCGATGAGATAGTCCACTTGATTGATTTCCAAGCGCACCTTACGCACACCCGGAGGCACTTTTCGCAAATACAATGTGCACTTGTCGGCAGGGTGTTCCATCAGTTCGGCGTAGTTGGCGGCTACCTTGAAAGCGTCGGCAGTGATAGATCGCACGCGGCTAACCCCCACGATGAAGTGCACTCTCACCTTCGAAGGGAAGGTGCGCAACACCTTGTCGGCCGGCAAGCTTTCGGCAGAAATGGGTACTTCGATGCTTTCTTCGGTAAGCACATCGGGGTAAAGGGCCAGCCTAACCACAGACGGAACCATCTTTACGCCCTCGATACGGTGCAATTCAACGGTTTCGACGATGGTGTCCGAGAAGTTTGTGATGTTCAATTCCTCTGTACGCACTTCTTTTATGCTGTCTAATGCCTTATTGTTGGCATACACCGTGACGAACTGTGGAAAGAACTTGTAGTCGGCCAAATAACGTTGGTCGCCAGGCTTGATGGTCCCTGCTATGCGGATAGGAACGCGCTTGCTTTGGCCATAGTTGAAGAAGAACTCCAACCGCTCTGGCTTTACCGCCACTATCTTGGTTGAACCCGACAGCTGTGTATAGAGTTGTTTCTGTATGTCGGCAGCAGGTATCGTGCCCTTTCCGCGCGACTTGTTGGCGTAATTGGCGAAGTTCAGCACAATGGGGCGCAGCCGTTCGGTATAGAGATAGCTCATGATGGCAAACCCCTTGTCTCTTAAAGTTACTCGCACCACGTCTTCATCGTTAGATGTTATCACCACATCCTTAGGCAAATTGGCCAGATGAACGGGCACGATGAAGTCTTTCTCGTACGTTTCGTTAAGGGCGGTGAGCAACCAAAAGCCCCCACTAAGCGCGAGAAAAAACAAAAAAATCAGAAACTCCTTGTTCACTGCACTGAACACGAAGCTCCTGACTATTGAAAAGATCTTTAAGAGCCGAAGCTGTTTCATTGCTTAATTCTTGGTGTTCACAGACTGCAACGAGGCTGGGTCGGCGAAGACATAGTTACGGTCTACGGTAACAACCACGCCGCGAGCAATCTCCAACTCCACCGTGTTGCTTTCGATATTGATGCGTTTCACATCGCCATATACGCCACCGCTAGTAACGACGCGTGTGCCTTCTTGCAGTGCGTTTTGGAAGTTGCGTATGGCCTTTTGTTTCTTTTGTTGCGGCCTAATCATGAAGAAATACATGATGGCGAAGATGGCCACCATCATCAAAATGGGGGCGGCAGAATTACCTGCAGCTGCTTGTGCAGCCAATACTGTTGTTGAAATCATATTTTAATTGTTGAGTTGTTGTTTTTAATGCGCTAGCAGAGGCCACCTCGTTTAGGCCTCTGCTACGTTTCTCTCGGGTTCAATGGGCTGTTCCAAATCGCCATTGTCGGCATCTGAACTTGGCTCCATTGGCGCGTCCTTTTCAGCATCCACAGGACCTTCTTGCTGCATAGCAGGTTGCGGCGCATGCTTATGCTCGCCGTTCTTGCGTCCATTGTCGAATTGTTTGCGTGGGCGTGGTTCGGGCATGGCCTTCATCATCTGTCCGTGTGCAACCAGTCCGCGGGCAATTGTGTCGAGCATACCATTGATGTAGCCTCCACTTCGGTGCGTGCTGTACAGCTTGGCCAACTCTACATACTCGTTAATCGTTACGCTTACGGGTATGTTGGGGAAGTTGAGCATCTCGGCAATGGCAATCTGCATGATAACCACGTCCATGTAAGCCAGTCGTGAAAAGTCCCAATTTCGCGAGTTTTCGCTCATGTATCGCTGATATTGTTCGCCATTAAGAATGGTCGATCTGAATAGCTTACGGGCGAAATCCTTGTCTTCCTCGTCCTTATATTCGGGCAGCAACTCTTGCTTGGCTTTGTTGGCAGGGTCGAAACGTTTGATGGTTTTCAGCACAAAGGTGTCTACAATCTCTTTGTCGTCGTTCCAATACAAGCTTTTCTCTTCGAGCAGGGCGTCGAGGTCCACATTGTTTTGCACAAGTTGCTTATACAGCTTGCGCCACAATTCGCGGTCTTCCTCATAGTCGTCGTTTCCGCTTTCCATATATTCGCGGTAGGTTTCCGACTGTTCTATTTGGTTGCATAGCTTTCTTACCGACTCGATATCGTCTTCCCAACGCTGTTTCAACGTCTCCATGAAGTCGTTCAGTTGCTTGTTCTCTTCCAATTGCGTAGCAAACTTATTGTACGCGAACTTTGCCGAGGGCACCTCTGTGCCTTCGCGCTGCGCTTGTTGTGTCGCGATGTCTACACGATGTCTCTCTTCACGTGTGATTGCCACTATCAACGCCAGCAGGTAATTGTATAGGTCGTATGCCTTAGAAAGACTGAACAGCAGTTCTTTCTCGGCATTATCCATATTTCTATTACCGTTTTGGTAGTATGCATAGGTTAACTGGACAATCTTTATACGTATTAATTCCCTATTTATCATCGTTCCTGTTTTTCTTTATAATATTGTTATGCAAAATTAGGAACTTTCCCACGATTATGCAAGTGTAAAGGGCTTTTTCTACTTTTTTTAATAACAGCCAAGCACCCCTCCCGAAAACTAGAACAACTTTGTTAACATCTAAATAGCGAACGCTTTACCTGCACTTTTTTCGTTTGTTTTGATGCAAATTTGCAAAAAACATCTGCTGATAAAATATGTTGTCATCGAGAAAAGCACAACTTTTAAGTGCTTTTCCCGATGATTTAACCTCCTTAAATGCCGTTACGGGGTTAATAGCTCACCTCAATGGCGGCAGGGAATATTCTGTATGGGTCGAAGTATTCCATGCAGCTGTTAATCATATCTTGCAAGGTGGGCTTAACATTACCGCGGTAAAGTTGCTTACCATTTACGATGAGGGTTACCGCCTTGCTCATGTCTACAAGCTGTTCGTTAAGGTATATGCGCAGTTTGCCTCCCTTAGACTGCTTGTACGAACGGTTGAACTTCATTTCGATACCCCATCGTTGGTCTTTCTCAATGGTGGTGTATTCCACATCGTTGATGTTCATCGTAATGACATTGTCCTTAATCGTCATTTCATAATAGGTGCGTTGCTCCGATGGTTGCACTAGAACCTGCAAGTTGTAGAACCCCGAACGGCGGCGGCCGTCCATCTCAAAGTCTTCCCAAAGAATGGTCTTGGGATAAGGATTTCGGATAAAATTTTTAAGCCACGGAGTTGTTAGGCTATAGTTGATGCTGTGCTGCATCCTTTCGAGCAGGTTGATGCGATGCTGAAAGAGCGGGCGATTGTCGGCCGAAAGTGGACGTGCCTGCTGTGCAGAATCGAAAGCCTCTTGCGTGTAGCGCGTGAGGATGTTGCGATAGAACCCCGTGTCTTCGGCTCCCGTAAGGAATGAAAAGCCAATGTTGGCGCAATTCTCCACTGGTGCGTTCTTCAAAGGTTCGCCTCCTGCCATCGGTCCGGCCGCTGCCCAATAGTCTGCATAGAACGAAGCCAGCCGTTGACTGCCATAACCTCCTTCGGATATGCCGAACACGTAAAGGCGATTGGCGTCGACGTTTCCCTCAACAAGTGCTTGCCGTATAAGCTTTTCCCAAGCAAACTGCTTAGCTAGTTGCCACCAACGATAATAGTTGCCTTCGTTGGGTATCTGGGGAATGAAATATAGCGAAGGGGCGTCTTGAAACGAGTTTCCTAGCATCAGCCCAGTTTGCCATTCTTGTTTTTTAGGCCCCGAACCATGTAGGTATAAGAAAAGCGGCAACTGCCCACTGGCCTGGCCTTTTGCACCATAGTAGTAGGGCATAACGGCGTTAGGCTCTAATGTTTGTGGCAGGTTCCACGACCCCTGGCCGCCATATTGTAGACTTTGGGGCTTTATGAGTTTCTCTTCCTGCAACTCGCGATTGGCCTCGCACCACGCAGCCCACACCATCTTCTTGGTGTTGGCAACATCTTTGTCTTTCAGTTGCTGCTGTATGTCGGTAGAATAGTTTGCGTTGCGTGCAAAGTCCGCCTTGCTGTTCAGCTCTGCGTTCAGCTTTGTTTTCAACGTTTGTGCGAAATAGTGCTTTACCAGCTCTTGTTGGTTTTTTACCATCTCTTGCTGATTTTTTACCATCTCTTGTTGGTTTGGCGATTGGTTGTGTGCGCAGCTCAGTGTGGTAGACAGCGTGAGGGTTGCCGCCATGCTTGCGGCAAGTTTGTTAACGTGTATCATAATCTGTAGTTTCGAGTTTTACAATTCAGCGTGTTTTTTTGATTTGGGTTGATTGCTTAACCCGCTTATCCGTGCGAACAAGTTGGTTTGGTAATGCTTTAAAGCCATTTATGGTTGTGGATAGCTTTGGGGAGCAAAGGTAAGCATTTCTAAATAATTGTGCAAGCGTAGTTGGCTTATTGGGGTTGATAATCTCGTTTACCTCTACTTAATATCTCCTTAATTATCTGTTGATGGCAAATCTTATTATGTCATTTCGGGTTCACTTGGTTACCCTCTTATGGCCATTTGTCTTGTTGAGCAAAACAAACTTTCCTTGGTTGTTGATGAGATATTTCTGAATTCCTTTGAAAGACGTGTCTATCTCATCGACATAAAAGTTGATAAGGGTGATGTGATGGCCGTTATTCATATAGAAATAACGTTCGGCAGACTCGTATAATCGGTGCACATTGTAGTAACATACTAGATAATCTACAATGCGTTGTTGGCTATCCATCGTAACAAAAACCAAATAATCTACGGGAGCAAACATCTCATCGCCCATCTTGTCCTTATATTTTGAACCGCTTTTATATATGTTGAGCGTATATTTCTTTGTGGAGAATATGGTCTTGCAGTAATAAGCCGAGTCCACAAGGTAGTCGTCGCCAGTTAAATCCTTCCGTGGCACCAAGGGTAACTTGCGTTGAGGGTTGCTTGCAAGCCGCTCGAAGTATTTGTTGTTGGCTGTGGCCGTGCGTTGATAAACGGCATTATTAGCGGTATTCTTCCACTTTTTGGTGAAGTGATGCCTCGTGAAATCCACCAAACGCACGTAGGTTTTACCCTTTTCTGCTTGTTTGTTGATAGTTTGGCCGCATATGGACAAACTAGGAAAAAGGAAGAGAATGAATAAGATGAAGTATTTCATAGTTTCTTGGTGATTTTATGTTAAAGACGTCTATGTGCAGAATGGCCTAACACCCAACAGTGTTCTTGTTGGCCGTGTTCTTCTTTTGTTGTTAAATCTTCATTTTCAATCTAAACGCCGCCTTATTTTCCATAAGGTCTTTAGAAGGCATTCTGAAAGCAGAGATGCAATAAACCCACTCTTCGTCTTGCCAAGGCCAAAAGTAGGCGCCACCGCCCCGTATGGTTTTAGAGCCTTGCACAACATCGGCATGATACCCTAAATTAGTGGTGAAATCATTAGAACACCACTCTCCCACAAAGAGTCCGTATAAGTTAAAGCCGTTACAAGCCAGCTTGTTTAATGAAGAGAAATCCCAACTGAGCCATTTTCCCAGTTCTATTTCGTTTGGGAGTGTGTTTCCAAAACAGAAAACAGACTGGCTACCGCCCCGACAGAAATATTCCCATTCCTTTTCATGGGGAATTTCTGCGAGCAAATCCTTTGCAATGGCTTGTGCCAATGGATAATCACAGAAAAAGGGAGCGTGTTCTGTTCCTTCCACTTCAATGTCTTTGTTAAACAGTTCGTTGTATTTCAGTATATGCTTGTTTAGTATGGGTGTAGCGCTGATTAAAAAGGGATTTAGGCTAATCCTTTGTACAGGTTGCATCTCTTCTGGTGATATGTTGGGGCATTCGGCTAATTTCAGAATATGTGCTCGTTCCTCTTCAGAAAGGCCCATACAATAGTTTCCACCAGGTATATAAACAAATAATATACCCGTATCTTTTTCTTCGAACAGGGGCAAGTTAAACTTCCCCTCGTGGTTGTTGGGCAAGTAGGATAGCTTTGCGCCAAACTTACGTTCAATTTGCTCAACTATCTTTCTGTGGTCTGTTCGCATTGGTTGTTTACTAGATGGTCGGTGTTGTTGCTTATGTTTTTTCCTTCCTTGTTCTTTTTGTTGCTTGTAGAATTAACCAGCACGTGCAAAGTTATTAAATCTTTTTTGTAAAACCCATATTTTGGTGTTTGAAAATAATGATGTTTTGTCTTGTTTTTAGTAGGATTTTTAACATTATGAGTGCCCTTAAAATCCACCAACCGCTCACCTTGCCGCAAAAAATCGATTCTCGCGAAGGGTTGGTATTGATGCAAAAAGGGGGGTGTATGTGAAGGCGACAAAATGAATTTTTATTTAAAACAACCGCCATTTGCACCCGTTTAGGGTGTGTTTATTGCTGAATTTACTGTAATATGCCGCAAAACGCAGTGCATTTTGGTGCAAAACGCAGTGCGTTTTGATGCTAAATGCAGTGCGTTTTGGTGCTAAATGCAAGGTGAAATGCTGCTAAATGCGAGACGAAAAGCATAAAAATGCGCTGAAATGGTATAAATAAAACCCTCTCGATTCATTGGAAATATGGCTGAAAAGGGTAAAATGGTCGTCAAAAAGTGGGGTTTTAGGGGGTAAAAAGTGGGTAATTGGCCTTGAAAAATTACGAGTTGGCGATCAAAATAGAAAGGCAAAATGGTGCAAAATGCAGGTTTTGTTCTTAAAAATAGACAAAATAAACGACGTGGAAGGGTAGAAACAGTGGCAATTTACCTACTTTTTAGCCAATATTCTCGCTAGAACGGAGTGAAAAATTGAGTGGGATTGTAAAATAAAAAATAACATTTTAAGTTTTGGGGTTGATGGGTTTTGGGGTTGACGGGTTTGTAAGTTGATGGGTTTGTAGGTTTATGAGTTCATCAGTTTTTATTTAGTTCATAAGTTCATGAACTTTTTTGCTGAGTGTTTAAGTTCATGGGGTGGTCTGTTTACAAGTTTGAGAGTTCATAGGCATGTGCGTTGTATTCGTACGCGAGTAGGGGGAGATAGCTTTCATGTTGAGGAAAACAAGGAGGTTATGAGAGCTTTTGTGCCAGCTGCCGCTTTACATTTGGTATGTTGCAAACGGACAACAAGTCTGCTTTAAACCCCAATCGGTCATTCAAGATTCTATTTTCATTTTCTCAGAGATGATGACTGAATGTGTGCAAATGACCAACAATCTGTTCGTGTTTTGCAAGTAACAGTGGGAACATTTGTAACTCTTTGTTTTTGAAAATCTCAATGACAGATTGGGGTAAACAGCTATTGCCAGGTTTGCTTGCCCTATACAGATATCAAGAGTGAAGTTCTTGTTAGCTCGAACTCACATATTAATGAATTTGTTCTGCTATCTCTTTCAATTTATTGTATGTTTCAGTAAGTACTTTTATTATTTCCTCCGTATTGTTACCATCAATGGTTGGAAGATGCAAGTACACTCGGTCATCGTCGTTCTCATCCAAAAAGATGTATTCAGGGAACGTTTCCAAGATCTTTTCTTTGTAGGGTGCCCAATGTTTCTTTTGCCATGTGGTTATATAGATGTGAAATTCTCCACAAGGTCCATTAACATTTGCTAGATAATTAGATTCTATACCTATGCGGTTGGTTTTGTCATTAAAGGATATTCCTAAATCCCATCCTTCCCATGCCCACCATGTTGCTCCAGTCCTTTCGTTTACAGATTTTTTTAAAAAATCGATGTGTTCTTTATGGCATGAGAGGATGTTGCTTTGGAACTGATTATATTCATTAACAAGTTGTTCAACTCTTTCCTTATTCTGTATAAAGAAATCAAATACTCTTTTGTTGTTTACGCTACTCATATTTTCTATTGTTTTCATAAAATCAAGCATATAGGTAAGATATCTCTGGTCTGATGACATCATATAGTTGCCTAACTCTTTATTAACCTCTGCAAATAAATCCTTGTATAGAACAGGCTGGAAACCATTTTCTTCCATGAGCCTTTTACTCTTGAGGTCTGACAGAGGAAAAACGGATAAAACAAGCAATATCTTATGTTTCTTATCAGAGTAAGCATTATGTATGTGCTTAGCATATATGTCCAACTGGTTATATAACTTGGCAGTTGTTTTGTTTTCTATCGCGACAACAAATTCCTCTGATTTAATAACAATATCTATTTTCTTACTTTCAGCATATTCCTCTGTTACACATTCAACCTTGTTGTAGAATGGGAGTTCTTCTTTTTGCGTTGAAACCCGCCACAATGCAGATAGCCATAAACTACGTAGCCCATGTTCTGCAAAGGGATTAAGATAGAATTGCAAAATTCTACTGCATACTTCTTCAAAGCGAGTGTACGGATGTTTGCAAATTTCCATAAAGGTAGGACGTTTGTCTTGTTTGGGTAATTGTTCGAATTTACATAGTAAATCAATGTACGTTTTTTCTTTTTCGGTATTCATGCCGTTATGGTTTTGTGAGTTTGTTTTATTAGGGAACTATTATGATTGATTGGCAGACATTGAAGCTCTCTTGGCTTTTAGGTTGATGTGGGGTATCATTCGCTTGCCCAATGAAAGGGTAGGGCGTTGTGTTAAGCAGGATAATACCGCGTATAACTTAAAGGACAAGGAGGGGGCGAACTGATAGCGTAGCCGTGTTTAGGGGTCAAATTGCATAGGAACACGACCTAAAGCGTGCGCCTTTTGACTTTAGATGCAAGGCACGGGTCGCCATCCGTTACGGCCGCACTTGCGTATTGGCGTGCGGAACCTCTTTCACATGGTCTGCATATTGCGCTGTGATTTGGGAAATGACTGTTTAAAGGTTCTCGTGATTTGCCCGTTTGGCGGCTGTTTTGTGACACGCTTTGGTGGCGTTTTGTTTGCTGTTAAGGCCTAATGTGGGGCGTTAAGCGTTTTTGGGCGAGGTGATTTTTAAGCACAAAGTCGTGCGTTGCAAAGTACTCGTTGTGGTGAAAAATGTGTTTTAAGGGCATAGCCCTGGTACGTTTCCGTTCCCCAATGGCGACTTTACAAAACGCGCCTTTGTGCGTTATTGTTGTTGCGTTGAGGGCGTTGTGGGTTACATCACGCCCCTTTCGCGCAGTTTCAATTGCCAGTTCCAAGCCGAACGCAAGGTGTCTTCAAGACTGGTCTCGGACTTCCAACCAAGCACGTTGTTGGCTTTGTCGGGGTTGGCCCACACCTTTTCGATGTCGCCTTCGCGACGTGGGGCGTAGCTCCAATTAACCTTTACGCCCGTGGCCTTTTCGAATTTGTCTACCACTTCGTATGTGCTGACGCCACGGCCAGTGCCCACGTTGAAGTATTCAATTGGCTCGGTGTCCATGTCTAGTACCCTTTGCATGGCCTTAACATGAGCCTTAGCAAGGTCTACCACGTAGATGTAGTCGCGAATACATGTGCCGTCGGGCGTGTCGTAGTCGTTTCCAAATATCTTCAACTCTTTCCTGATGCCCATCGCTGTTTGCGTAACGAAGGGGATGAGGTTGTTGGGAACGCCGTTGGGAAGTTCGCCGATGAGTGCCGACGGGTGCGCGCCGATGGGGTTGAAGTAGCGAAGGATGACGCTCTTAATGGGTGCGCCGCTGTGAATGTCGTCGCGAATAATCTCTTCGTTAATCTGCTTGGTGTTGCCGTAAGGGCTGCAAGCCTCTTGGATGGGTGCGTCTTCGGTTACGGGCAGATGCGCTTTGGTGGGCTGACCGTACACTGTGCAGCTTGAAGAGAAGATGAAACCCTTTACGCCATATACAGGCATCAGTTCTAATAGGTTGAGCAACGACACAATGTTGTTGCGGTAATAAAGCAGGGGTTTCTCAACACTCTCGCCCACAGCCTTGGATGCGGCAAAGTGGATGATGCCTTTGATGTCCTTGTACTTGGCAAACACGGCCTCTAAAGCTTGCTTGTCGCAGCAGTCTACCTTCTCGAAGGCTGGCCGGATGCCCGTAATTTGTTCGATGCCGTCTACAACTTCGGCATTAGAGTTCGACAAGTTGTCTACGATAACCACATCGTAGCCGGCTTGTTGCAACTCCACGGTGGTGTGCGAACCGATAAATCCGGTTCCGCCAGTAACTAATATCTTCTGTTTCATTGTGTTGGTGTTATGCTTGTTGTTTAATGTTTAAGTTGACCAGTTTACGAGTTGACCAGTTTACCAGTTTACGAGTTAACCCGTTTACGGGCTCACTAGTTGACCGTTTGATAAGTAAATGAATTGGCCAGTTAACCAGCTAATGTGTCGACAAGTGAAGAAGTTGACAAACAGGAGTGCCACGTTTGTCTTAGTATTGCCGTTCGCCAAAGATGTTCGTTCCCACGCGAACCATCGTGCTCCCGCATTGCAGGGCGATGGGGTAGTCGTGGCTCATGCCCCAACTACGTTCTTTAAAGGTATCGTCGTGGGCGAAGTATTGGCTTTTAATTTCGTCGAAAAAGCGCCAGGCAGCGGTCATCTCGGCACGAATTTGCCCTTCGTCGTCAACGTTCGAGGCCATAGTCATCAGTCCGCAGATACGAATGTGGCTAAGCTTGCGCCACTCGCCGCTGGCCAACATTTCGCGACAGGCATCGGGGGTGAAACCATATTTGGTTGCTTCTTGGGCTACATGCAGTTCGAGTAGCACGTCGATAACGCGGCCGCACTTCTCGGCCTGCTTGTTAATCTCTCGTAAAAGCCTAAGGCTGTCCACCGCTTCAATCATGTCGATGTAGGGTGCGATGTACTTAACCTTATTGGTTTGCAGGTGTCCGATGAAGTGCCAGGCAATGTCCTTGGGCAGTTCTGCTGCCTTTCGGCTCAGTTCTTGTTCTTGACTTTCGCCGAAGATGCGCTGGCCTTGCTCGTAGGCGGCCATCAATTCTTCGTGGGGGTGGAACTTACTCACCGCCACGAGCCGCACGTGGGGCGGCAAACTCTGCACCACGCGTTTTAAGTTTCCTGCCACATCGGTAGCCATTATTCAGTCTCCTTGGTGTTTTGGTTGTCCTCTTCGTATTCGGGCTTGTCGTTGGCGGCGGCATTTTGCGTTATTGCCACATGCTCGTACACGTCCATGATGAGCGTTTCGGTAACGCTGGCAATGTCGTATGTAATCATGGTGTTGCCCATAACGCTGTCTATATGCTTTACTGCGCCTTGCAAACTGGCGGCTTGCACCAGGTAGTTAACGTTCGAACGCTTTTCCTTTTCGGTCTTTTCGTCTAGCGTGATAAATTGCAGTTTGGCCTTATACCATTTGTCGTCGTTGTCGTTTTCGCTGAAAAACACCTCGTGATAAGGGGCGGGTTTGATGCCCGTAATCTTGAAGTCGCCAGCGATAAAGGCCGACATCTCTTCGATGATGGCGTTTTCTGCCTCGGTAAAGCTCAGTGCGTCTACCACGTATTGTTCGGTAATGGGTTTCAACATGCCATCATCCATCGTCTTGTCGTACCTGATTTTGGTTTCAAACCAGTCTGCCGTTCTTTGTCTCATGCTGTTTCTTTTGCTATTGATTTTGTTGGCAAAAGTAACAAATTAATCCGTAAGGCGCAAAAAAAATGCGCCTTATTCAAATAAACTTATGATGTAAGCATTGCGTTTCGATTAAATTCGATAACTTTGCATATCACCATAAAACAAAATCATTATGCCTGAAATCTCTGTTCGCGGACTGGAAATGCCAGAGTCGCCCATTAGAAAACTCGCTCCGTTGGCCGTTGCAGCAAAGGCCAGAGGGACAAAAGTTTATCATTTGAACATCGGACAGCCCGATTTGCCCACGCCGCAAGTGGGGCTCGACGCCTTGAAGAACATCGATCGCTCGGTACTTGAATACTCTCCCTCGCAAGGCTACCAGTCGTACCGAGAGAAACTCACCACCTATTATAAGAAGTACAACATCGACGTGTCGCCCGACGATATCATCGTTACAACGGGCGGTTCGGAGGCCGTGCTCTTTGCTTTCATGTCCTGCCTGAACCCCGGCGATGAAATCATTATATCCGAACCGGCCTACGCCAACTACATGGCCTTTGCCATATCTGTGGGTGCAACCATCCGAACCGTCGCCACATCCATAGAGGATGGCTTTGCGTTGCCCAATGTGGAAAAGTTTGAAGAACTGATAAACGAGCGCACAAAGGGCATCCTTATCTGCAATCCCAACAACCCAACAGGCTATCTTTACACGCGTAGCGAAATGAACCAAATACGCGATTTGGTGAAGAAATACGACCTTTACCTGTTCTCCGACGAGGTATATCGCGAGTATATCTACACAGGATCGCCCTATATCAGCGCCTGTCATTTGGAAGGGATAGAGAATAATGTGGTGCTTATCGATTCCGTTTCGAAGCGTTATTCCGAGTGTGGGGTGCGTGTCGGCGCGCTTATCACGAAGAACGCCGAGGTGCGGGCGACGGTGATGAAGTTCTGTCAAGCCCGACTTTCGCCGCCGTTGCTGGGGCAAATTGTGGCCGAAGCGTCGCTCGATGCACCCGACGACTATTTTCGCGGCGTGTACGAAGAGTACGTTGAACGTAGGAAGTGCCTTATTGATGGGCTGAATCGCATACCTGGTGTGTTCTCGCCCATTCCTATGGGAGCCTTTTACACCGTAGCAAAGTTGCCCGTTGACGATTGTGAGAAGTTCTGTCGTTGGTGTTTGGAAGAGTTTAGCTACGAAGGCGAAACGGTGATGATGGCTCCTGCCGCAGGCTTTTACACCACACCAGGTGCAGGATACAACGAAGTGCGCATTGCCTATGTGCTGAAAAAAGAAGACCTGAAACGTGCGTTGATGATATTGCGCAAGGCTCTTGAAGTGTATCCTGGGCGCGTTGACGATGAACGGAAGGCACTTTAAAGGTGAAAAGGTGAAAGGGTGAAAAGGTGAAAAGGTGAAAGGGTGAAAAGATGTTTTGCCACGAACTTGTTTGCTCGTTAACTTGTCAACCCGTCAGCTTGTCGCCCCATCATCTTGTGAACTCGTCGACTCTCAATTCGTCAACTCGTAAACTTGTGAACTCGTGAACTTGTCAATTCGTGAACTTGTCAACTTGTGAACTAGTCAACTCGGAACTCGTAAACTTATCAACTTGTGAACTTACCCTTTTTCCTAGCCAAGCGCATTTACGCCAATAACACCGACAAAACGCGGGTAGACCGCCCAGCCATACGCATTGCCATTGCTGGCGTTGCCGTGGGGTTGGCGGTGATGTTGGTGTCGGTGAGCGTTGTTTTCGGCTTTAAGCATACCATTCGTAACAAGGTGGTTGGCTTTGGTAGCCATATACAAGTGGCCAACTTCATGACCCTTCAAGCATCCGAGCAATACCCCATACAGATGGGCGACTCGATGTTGAAGGTGTTGCGTGCCATCCCTGGCGTGCGCCATGTTCAGCGTTTTGCCATAAAACAAGGCATACTTAAAACCAATAGCGATTTTCTTGGTGTGGCCTTCAAGGGAATAGCGGCCGACTACGATACCACTTTCATTCATCAACACCTCGTTGCGGGTGCCATTCCGCACTTCTCCGATAGTGTGGGGAAACAACAACTGGTGATTTCGCAGGCCATTGCCGACCAGCTGAACCTTAAACTGGGCGACAAAGTCTTTGCCTACTTCATCGACAACACGGGGGTAAAGGCTAGGCGGTTCAGCGTTGCGGCCATCTACCAAACCAACCTTTCGCAATACGATAAGGTTACGTGTTTCATCGACCTATATACTGCGGTGAAACTAAATGCGTGGGAGTCCGACCAAGCTAGCGGAGCCGAACTCACGGTCGACGATTTCGACCGACTTGACGACACGGCTGCGCGGGTAATAAACAAGGTGAACCGCACTATCGACAGATATGGCGAAACTTATTCGTCGCAAACCATTCAAGAGATGAACCCGCAGATATTCTCGTGGCTCGATTTGTTGGACCTTAACGTCTGGATTATTCTCGGACTGATGTTATCCGTTGCAGGTGTCACCATGATTTCGGGTTTGCTCATCATTATTTTAGAACGTACGGCCATGATAGGCATTCTTAAAGCCGTTGGTGCGCGCAATGTAACCATCCGTCGCACCTTTCTTTGGTTTGCAGTGTTTACCATTGGCAAGGGAATGCTTATCGGAAACGCCCTCGGACTGGGCATTATCGCCCTGCAACACTACACGGGGTTGGTGAAGTTAAACCCTGCCACCTACTACGTTAGCACGGTTCCTGTAGAGTTTAACCTGCTTGTATGGCTCTTGCTCAACGTGGCAACGCTGCTCATCAGCGTCTTTGTGCTTATTGCGCCTAGCTATTTGGTGTCGAAGATAAACCCTGCAACGTCGATGAGATACGAATGAGGAAAGGGGAAAAGATAGGTAAGGTGAAAAGTTGAAAAGGTGAAAAAATGGCTGCGCCATCTATACATTTGGCTTAACTCCTTTAACTCCTAAAGGTGAAAGGGTGAAAAGGTGAAAAGAGTCTGCGCCATCTATACATTTGGCTTAACTCCTTAACTCCATAACTCCTTTAACTCCTAAAGGTGAAAGAATGAAAGGGTGAAAAAAGGCTGCGCCATCTATACATTTGGCTTAACTCCTTTAACTCCTAAATAAGAGTGAGAAGTTGAGAGAAATAGAACCAAAGGATTGTAAGACTTGCAGAGTTGCGAGTTTGCAGTCCGAAACGCTCGTGAGCACACGTGTGGAAGGGAGGGAAAGATAATGTTTAGAGAGTATGGATAAGTAAATCACACATACAATAAACTTACGGTTGCGTTTCATTTTTTTTGAAGTTGTTCTTTGTTCATTAATCATTTAACATTTTTCGTTTATGTTGTTTCATACTTCTCATACACCGTCTCATACAGAAAGCATGACTAGCGGTGCGCCTTCTCGCGGCATATTGAAGTTTGCCATACCCCTTATCCTGGGCTATATCTTGCAGCAAATGTATTTGGTTATCGATGCAGCGATAGTGGGTAGATGGATAGGCGTAGGGGCTTTGGCGGCAGTTGGCGCCTCTAGTAGCATCATGTTTCTTGTGATGGGTTTCTGCAATGGGGCGTGTGCCGGCTTTGCAATCCCCGTGGCACAGGCATTTGGCGCCGGCGATCACCACAAAATGCGGTGCTATGTGAGCAACGCCATGCGCATAGCCGTGATGCTTGCAGTGGTGATAACGCTGCTGTCGTGCTTGCTCTGCGAAAGGATATTGAAACTCGTCAACACGCCAGCCGATGTCTTCCACGATGCTTATGTCTTCCTTTTCTTACAGTTCTGCACCATCCCATTCACGATGGCCTACAATCTCTATTCAGGACAGATACGTGCGTTGGGCAATTCCAAGCAACCTTTTTACTTCCTCATTGTCTCATCATTGCTTAACATCTTGCTCGACGTGGTGCTTATCCTGCTGTTGGGCCTGGGTGTCGAAGGTGCTGGCATCGCAACCTTCCTTAGTCAGGTTCTCGCATCATGGCTATGTTGGCGGTTTATTAGGCGGCACATGGCTATTCTCGTGCCCAAGGCCGACGAACGGTCGTTCGACAACAAGAAAATCAGTATCTTGTTGAACAATGGCATACCGATGGGCTTGCAATTCTCCATTACGTCTGTCGGAATTATCATGCTGCAAAGTGCAAATAATGCACTAGGGACGATATACGTGGCTTCGTTTACGGCCGCCTTACGCATCAAATACTTGTTCACTTGTGTACTTGAGAACATTGGTGTGGCAATGGCTACTTATTGCGGACAGAACATCGGTGCGGGAAAGCTAGACCGTGTTAAGACTGGCGTACGTGATGCCATGTGGATTATGATGGGGTATTTCGTCTTGACGGTTGCCGTCATCTATCCCTTTGCCGATGAGATGATGATGCTCTTTGTAAGCGGCCACGAGCAGGAAGTGATAGCCAATGCCGCACAACTTATGCGAATTGCCAACTGGTTCTACCCCACTTTGGGCGTATTGGTCATCCTCCGTTATAGTATTCAGGGGCTTGGTTACAGCAACCTGAGTTTGATGAGCGGCGTTATGGAAATGATTGCCCGTTGTGGAGTTAGCCTTTGGCTAGTTCCTGCGCTGGCTTGGTTAGGCGTTTGCTATGGCGACCCCGTAGCTTGGATAATGGCCGACTTGTTCCTTGTGCCTGCTTACCTATGGCTTTTAAGGCGATTGAAAAACAAAGAGAGGGTGAAAGGGTGAAAAGGTAGGAAAGGTGAAAAGGTGAAAAGATAGGAAAGGTGAAAAGATAGGAAAGATGAAAAGGTGAAAAGATAGAAAAGGTGAAAAGATAGGAAAGGTGAAAAGGTGAAAAGATAGGAAAGGTGAAAAGGTGAAAAGATGGCTAACGCCTGCCAGTGGGGAAAAGGGGAAAG
>ERZ772918.239-NODE-239-length-43535-cov-9.80184_pt1 | contig 43535 bp, 60 predicted proteins | sample MGYA00512118_ERZ772918 | MGnify/ENA primary metagenome ERZ772918 (study PRJEB29015, sample SAMEA2737939) | human oral metagenome | biome: human oral; feature: human-associated habitat; material: dental | place: China | collected 2135 ... | reverse complement strand
ATACGCTGATGGTACTTGGCTGGAAGCGGCCTGGGAGAGTATGGATTTGCCAAGCTATTTGCTTCCTTAGCTCAGTCGGTAGAGCATGCGGCTGTTAACCGCAGCGTCAATGGTTCGAGTCCATTAGGAAGCGCCATTTTAATATCAACACACTTTATTAGTGTGTTTTTTTATTTTATATGATAAAATATATTCAATATTGGAATAAAAGGAGAATATTTAAGATGAAAAAAATTTTATTGTTTTTATTTTTATTGTTATCAATAGTAGTATTATCAGAAGAAAAAGAAAAAACTTTTGATCCTTCAAATTATATAATTTGTATAGACCCAGGACATCAAACAAAAGGAAATAATGAACTTGAAGCAATAGCTCCCAATAGTACAAAGAAAAAAGCAAAAGTTACAACAGGAACTAGAGGAGTTTTTACAAAAAAATATGAATCTGAGTTAATGTTAGAAATTGGATTAAAATTAAAAGACAACTTAGAAAAAAAGGGATATAAAGTTATAATGACTAGAACAACAAATGATGTTAATATCAGTAATGTAGAAAGAGCATTATTTGCCAATAAAAATAAAGCTACACTGTATATAAGATTACATGCAGATGGAAGTGAAAATAAAAATACTTATGGTGCAAGTGTACTTACTTCATCACCTAAAAATAAATATACAGAAAAAACTCAAAAAGAAAGTGAAAAATTTTCAAAAATATTGTTAGAAGAATATGTTAAGTCAACAGGTGCTAAAAATAGAGGAGTAATATATAGAGATGATTTAACAGGTACTAATTGGGCAGAAGTAACTAATACACTAATAGAATTAGGATTTATGTCAAATAAAGAAGAAGATAAAAAACTTTCAGATGAAAAATATCAAGAAAAGATTATAGATGGTTTAGTTAATGGAATAGAAAAGTATTTAAAAAGTAACTAATGAAAGGAGTTCAGGTTATGAGTATACATATAGGAGCAAAAGCAGGAGATATTGCTGAAACTGTCTTGTTACCAGGTGACCCTAAAAGGGCAAAATGGATAGCTGAAAATTATCTAGAAAATCCTTTTTGTTATACAGATATTAGAGGGATGTTAGGTTTTACAGGGACATATAAAGGAAAAAAAGTATCTATACAAGGAACAGGAATGGGTATTCCTTCAATATCTATCTATATAACAGAACTTATGAAAGATTATGGAGTTAAAAATTTAATTAGAGTTGGTTCAGCAGGCTCTTATCAAAAAGATGTAAAAGTTAGAGATGTTATTATAGCTATGTCAACTTCAACTGATTCTAATATCAATAACAGAAGATTTAATGGAGCTAATTTTTCTCCTACTGCTAATTTTGAATTATTTTCAATGGCTTTAAAAGTTGCAGAAGAAAAAAATATTAAAATAAAAGCTGGAAATGTTTTAACAAGTGATGAGTTCTATAATGATAATAGTGATTATTATAAAAAATGGGCAGATTTTGGAGTGTTAGCAGTTGAAATGGAAACAGCAGGACTTTATACATTAGCTGCAAAATACAAAACTAGAGCACTTTCAATTTTAACTATTTCAGATTCATTAGTTAGTCCAGAAATTACAAGTGCAGAGGAAAGAGAAAAAACATTCTCTGAGATGATAGAATTGGCTTTAGAAACAGCTATTAGAATTTAAAAATATATTCAAAGGAGTTAATATAATCATTATGACTCCTTTTTTGCTCTTAAACTTTTAAAAAGAGAGTAGAATAGTTTAGGGAAAAATAGCAAGAGAAATGCTTGAAATAATATAAATATTTATATTATAATAAGTAAAAGTATGAATTTATTAAAATATAAAAGAGGGGATAAAAATGGATAGAAAATATCTTGAAGCAATGGAAGAACTTGGACTTGAACCAAATTTTACATTAAAAGAACTTAGAAAGAAATGGTTAGAATTATTAAAGAAATATCATCCTGATAGATATCAAACAGAGGATGAAAGCACAATAAAATTTGCAGAGGAAAAAATAATAAAAATAAATGAAGCATATAATTATTTAAAAGAAAATTTTGAAGAAAATAAAGAGAATGGCACTATGGATTATGACTACAAAAAATATACAAACTATTTTACAGATAGTAAATTTTGGGAAAAAATGAAAGAAGTAGCTAAAAAAGTAGGGTTAAAAGTAACTAGTTATGCTTTGATTCTTTATTATGTATTGCAGAAAGATGAAGTTCCATTAAAAGATAAAATAATAATAACTGGTGCTTTGGGATATTTTATTCTTCCAGTTGATTTGATTCCAGATTTTATACCAATCGCAGGATATACAGATGATGTGGCAGGAATGCTATTTGCAATAAAAAAATGTATGAATTATGTTGATGATGAAATAAAAGAAAAGGTTTCAGCTAAACTTGTTTCTTGGTTTAATGTTGAAAGAGATTATATTGATAATTTATTAAAAGATATATAAAAATAAAAAATTTTTAATAAGAGAAATATTTGAAGATATGACTGAAAAGAAAAAAATAATTATTATTAAAACTGCACCTAAAATCTAAGATTGAAGGTGCAGTAATTTTTTATTTTTTCCTATTTCCAAATAATTTTTTTATTACATATAATTGCTTTTCTGTGTAAACTTTTGGTTTAACTACAAATGACTCTTTTATTTCATCTAAAATCTTATAAAATTCTTTATATTCTTTTTGAGCTTCTTCAATATTTACAAGACTAAATTCAATAGTATCATTAGGAACCATTTGAGCAAGTTTAGTTAGATCAGCTTTTATAACAGTGGCAATTTTAGTATAGCCCCCTGTTGTTTGTCTGTCTGCCAGTAGTATTATTGGTTGCCCATTACCAGGAACTTGTATAGAACCAAAAACTGCTGCATCAGATATTATATCAGCCTTATCCTTATGTTTTATAACTTCTCCTGATAATCTCATTCCCATTCTATCAGCATCTTTTGTAACTTGATATTTATTTTCAAGCATAGTCTTTATAGAATTTTCATCAAAATAATTATCTTGTGGTCCTAAGACTATTCTAATATTTTGATTATGCTTATATTCAGGAATATATTTTTTGTCTAAAATATTTTTCTTAGATAGAACTTTAACATTTTTAAAATTAATAGTATCTCCCATTTTTAGTTGTCTACCATCAAAACCACCTAATTTAGATTTTAAAAGAGTAGATTTGCTTCCCATAACAATAGGAACATCTATTTCAGCTGAAAATGCTAAATAAGTTCTTATTCCTGTTTTTAAACCACCAAAAGAAAGAGTATCTCCTTTTTTAACATTTATAGACTGCCACATTTTAATATCTTGGTTATTTATTTTTGGCTGAATATCAGCACCTGTTATGGCTATTGTTACATCAAAGTCAAATTCTAATGTAGGTCCTAAGAAAGGTATTTCTAAGACTGCATTATTTTTATCACTTTCAACAAGATAATTAGCTACTGTAAAAGCAAATTCATCCATAACACCAGATACAGGTATTCCAAATTGTTGATAACCAATTCTTCCAATATCTTGAACAGTTGTACATAATCCAGGTTTGTGAACTTTTATACTAGGCATTTAGCTCACCTCTCTTAACTCTATGAATATTTAATTTATATTCATTATTTTCTACTTTTTTTAGAATATTATTATATTCTTCTTCTGAAATAGAAACATATCTTATATAGTCTCCTGAACTAATATAGACAGGAGTTTCACTGTTAGGATTATATAATTTTAATGGAGTTCTTCCAATAATTCTCCAACCACCAGGAGACATTGAAGGATACATTCCTGTTTGTTTACCTGCTATTCCAACTGAACCTGGATAAATTTGTAATCTAGGGCTTTCTAATCTTGGAGTTGCTATTTTTTCAGACATTCCACCTAGGTAAGTGAAACCTGGCATAAATCCAAGCATATAAACTAAATAATCTGTTCCTGTATGAATTTTAATAACTTCCTCTTTTGAAAGTTTATTATATTCAGCTACATAAGATAAATCAGGTCCACATTCATCATTATATAAGGTAGGAATTTCAATTAAAGTAACTTCTTCATCTTCAACAGTTTCATTATCATCATTTAAAAGAGTTTTTAATTTTTCAACCAAACTTTGATAGTCAACTTTTAAGACATCATAATTTACAAGCAAAGAACAATAAGTAGGAACAAGTTCAATAATTCCATCTATATTTTCTTTTTTTATACTGTTCATCATTTTTCTAATTTTCTTATTTATATCAACAGAGATTTCATTTCCAAATTCTATTACTAGAGCAGAATCCCCAGAAAATAGAAATTTTATTGAATTTTCCATTTTAATACCTCCATTAAGCAAATAATTCTGCTAATTTTGATAGAGATTGCACTCCTATATATGCAGTTACAACTACAACAACCCAACCCAATAAGAATAAAATATTTGAATGTTTATATTTTCCAACTATTTCTGTTTTTTTACTAGCTATTAAAGTGATTGCCAAAGTAATAGGTAAAATAAGTCCATTTAATGAACCTGCAAGAACAAGTAATTTTACTGGTTTACCTAAGAAAATAAGGATTAAAGTTGATATAACTATAAAGCCTATTATAAATAAATTTTCATTATCTTTAACAACTTTAAATAAAGTTTTTAAGAAAGATACACTTGTATAAGCAGCTCCAACAATAGAAGTTAAAGCAGCTGCTAAGAATACTAAACCAAATATTTTATATCCAACAGTTCCTGCTGCAATTTTAAAAGCATCTGCTGCTGGGTTTCCTGCATCAAGTTGATTTCCAAGAGAAACAACACCTAAAACTGCTAAGAATAAGAATATTCTCACTATTGTAGCAACACTCATTCCTAATATTGCAGATTTATTAACTTGTGGTAAATTTTCTTCTCCAACAATTCCAGCATCTATAAGTCTATGACCACCAGAGAACATAATATATCCTCCAACAGTTCCACCAATTAAAGTAATAATTGCCATTAAATTTATAGAGCTAGGTAGAAAAGTTTCCTTTATAGCAGTTCCAACAGGTGGATTAGTTGAGAAAGCAACATATCCTATAAGCAAAATCATCATAGCACCTAATACTTGAGTTAATTTATCCATAAGTTTTGAAGCAGATTTAAAAGAGAATATAATTACTCCTAATGCTCCACTTACAAGAGCAGCAATTTTTAAGTCTAAATCAAATAAAACTTGAAAACCTAAGGCAGCTCCTCCAACATTCCCTATATTGAAAGCCAAACCACCTAAACAAACTAAAAATGTTATAAAATAACCAAGTCCAGGTAGAACACTATTTGCAATATCTTGTCCTCTCATTTTAGAAACAGCAAGAACTCTCCATACATTTAATTGAGCTACAAAAGACATTATAACTGAAACCAATATTACAAAAGCGAATGTTGCTCCCATATCTTTTGTAAAAACTGCTGTTTGAGTCATAAATCCAGGTCCTATTGCCGAAGTTGCCATTAAAAATGCTGCTCCTAAAAGAACAGATAAATTATTTTTTTTCTCCATCTTAACACCTCATCTTATTTTATAAATTCATATAATGATTTTACTTCTATTCCATCTGCAATTAATGATTTTCTTATTCTATCTACAAATTCAATAGCTTTTGGATTGTCTCCATGTACACAGATAGAATCAGCAGCAATATCAATTTCTTCTCCATTAACAGCAGTAACTTTTTTAGTTTTTACCATTTTTATAACTCTAGCAATAGCTTCATCAGGGTCTTTTACAAAAGCACCAGGTAAACTTCTATTAACAAGAGTTCCATCAGGATTATATCCTCTGTCTGCAAAAACTTCTTCTGCTACCTTTAATCCTCTTCTTTTTCCTTCTTTTGCCATATAACTTCCACTTAAAGTCATAACTATTATATCTTTATCAAATTGTTCTATTCCGTCTAAAACTGCATCTGCTAAATCTTTTTCAACAGCTGCCATATTATAGAAAGCACCATGTAATTTCATATGTTGAAGTTTAGTTCCATTAACTTTTGCAAAAGCATTTAATGCCCCAAGTTGATATAGCATATATGCTCTAGCTTCAGCAGGAGTTACTACCATTTTCCGTCTACCAAAACCTAACAAGTCTGGATATCCAGGGTGAGCACCAACAGCAACATTATTCTCTTTTGCAATTTTAATTGTTTTGTCCATAATCAATGGGTCACCTGCATGCCAACCACAAGCACAATTTACACTGGTAACACATTTCATGATTTCTTCGTCCATTCCAAGTTTGTAAGCTCCATAGCCTTCACCAATGTCAGAATTTAGATCTACAAAAAATTTCATAATTTTCCTCCTTGTGTAAAAAAATTTAGTTATAAACTTCTAATATAGTTTCTTTTCTATAATTGATATAATACTTTTTTTATTTTAGATTGTCAATAAATTATTGATAGATTACATTATATGTTAAAAATGTTAGATTTTAAAATAATAATATAATTAACTTTTGTAAAGTTGTAATTGACAGATAAAAAAATATATGTTAATCTAAAACTATATGTGCACTCATAGCTCAATTGGATAGAGCATCTGACTTCGGATCAGAGGGTTGTGGGTTCAAGTCCTACTGGGTGTGCCATACCTTTTAATAAAATCTCATAAACTTTCAAAAGTAGATAAAACGGATAGTTTGTGATTAAAGAATTTCAATAAAATTTCAAAAATTGCTATAAAATTAAAAATTGTAGCAGAAAAATAGCAGAAAAATTTAAAACAGAGGCTGATATTAAACCCCTGTTTTTTCATTGTTTTATAGATTATCAAGTTTATCTAATATTTCTAATTTTTTGTCTTTCATTACATGAGTGTAAATATCCATTGTGGTTGACATATCACTGTGACCCATTAGAGATTGTACAGTTTTAATTGGGATATCTAACTCAAAAAGTCTTGTAGCATAACTATGTCTAATACTATGGAAACTCCTATACTCTATTTTTAATTTTTTACATAAAGATATCATCCTACGTTGAGGTTTTTTTCTATTAAATGGTTTCCCATCAAGTGTAAAAATCAAATCATAATCTTTAGGTAATGTTTTTAATAAATCTAAAACTTTACTAGGTAATGGTATTTCCCTTTTACTATTTTTAGTTTTTAAATCTTTAAATTCATAGGTTAAAATGTTTTTTCCTACGTCCACAACGTGAACTCTTTTACCATATTGTCTTTCAACACTCAATATATTGTCTTTTATATCAGACCATTTTAATGCTAAGACCTCACCTAATCTCAATCCAGTGTAAAAAGTAAAAAATATCAAACAATCAATTATATCTTTTTTATTTAAACTATCTAAAATTAAATTTTGCTCCTGCTTAGAAAAGACATTGTATTTTTCTTTTTTCTTTTCTTTTTGTAAAATTATGCCTCCACAATAATCCCTAACCATAATACCTTGAAAGATGGCAAATTTTATACAAGAATGGATATGTATATATGTTCTCTTGATTTGACCTGCTGTAAACTTTTCTTGTAACTCATTAAAATATTGCTGTAAATCGTTCAAGGTTATTTGATTAGCTCTTTTATTTGCTATATTAAAATCTTTAAGTCTTAATCTATATGTAGTTTCATAGACGCTAAATGTGTTATCACTAATGTCCATTTTTTTAAAATTAAATATCCAATCTTTAAATAGATTTCCAAAAGTTATATTAGAATTAGAAGACATATTATTTTTTGCTTCATATTTAGCTTTATCCATTTTATTTAAGACAATAGATTTTTTATAACTACCAAAACTCTTTTTAATTTGTTTACCATTACCATCATATCCAACAGTAACAGAGCCTTTATAATATGGTTTACCATTAAGAGTTGTGGTTATAATACTACCTTCACCGTTCGATTTTTTAGCCACTATATCACACTCCTTTCAAAAAATTGACGTACTTAAATAGAGTGTGTTATAATCTAATTACGAACCAAAAAGATATAACCACTCTTTTTAGCCCCTATAGTGATACTGAGAATATCACTGCTGGGGTATTTTTTTATTTATAGATCTATCATTACTTTTACAACTTTACCATATTCTACAAAATCATCAAATTCATTCACAACCTTATCATCATAAGCTAAATTAAATGAATGTAGAATTAATCTGTCTTTTACTACTTTTTTTTGTTTAACAAAATTTTCATCATTTAAATTAAATGCACCTATTTCTCCACTTTCAATTTGTATATCCTTTTTTATTATGATAGTAGAGCCATTTGGTATTTTAGGCTCCATACTATCTCCTTCAACTTTTACAGCAAAATATGTTGTTCCATTTTTCTTTAATCCAAAAACTGGAATCATTTCTATAAATTCAGAATTACTAGCTCCATATCCTGCTGAAATGCTTTCATATAAAGGTATCATTATATAGTCAGTATTTACAGTATTCATATCTATATTAGAATCTTCTTGTTTTTTTTCTTCCCAGTCATATTTTAAACCAGCTTGGTATCTATTTTTAATATCACTTCTTCCCATTAAGTAGTCCATGTCAACATTAAAATAATCACATATTTCTTGTAAAGTATTTGGTCTAGGAATTCTTTGACCTTGTTCCCACATACTAATAGTACTTATTCCAACATCAAAAATTTTAGCCATTTGACTTTGAGTTAAAGAATTTTCTATTCTAAGATCTAAAATTCTATCTTTAATTTCAGCCATTAATATCACCTCTTAAAACAATTATACACCATTCGTGGAAAAAATCAAGAAAATTTTTTCACGAAAAGTGTTGACAAAAATTTTAAGATATGATAACATTATTTTGTTCACAAAAAGTGAAATAGAAAAAGGGGGTGATTTTATGACTATAGGTGAGAAATTAAAAAAACTTAGAGGTAATAAAAGACAAATAGAAATAGCAAAAGAACTAGGAATTTTACCTTCAGCTTACTCTAACTATGAGAATGATTATAGAATTCCAAATGATGAAACAAAGAAAAAAATAGCCGACTATTATAAAAAAACAGTAGATGAAATATTTTTTTAAATAAAAATTTCACTTTAAGTGAAAAAGAAAGGAGGACTATGGAAAGAGAAGAAAAGATATTAAATAAAGCAAAGGAATTAATGAAAGAGTTAAAACCTTTGACTTATAGGGAAAGAAAAATGGTTTTGGAATTTTTAATACAGTTAATAAATGTAGATGGTTGGATAGATAACCCTCATAAATAACAAGGGTTATCACAAAATTAATAAACAAGTTGTAAAAATATTGGATTGATGGCATAGGTTTTATTTTCAAAAGAAATTTCTATTAGTGGGGACTGTAAGATAGTTTCTTTGAATACTTTCAAATCTTGCTCATCTAATCTGTCAACTCTTATTGGAGATTCACTTAATAACCATTTATTAATGGGTAATCCGTTAATAAGAGTATCAGTATTAGTAATATCAACCCAATTACCGAGTAAACAAGCATAAACTTTAGCAGACATATTAATCACCTCCTCTGAGATGATTATATCACAAATAAAAGGAGGTATATATGACAAGATTGGATTTTGAAATGGAAGTAAAAAGAGTATTAAGAGAAAAAGGTATTACCCAAGCAGAATTATCAAAACTACTTGGAATAAAACCATCTTATTGCTCTGACATAATTAGAGGAAACAGAAATGGAGGAGATGTTAAGAAAAAAATGATTAAATTCCTTGGGATTAAGGAGTGATTGAATGGGTGACCTTAGATTAAAAAATCAAATAACAAGTTTGGAATTATTGGATCAAATAAATCTTTTTAGAAAAGAAGAGTATAAGGAAAAGTTAAAAAATAATACTTTAACAGAAGCTCAAAAGAAAAGAGGAAAAGCTGTTAAGTTAGAACATTATGATTTGCTTGACATAATAAGAGATGAATTTTCAGAAGAATTACAAGAAGGAAAAATTTCCGTCTTGTTCTATAAGACTAAAATTGGGAATGGAGCGACAAAAGAAAATCCATATTTTATCCTAACTCTTAGCCAAGCTAAACAGGTTTTATTGAGAGAAAGTAAATATGTTAGGCGAGCAATTATTCACTACATAGAAGTATTGGAACAAGCAATTTTAGATAAAGCTAAGAGTGAGTGGCTACTAACAAGACAACAGGGAAAATTAGTTAGAAGAGAAGAAACAGATGCCATTCAAATATTAATAGAATATGCAAAGAAACAGGGTAGTCAACATTCGGACAAACTATATATGACTTATAGTAAGTTAGTAAATTCACTTGTTGGGATAAAGGCAAATTCAAGGGATAAGGTTGATTTTGGAATATTGATGGTAATAAGACAATTGGAAGATATGTTTACAAGAGTAATAACAAGTTCTATGGAAAATGAAATACACTACAAAGAAATCTATCAAATCTGTAAAAAACAAGGCACCCAATTTATAGAAATTGTTAATGGAAATGTAAAAAGTCTTGGATACGTGAATTAAAAGGAGGAGCATGAAAAAAGTAAAAGAAATTAAAGTATCAAAGATCACTTTTCCAGACTATATAAGTCCTAAAAAAGTAAAAGAAATTTGTGAAGCTATAAAATCTGGAAAAGTAATAATTGTAAAGGGTACTCAAAAAGCAACAGGTAAAACAACTGTTACAGATATTTTAAAAGAAAATGGGTTTGTTGCTTTTGAGAAGTTTGAATGCATAGAAATAGAGATATAAAAAATTATCTATCTCTAGCTACAAGTTGTTTTAAAGATTTTTCAGAGATATTAAACATCCAATTTATACCACTATCAGTTGGAGCATACTTGAATCCGAGTTTCAACATAGCTCCTTTGAAGGTGCCATTTGAAATATAAAAGCCATCTCTTGACCTAGAAAATAGATGCTTTAACCCATAAGACGTATGTTTGGTATTTATTGTACTTATTTTAAGAATTAAATCACACCAATCCAAAAGAATATCTTGTTCTTCTTTTGTAAGGTAGTTAAATTCACTTGGGTCATTATAGGTTATATCTTTTGGATAATTTGGAACAATATCTTTAGACATAATAATCACCTCCTTTGAGATGATTATAGCACAAAAGAAAGGAAAGGAGATAAATTAATGGAAAATATACTTAATGGATTTAAATTGGAAGGAACAACAAATGAAATAAAAAAGTTAAATCAACTCATAGAAGAAAAGAGATTAACAAGAGATGATTTAACTTTAATAGTGAAAACTATGGAAAAAAATGATGGTGAAAAGGTTCAAATTTTTAAAGCAGGGATATATGAAGAATACGACATAGAAATTAAAGGTAAGTATTCCTCAAGAGATGAAAAAATAAATATTCCTGATAAATGCTTAGCTATTCTTATTGATATAAGCTAAATAGGATTTATAAATAGTTTTAAATTCTGATATAGGTGCTAAAGCTCCATACTTTAACTTGCTATTCATATAAGATACTAATCTGTCTTCTTCAGATGTATCAGGGAAAGTCTTATCTCTTAATATATCTCTAGCAATATCACCTTTAATACTGTCAGAATTTGGGTACTGAGACGTTTTTAACCATTCGATAAAAGATTTCAAAGTAATCACCTCCTTCGAGATGATTATAACACAAAAGAAAGAAAGGAAATTATTATGGAAGATTTATATTTTAAGAACTGTGAAACAAAGATAATATTTGGATTGGTTGTACTGGGAGGTAAACCACAAATGGACTTATTAGGGATTGACTACAACCACTATTCTGATAAAAAAATAGCTGAAATTTGGTACTCAAATATCAAAGATGTGTTGACCAATAGTAAGCATGAAATGAGAGATGTAGCATTAGATAATTTAGAAAAACTTTATAAAGGTATGAAGCATTAAAGGAGGTTAAAAATGAGTTGCAAAGAATTTAAAAGGTTATTAGGAAAAATACAATTTCCTGCTACTGCAAAATTAAAAGATGCGGTAAAGGTAATGGAAGCATATCAAAAAATGGAGGCGAAAAATGGAAAATAAAAATGAAAATTTTGCAAGAGCATCTTTAAAAGATGTAATTAAATACAAAGTGAAATGGCTACTGAAAACTCTTTGGTTCTGTATAAATAGACCTTTTGATATTTTAATGGAATGTGTGTAAGGAGGAGTTATGGAAGAAAAGATGATGTTGACAATGCCAGAAACTGCTAAATTGACAAATATTGGTGTTGCAAAATTAAAACAAATAGCAAGAGAATATTCTGATTTTCCTTTTATAAAAGTTGGTGTCAAGCACTTAGTGATTAAAGATAAGCTTCCAGACTGGTTTGAGAAGCACAAGGGAGAAGAGTTATGAAGAAATTAGCAATAGTTTTAGCATCAATATTAGTTATAAACAAAAGAAAAACATCTGACACTACCGACCAAAGTAGCACAGATGTTCAAAACAAAGGGTAGGTAACCCCTTACTTACCCTTGATTTTACTACAAATATTAAAAAATATCAAGGAGGAAATATGGGAAATAATAAAAATTTATTAACCGAAACACTTAATCTATTAGAAAAGAACAATAGAACTTGGGAAGATGTTAAAGAGGTCTTTGTTGTAGGGAAGTATAACATAGGGAAAGAAAAATTTTATAAATTAGCAGGAGCAGCTAATTATAACTGGAATAGAGATGAAATAAATGAAAAGCTAATAATAAAAGGAGCAGATTTTATTATTAATGTAAATTATGCTGATGGATTTAGAACTTATTTAGATTTTATAGATTTAAAAGTCCCAGAAATAACAAAAAATGAACCAGTATTCTTTACTTGGTTTGAACATAAGCACATAGCGGATTAAGGGTGATGTAGATGTTAAAAGCAAAATTTATAGACAAAATTTTGAAAGTTATGGCAGATGAAGCTTCTAAGATTTGGATAGATGATAAGGAAGTAACAGTATGTTTCAAGAATTCAAAAGATGTAGACGGTAATGCTGAAATACTTAAACATATCTACACTCTACAACTTAATAAGGTTGTTGGAGAGTACAGAATAAGAATAGATTATGAGTTTAAAAATATAGAAATTCATAAAGGTACTAAGTTTGTACGCCTAAGAAACTTCAATAGCTGTGAGAATAAAATCTGGACTGCTATCTTAGAAGATTTGGAAATAGATAAGAATAAGGAGCTTAACTTATGAAAAACATTGAATTTACAAACAAAATATTAGAAGCAATGCAATATAAAATTCAGGAATTAGAAATAGATAAAGAAGAAATAAAAATTACATTTTTAGAAGATATAGATCCTGAAGAACAAAAACTAATTACCAATTTTATTGAAGGCTTAAATTTAAGTTCGCAAATAGATATGCCTATATCTATTCTTTATAGAAATAAAATATTAGATATTTATAAAACTAAAAAAAGTATTAGGTATTTTAGTTTTGCAGGAAAATTAGATAAATTATGGTCTTTAGCACTAGAAGAAATAACTAATTTGAAAAGGAAAAGAAGGGAAAGATAGTTATGGATATAAAAGAATATAATGCTCAAAATATGGGGAAGCAAGTTCTTGTATTAATAGGAGAGGAGATAAAAAGTTTATTGCACTTTTCTACAATTGCTAAAAATGAAAGTATTAATGGTTTAATTGTATCAGGAAGTTATGTTGGATTCACTGATACATATAGATTGGCAGTAATAAAAGATACAAGAGAAGAATTACCAGGAACAGATACTAAGATTTACTCAGTATCAGTATTAGAAGAACTTAAAAAAGCTAAATCTATGGCAGTACTAAAAGATGGAAGATTAGCCATTCAGGTAGGTAGTGAAGTAACAGAATACGATCCTATTCCTAATGCAAAAGTACCTGATATAAAAATATTCATTAATAACTACGAATATGAAAGCTATTCAAGTGGAAAAGCTGTTGAAAAAATAACTGATGATATAGTTTGGAAAATGTTAAAACTAGTAGATTCATCTGATATAAAAAGATACTTCTCTTTTGAAGATGGAAAACTGATAGTGGAAGCTTATCCTAATGGCAATTCTGTATTATTGTTAGATGTTTTAGAACTTGATAATAAAAAAGCTAAATTAAAAACTACTCTGAATTTTAAATATATGGACTTATGGTTGAAGTATGTGAAAGATGAAAAGTTTGATATTGCTTTAGCTAAAAATAATAGGAATGCTTGTCAGTTTAGTAAAGATAATCTATTTTATATAGTTATGCCTGTGGTATTGAGAGATTAAAGGAGAGAGCAAAAATGTCTAAAATAGAGGAAGTATTGGAATATGTAAGAAGTAATACTTTTGCAACAAATAAAGAAATTTCAGATGATTTGAATATGAGCGAGGGTGTTGTTAAAACTTACCTTAATAGATTGAAAAATAAAGGCTACTTAGAAAAAATAGGCACAGAATATAAGGTTTTAAAAGAAATGCCTGCCAACAAATCTAGCTATAAGCAAGAAATTATAAAAGAAATGTTGGAAGTTTATATGGATGATTTTAGAGAAATTAAGGTAATCAATGAAAAAATTAGAGTTGGGGAACTTATTATAAGACTTGTGGATAAATTGTAGGAGGACTAAATGACAAAATTTTTAATAAATGGAATTTGGTATGAATTGGTGCTAGAAGATAATGGTATAGCGGTTTTACAAGATATGTATGGATGTACTTTAACTATCCCAGTTAAAGATTTATGGAAATACATGGAATAAAGGAGGTGTTCAGTATGCAGGTAAAAAATAAAAAGTCTGTTGCGACTACCACATCATCAACAGACAAACATACAACTTTTAAATATAAAGTACCACATAATTTAAAAAAATGCAAATAGGAGGATATAAAAATGGTAAAAGTAGAATTTACAGGAAGTGTGGAAGAAGTTAAAAAGGAAATAAGAGAGTTTATAGAAGTGAACTGTACAGAAGTAATTTCTGATACAGAAAAAGCTAACTCTAATGTAGAAGAGAAGAAAGAAGAAGTTAAAAAGGTAGAAGAAACCCCTACTCAAAAGCTGCCAACTGCTCCAGCTAAAAAGGAAGAAGCACCTGTAGAGGTTGCAACTCCTTTACCAACTAAGACAGCTGAATATACTGCAGCAGATTTACAAAAAATAGCAGCAGCTTGGGTAAATAAGGATATAGATAATAACAGAACAGTATTAGTAAATCTATTATCTAGTTTTGGAGTTAAGGCTATAACAGTTTTACCAAAAGAAAAATATGGAGCTTTTGTTCAAGAGCTTAAAAAATTAGGAGCTGATATTTAATGGCACATGCACTATTAGGACCTTCTAGTGCTGCAAGGTGGATAGCTTGTCCACCTTCTGTCAAACTCTGTGAACAATTTGAAGATGCAGAAAGTGAGTATGCAAAAGAAGGTAGTTTGGCACATGAGATAGCAGAGTTGAAGGTAAGAAAAATAATAGATCCTGGATTAACTTCTAGGAAATTTACGGCTGCAATGAAGAAACTTAAAGAAAAAGATTTATACCAGGAAGAAATGCAAGGGTACACAGATGAGTATGTGGAGTTTATCCAGGAACAGATGTACAGTTATCCAACTACCCCGCATATAGCAGTAGAACAGAAAGTAGATTTTTCAGAATATGTTCCTGGTGGATTTGGAACCGCAGACTGCATCTTAATCTCTAATGATACTTTACACATTATAGATTTTAAATATGGAAAAGGTGTTCCTGTAAGTGTTGAAAACAATGCTCAGTTACTTCTGTATGCATTAGGGGCTTATCTCGCTTACGAAATGATATTTCCAATAGAACATATTAAAATGTCAATCGTACAGCCAAGATTGACTGGCATAGACACTTGGGAATGTAGATTGGATTACTTATTAGAGTTTGCAAAGATAGCACAAGAAAAGGCTGCTATGGCTTTAAAAGGTGAAGGAGATTTTAACTGTGGAGAACACTGTAAATTCTGTAAAGCTAAAGCTACCTGTAAAGCAAGAGCTAATGCTAATTTAGAGCTAGCAAAGTACGAGTTTAAGTCTGTAGACCTATTAACTTTAGAAGAAATTGGAGAAATACTGCAAAAAGCACATGATTTAGATACCTGGGTAAAAGAAATAGAAAAATATGCTCTAGCAGAAAGTTTAAAAGGAAATAATGTTCCTGGCTGGAAGGCTGTTAATGGTAAAGGTAGCAGAAGTTTTAAAAATACAGATGATGCTATAAAAGTACTTAAAGAAAATGGAATTGCAGAAGAGCTTCTATATGAAAGAAAGTACTTAACTTTAGCACAGATAGAGAAAGTAATTGGCAAAAAAGATTTTAATAATCTAGTTGGAAATTTAATAGTTATGAATGTAGGGAAGCCAACTCTTGTAGATGCTTCTGATAAAAGAGAAGCTATAACAAACAAGATAAAGGCAGAAGATGAATTTAGTGTAGTTGATGATATTAATAATTTATAAATGAAGGAGAAGTGATATTTATGGCAAATGATACTAGAGTAATGACAGGGAAAGTAAGATTAAGTTATGTGCATTTATTTAAACCTTATGCAGCAGAAAAAGGGCAAGAAGAAAAGTATAGCTGTACAATTCTAGTTCCAAAAACTGATGTACAAACTAAAGCAAAATTAGATGCGGCAATAAATGCAGCAATTGAAAAAGGAATTAGCAGTGTGTGGAATGGAGTTAAACCTCCAAAACCAACTATCCCTATATATGATGGAGATGGAATAAGACCTTCTGATGGAGAGGAATTTGGTCCTGAATGTAAAGGTCATTGGGTATTTACAGCAAGTGCAAAAATTGACTATCAACCAGGAATTGTAGATATAAAAGCACAACCAATTCTTAATCAATCTGAGATTTACTCAGGGATATATGCAAGAGTATCAGTAAACTTTTTCCCTTATGCAGTAAGTGGTAAGAAAGGAATAGGTTGCGGACTTGGTAATGTACAAAAGTTAATGGATGGAGAACCTTTATCAGCTGTAGGAATTAAGGCAGAAAATGAATTTGGTGAGGTTGAAATAGATCCAGTAACTGGAGAACCATTATTATAAAAAAACTTATAGAAGGGCAGTGAAAACTGCCTTTCAATTTCAAAAAGGAGCGATTATGAGAACTTTAAATATAGACATAGAAACATTTAGCTCTGTAGATATAGGAAAATCAGGTGTGTATAAGTATGCAATGAGTGATGATTTTCAGATACTCTTATTTGCATACTCAATTGATGGCCAAGATGTAAAAATCATAGACCTCGCACAAGGCGAAGTTATCCCACAAGAAGTATTAAACCTTTTAAAAGATGAGTCTTGTATTAAGTATGCATACAACGCTGTCTTTGAGTGGTGGTGTCTGAATAAGGCAGGGATTGAAACTCTTTTAGAACAGTGGCAATGTACTATGGTACATGGTCTTTATTGTGGCTACACAGCAGGATTAGCTGCTATTGGTAATGCTATGGGATTGCCGCAAGATAAGAAAAAGCTAACAACAGGTAGTGCTCTAATAAGATACTTCTGTATACCTTGCAAAGCTACTAAAAGTAATGGCAACAGAACTAGAAATCTACCTCAACATGCTCCAGAGAAATGGGAGTTGTTTAAGGAGTATTGTATCCAAGACGTAGTTACAGAAATGGAAATAGGTAGAAGATTAAGCGCTTTTCCTGTCCCTAATAGAGAATGGGAGCTTTGGCAACTTGACACATCCATGAATGCATACGGTGTAAGAGTTGATAGCGATTTAGTGAATGGTGCTCTGTATATAGATGCATTATCCAGGGCTAATTTACTAGAAGAAGCAAGAGAGATAACAAAGTTAGACAATCCCAATTCTACAAGTCAGTTACTAAATTGGTTAGAAGAAGCAGGAGAAGAAGTTGAGAACTTACAAAAAGCTACCGTGGAAAAAATGGTAGGTACTTTAGAAGATGGAAAAGCTAAAAGAGTGTTAGAAATAAGGCAAGAGCTTTCTAAAACATCTGTTAAGAAGTATAAAGCTATGGATGAAGCAATGTGCAAAGATGGGAGAGTGAGAGGGCTCTTGCAATTCTATGGAGCCAACAGAACTGGAAGATATGCAGGAAGATTGGTTCAAGTACAGAACTTACCTCGTAACTATATAGAAACTTTAGATGTTGCTAGGAGTATCATAAAAAAAGGTGACGGAGAACTATTAGAGCTAATTTATGGGAACATACCTGACACTTTATCACAACTTATTAGAACTGCATTTATCCCATCAGAAGGAAATCACTTTGTTGTATCTGATTTCTCAGCAATAGAGGCAAGAGTTATAGCATGGCTTGCTGGAGAAGAGTGGAGAATGGAAGTATTCAAAACTCATGGAAAAATTTATGAAGCCTCAGCCTCTCAAATGTTTGGAGTGCCAATAAGCACAATAGCAAAAGGTGAAGAAAATTATCATCTTAGAGCCAAAGGTAAAGTTGCAGAGCTAGCCCTAGGTTACCAAGGTAGTGTTGGAGCTTTAACTGCTATGGGTGCAGCAGATATGGGCTTAACCGATGAAGAAATGAAAGACATTGTTGATAGATGGAGAAAATCATCTAAAAGAATTGTGGAGCTATGGTATGCATTAGAGAATGCAGCAGTTGAAGTTTTAGAAACTGGAGAACCTCAAATGGTTAAGTGTGTAAAGTTAGCAAGAGAGTATGACTTTATTTATGGCCAAGACTTTTTCACAATAGAATTGCCAAGTGGTAGAAAACTTTTCTATCCAAAACCTTTTTTAAAAGAAAACCAATTTGGACAAATGCAGATGCATTATATGGGTATTAACCAAACATCTAAGAAGTGGGAAGTTATCCCAACTTATGGTGGAAAATTAACAGAAAATATTGTACAAGCTATAGCAAGAGACTGCTTAACTGAAACGCTTTTAAGAATAAAAGATAAAGGTTGGCCAATAGTATTTCATGTTCATGATGAGGTAATACTTGACGTTCCAAAATCTGTAGAATTAGAGGAAGTTATCAAGACTATGACAGATGAAATAAGTTGGGCCAAGGGATTAATATTAAATGCTGCTGGGTTTACTGGCAGTTATTATATGAAAGATTAGGAGGAAATTATGCATATAGGTAGAAAAATTAAAAAATATAGAGATGAAAATAACTTGTCTCAAAAAGAATTTGCAGAAAAAATAGGAGTTACTCAAGGCTTTTTGTCTTATGTAGAAAATGGAAGACTCAATATAGAAAGTCCAACTCTTGAAAAGAAAATATTAATTGCTATTGGAGAAGAAACTGAAAATAAGACAGAAAAGGCAGTGAAAGAAGTACTTGTGAATGATAATGTTCACTCTCCAAAGCATTACATGATTCCAGGTTGTAATTTTGAAAGTAAGCATTTAGCTGATGCTATAGTTGAAGGTATGCCTAATCCTTTATGTACCAGAATATGGAATGTAGTTAAGTACCTAGTTCGTGCTGAGAAAAAGAATGGCAAAGAAGATTATCAGAAAGCTATTGAATACCTAACTTGGACCTTAAAAGGAAATGAAATTTCTCAACGTCTTAGTGGAAGCAGAATAAATACAATCACTGATAAATTAAAAACTGATTGGACTACTATAATACTTGGGATATGTGAAGGATTACCATCTAATAAAGCTTTATTGTTAAATGAGGCTTTTAGGAATTTAATTACTTTAGATATTCAGGAAACAATTAACTGCGTAACTAAAATAATAGAACTTGTATAAAAGGAGACATCAGATGGAGAACTCAAGAAAATTAGTAATATCAGAAGCAAATAACAGATTATCCAAGCAATGGGTAACGACTGAAATTACCTGGTCTGAATTTGTGGATAGATTAGGAAAACCAAAAATAACAGCTGAAACATTAGATGAGTTCTTATCTTATTCTAAGTCTAAGCAAGATGATATTAAGGATGTTGGAGGTTTTGTTGGTGGAAAGTTAAAAGGGAATTTAAGAAGAAATGGAACTGTTGAAAGTAGAAGTTTAATAACTCTTGACTTAGACAACTTAGCTTATGAAGATGATACTAAGATTATAAAAACTCTTAATAGCTTAGAGTGTGCTTATGCGGTGTATAGCACTCGTAAGCACCAAACTACTAAACCTAGAATAAGGGTCATATTTCCATTAGCTGAAGATGTTTCTGCAGATGAGTATGAACCAATAGCAAGAAAGGTAGCATCATTTATAGGGTTGCGTTATTGCGACCCTACTACCTTTCAAGCAGTTAGGTTGATGTATTGGCCAAGCCATTCTATTGATAGCGATTATGTCTTTACTTATGCAGATAAGCCTATGCTAGATGGTGCTGCAATTCTTAATATGTATGACAACTGGAAAGATATATCAACCTGGCCAGAAGTTCCAGATGCACAAAAACTCCACCAGAATATGTTGAAGAAGCAAGAAAACCCTTTAGAAAAAGAAGGAATGGTAGGAGCATTTTGCAGAAGATTTAATGTCTATCAGGCCATAGATGAATTTTTATCAGGTGTATATGAACCTTGTGATGTAGCTGATAGATTGACCTTTGTAGGTGGAAGTACTACTGCTGGAGCTATTGTATATCAAGATGGACTTTTCCTATACTCACATCATGCTACTGACCCTTGTAGTCAAAAATTAGTAAATGCTTTTGACTTAGTAAGATTACATAAATTTGGACATTTAGATATACAAGCAGAAGTTAATACTCCTGTGGCCAAACTGCCATCTTGGATAGCTATGAAAGAATGGGTAATGGCAAAGACAGATGTTAGAAAAGATTTATTAAAAGAAAGACAACAAAAAGCTATTGCAGAATTTTCAATAGTAAATGATAAGAATGAAGAAATTTTAGAAGGTGAAATAGTTGAAGATGATGACAACTGGAAAGATAATATCCAGTACAGTGCAGATGGTATGAAAGCTCTTAGCACTCTGTCCAACATAATTTTAATTTTAAGAAATGATAAGGAATTAAAGTTTAAAATTTTCAAAGATATCTTTTCATCAAGAATATTAGTAAGAGATGGAGTACCTTGGGATAGGAAATTTGAAACCCCTGACAGAATTTGGACTGATACAGATGATGCAGGTCTTAGATGGTATTTAGAAAGCAATTATGGAATCACTTCCACAAATAAAATCATAGATGGAGTTAATCTAATTGCAGAAGAAAATGCAGAAAATAAAGTAACAACAAGACTTCAATCTACACAGTGGGATGGAGAAAAGCGATTAGAAACTTTATTTATAGACTACTTAGGTTGTGAAGATAATGTATATACTAGAGAAGTTTCCAAGAAATCTCTAGTTGCAGCAGTAAGAAGGGCTATTTATGGGGGAATTAAATGGGATAATATGCCTATTTTAATTGGGCCACAAGGAGTGGGTAAGAGTACCTTTTTAAAAATATTAGGTATGGATTGGTACAATGATAGTTTAGTAAATGTAGAAGGTAAAGATGCATGTGAGTTAATTCAAGGAAGTTGGATTCTTGAAATGGGTGAACTTAGTTCATTAAGAAAATCAGAGTTGAACCTGGTAAAAAACTTTTTAAGTAGAACAGATGATATCTTTAGAGCATCATATGGACGTAGAGCCCAAAAATATCCAAGAAGATGTGCATTCTTTGGAACAGCAAATGATACTAACTTCTTAAGAGATGAGACAGGGAATAGAAGATTCTGGCCAATAGATTGTTTTATACATAAGCCTATAAAATCTATTTTTAATGACTTAAAAGATGAGTTAGACCAAATATGGGCTGAAGCTTGTGAACTTGCAAAGAATAAATTTTATAGTTTAGTTTTATCAAAAGAAGCTGAGAAAATCGCAAAAGAAGAACAAGAGGCTCACTCCGAAGATAATGTATTTAAGGGGATAATTTTAGACTACTTAGATAAGAAAATTCCAAAGAATTGGAATTCTTTAGATGCTTTTGCAAAAAGGACTTTTTTAGATGAATATGAAACTATGAGTAAGCAGTATGATGAAAATGATCTAATTCTAAGAGATAAAGTTTGTGCGGCTGAAATATGGGAAGAAGCACTAAAAAATAGTATTAGGTTTATGAAAAAAAGTGACAGTATTGAGATTAATAAAGTCTTAGCATCTCTAAAGGAATGGGAAAAAATGAAAACCTCATCTAAATTTGGAAAATATGGAGTTCAAAGGGGTTATAAGAGAGAGATTCCATACTAAAAAAAGGTAACATTCTAGGGTCAACATTCTTGAAAAGGTCAACATTCTCAAAAATTAAGGGTCAACATTCTTTTTTGTTGTTACCTAGAATGTTGATTAGAATGTTGACCGAAAAAGTATTGATATTATTAGTTTTATTATTAATATTAAACAAAGTAACATTCTTTTATATATAAGTATAAAGAAATATAGAATTTAAAGGGTAAATATACTCTATAAAATCTATAAATCCTTTATTTCATATATATATATAGGAAATAATGTTTAGTTTGTTGTCCTTAAGATTGGAGAAAATTTTTATGAAAAAAAGTGAAAGAGAAATTGAGACCTATTTAGTCAAAAATGTAAAAAATAAAAATGGCTTGTGTATGAAGTGGACCTCTCCTGGAAATGCGGGAGTACCTGATAGGATAGTTATAGTTCCAGGAGGAGATATATATTTTGTAGAACTGAAAGCAGAAGGGAAAAGAGAAAATTTATCTCCTTTGCAGAAAAATTTCATACAAAAATTAAAAAACTTAAATTGTGATGTGAGAGTGATAGCTTCATTTCAAGAAGTAGATAAGTTTATTGAGGAGGTGATACATGATGAAGTTTCAACCACATGAATATCAAAAATACTGCATTGATAGAATGATAAATGGTGACAAATTGGGGCTTATGCTGGATATGGGTTTAGGAAAAACTATCATAACCTTATCAGCCATAGTGGATTTAAAATTTAATAGATTTGAAGTAGGAAAGGTATTAATAATAGCCCCAAAAAAAGTCGCAGAGGCTACCTGGACAGATGAGATAGCAAAATGGGACCATTTATCCCTACTAAAAACATCTCTTGTTTTAGGGGGCTTACAAAAGCGTATAAAGGCACTTGCTAAAACAGCAGATATTTATGTCATAAATCGTGAGAATGTAACTTGGTTAGTAGATTATTATAAAAATGCTTGGCCATTTGATATGGTGGTACTTGATGAGTGGTCTAGTTTTAAGAATCACCAGTCAAAGAGATTTAAAAGTCTGAAAGTTATTAGAAATAAAATAACTAGAATAGTTGGACTTACTGGAACACCTGCACCAAATGGGCTTATAGACTTATGGGCACAGTTATATTTATTGGATCAAGGTGAAAGACTAGAAAAAACTATAGGGAAATTTAGAGAAAGATATTTTGAACCTGGACAAAGAAATAGAACTGTGATTTTTAATTATGATGCCAAAGAGGGTTCAAATGAGGCTATACATGAAAAGATATCTGATATCTGCATCTCTATGAAAGCTGAAGATTATTTGGAACTACCAGACATAATCTATGAGCAAGTACCTGTAGTTTTAGATGGCAAGGCTAAGAAGTCATACGATGAGCTTGAGAGGAAAGCAATTCTTGAACTTGAAGACACAGAAATCACTGTTGCAAATGCAGCGGCACTGTCTAACAAGTTACTTCAGTTAGCAAACGGAGCTATCTATGACGAAAACAGAAAAGTCTTTGAAGTCCATGATTGTAAGATCGAAAGATTTTTAGAGCTGATAGAGCAATTAAATGGGAAACCTGCATTAGTATTTTATAATTTTCAACATGATAAGGACAGAATAATTGAAGCTTTGAAAGACTCGAAATTGAGAATAAGACTTTTGAAAACTCCACAAGACCAACTAGACTGGAACAGAGGAGAAATTGATATACTGCTAGCCCACCCAGCAAGTGCTGCTTATGGGCTTAACTTACAAGCTGGAGGTAATCATGTGATATGGTTTGGGCTTAACTGGAGTTTGGAATTATATCAACAAGCTAACAAAAGACTACACAGACAAGGGCAGACAGAAAAGGTAATAATCCATCATTTGGTTTGTAAAGAGACTAGAGATGAAGACGTAATGGAAGCTTTACGAAATAAAGGAGATGTACAAGATGCACTTGTTGAGAGTTTGAAAGTTAGAATTAAAAGAATTAAGGAGGAAAATAGAAAATGAGCGGAATACATTGTTCAAATTGTGATAGAAAAATTAAATCAGATGAAGAAATTATAGTGCATGAAGACGAGGTTTATTGCAGGGATTGTGTTGGAGAAAATACATATACATCATATTGGGTTGATGGGGAATGTATTGGAGATGAAACCGATATTGAGGACTATGATACAATAGAAGAATTTAAAAAATCTTTGGAGGAGGAGATAAAACATTGGGAAACTCAATTAAAAGAAAATGAGAAAACAGGAAATGAGAGATATATGAATTTTTACAAAGAAAAACTTGGAGATGCTAAAAGTAAATATGATAAATATTTTGGTGAAGATGGCATCTAAAATTTATGGCCCATATTGGTATCAAAAGAAAAAGTATTTATAAGGAAGTGAGATAATGGAAATAGACTTAAATAAACTAATGAATTATAAATCAATAGCTTATGCAAGCGATATAGCACAGTTAGATAAAGTTAAAGAAGAGTACCAAGAGTTGATGGATGAGATAGTAGTCAAAGATAATTTTAGCTATATAAAAAATAGAGATAACTTTGTAGCAGAAGCATTAGACTTAGTAACTGCTACAGTAAATTTACTACTATTGTGTGGATTAACTGAGCAAGACTTTGAGAAGCATATTGCAAAATTAGAATCATATAAAGTTGGAAAATATAAGAGCTAGGGAAGGAGTGGGATTAATATGGCATTAGAACACATAGTAAAAGATTTAAAAAAACAAGGATATATTGTAAAAACTATATTTCCAATACTGCCAAATAGTTTTGGATTTAATGATAGTTTTGAAAATTTAATTAATGATAATGGATTTTGGCTAGGAGATATAGCATACCCAGAAAAGCAAGAACCAATAAAATTTGGAGAGGATATTGAAGATTTTGAATTTACAACAGAAGATTTTAACAGTATAAAATGGAGGGGCTATAATTGGTTAGTTGTTATTGATAGAAAAACGGGAGAATATTTTGGCACTTCATATTTACAGGCATATAAAGATATTATGAATTTGACAGTTGAGGTGGTGGAGTAATGGCAACACAGGAGCAAAAGATAATTTTTAGAAAGATGGAAGAAATATTAAGAAACTATCCAAAGTATCAGAAAAGGATAGAAGTAGAAATAGAAAATTTAAAAAATCCACAAATAAAAAAATCATGTGGACCTGGCGGACAAGGTGGAGGGTGCTATGATTTCAAAAGTGAAATGGAGCAGATAGAGGAATTAAAACAAAGAATTTCTAACAATATTAGCAGGTATGAAGAAATAATTTTTAGGATAGATGAGTGTTTAAGTATGGTACAAGACCACAAGGATTATAATTTTATAAAAATGAAATACTTTGATAAAAAAACATATGAAGAAATAGCTGATATACTTAAAATTTCTCTAAAAAGCACTTATGGAATAAGAAATAGAATTTTAGGGGCTTTGGAGATACATTTTAAAACTCAAAGGCTAATAGAATTTTAAAAAAGGTAAAAACAGGGTAAAAAAGGGGTAAAAATAGGGTTATTGTCAGGTAAAAAATAATGTGATAGTATGATATCATATGAAAATAATTTAGATGACTTGGCTATAAGAAGTTAATCCTTCTTGGCTATCTAAGGGTACGATAATTCCTCCCTTACTTGAATAAAAGTAGTTTGAGACTCTACTCTAAAAAAGTCTTAATCTTATGGGGCATTAGTTTTAAAGACTAGAATATCAGCGATTGCTATTCATTGGTGCAAATCCAATATGCCCTTTATAAATAATTACATCAATACTTCTGTGGTTCGTATGAACAAGCTAAGGCTTTTACGGAAGTATTTTTTATTTAGAGAGGTTTTTATGAAAACGTATAAAAAACATTTTGATATAGGTTTTAGAGATGGACCAGTATTATTTGTACTAGGTAAATTATATATAGGAAGCTATATAGATACACATACAACCTTATTAAATAAGGTACTAGGGCTAAATTTAGAATTTGAAACAGTTGAAGAAAGTTTAAATATAAATAGAAATTCAGAAGAAATAACGAGATTTAAAGATATTGAAGGACAGGTTTTATTTGGAAACTTAGCACAAGGAACTATATACTGGGAGCATTTTAATGATAAGAAATTACTCAATAAAGTTGAGAAGTTGGAGCCTAATTATAGGCATAAAATTTTAGCAGAAGTACAAAAGCGAGGATAATTGGAGGTGAAGTAGCATTGAAATTAAATACAAGACAAAAGGCTTTTTGTGAATATTATGTAGCATCTGGAAATGCTACTGAAGCTGCAATAAAAGCTGGATATAAAGAAAAGTATGCAGGAGTAAATGCTGATAAATTACTAAAAAATACTAATATTCAAAAATATATTGAAGAACTACAAGAAAAAGCAAAAGGTAATAGGATTATGACAGCAATAGAGAGAAGAGAATTTTTAACAAGTATGATAAAAGATGGAGCTGTTAAAGATACCGATAGATTAAAAGCATTAGATATATTAAATAAAATGGATGGAGAGTATACTCAAAAGGTTGAGGTAAATGGAAATATAAACTCTAATCCATTCTCTAATCTTACAACTGATGAATTAAAAGAAATAATAAAAGATTAAAGGAGGTGTTGTGGGGGTGTATGATAAAGAATTAATAAAATTAGAAGCTAAAAAAGAATTAGCTAGAAGAGATTTTTGGTATTATTGTAAATTACTAGGTAAAAAAGATTTTTACAATGATAAAAAAGAATATTTAAAAGATTTATGTAATCAGTTACAAAGTTTTATTGATTCTAATAAAAAGATATTAGTTATTAATATGCCTCCAAGATTTGGTAAATCTTACACAGCAACTTTATTTGTTCAGTGGTTATTAGGAAGAAATAACAAATTAAAAATTATGACAGGATCATATAATGAAACTCTTTCTTCTACATTTGCTAAACAAGTAAGAGATATGATAGCAACAGAACAGACACAAGGAGTAACAGTTTATAGAGATATATTCCCAGATACTAAGATTAAGTATGGTGAAGCTTCAATGAATAAGTGGGCTTTGGAAGGAAGTCAAGTTGCAAATTATTTGGCTACATCTCCAACAGGAACTGCAACAGGTTTTGGAGCAGATTTAATAGTTATAGATGACTTAATAAAAAACTCTGAGGAAGCATATAACTCTAATGTACTTGAAAAGCATATTGATTGGTTTACTAATACAATGTTATCAAGAACAGAAAAAGGTTTTAAATTAATAATTATAATGACCAGGTGGGCAAGTAATGACCTAGCTGGTTTTATTTTATCTAATTATGATGATGTGGTCCATATAAATTATAAAGCTATCAATGATGATGGAACACCTTTAGATGAAGGAACATTATCACTTGAGGACTTTGAGTTTAAAACTAAGAATATGGCAAAAGAAATTGTGTATGCCAACTACCAACAAGAGCCTATTGACATCAAGGGTAGATTATATGGAGAGTTTAAAACTTATGTAGATTTACCAAAAGAAAAGATTGTTAAAATATCTGCCTATTGTGATACAGCTGACACTGGAGATGATTTTTTATGTAATATCATTTATGCAGATTGCAAAGATAGTGCTTATATACTAGATATTATCTATACCAAAGAAGCTATGGAAATAACAGAACCTATGGTTGCAGAAGTATATAAAAAGTTTAATGTAAATGTTGCAGATATAGAAAGCAACAATGGTGGTAGAGCATTCGCAAGAAATATTGAAAGAATTACAAGAGATAAAGGAAATTATAAGACAGTTGTTAAATGGTTCCATCAATCAGGAAATAAGATAGCAAGGATACTATCAAATAGTGCTTGGGTTAATGCAAATATCTACATGCCTGTTGATTGGAAAAATAAATGGAGTGAATTTGCAAAAGATATTATTTCTTATCAAAAGGAAGGTAAGAACAAGCATGATGATGGACCAGATGCTTTAACTGGTGTTGCTGAAAAAATGGCAAGTGATGGATACAATTGGAATCTATAAGGGAGTAAATATGTTTGAGTTTATAAAAAACTTGTTTAGGAGAAAAAGAGATATGAATGGAGTACCTATAAAGGAATTAGAACTAATAATAAGAAATTTCTTGGCTAGTGATAAACTAAAAGAAATGCAACTAGGAGACAATTATTACAAAGGTAAGCATGATATTTTAAATAGAGTTAGAAAAGTGATAGGACAAGATGGGAATTTAGTTGCAGCAGCTAATTTAACTAATAATAAAATTGTAGATAATAAATTTGCTGGTGCTGTGGATCAAAAAACAGATTACTTATTATCAAAAACACCTAGTCTTTCATCAAAAAATGAAAAGGACATGGATAACTTAAACAAAATATTTAATAGTAAATTTTTCAAGCTATTACACTCAATAGGTAAAGGAACCTATTTGAATGGAATAGCTTTTTTATATATCTATTATAATGAAAAAAGTGAATTTTCATTTAAGAGGTTTAAAGGAAGTGAAATTATACCTATATGGAAAGATAATGATCATACTGAACTTGACTATGTTATAAGAATATATAAAACTAAAAAATTCACTGGATATGATTATAAGGAAGTTACTAATATTGAAGTTTACACATTAGAGGGAATAGATTATTATACTTGGGATAATGGATTAAGTTCTTTAATTAAACATGAAAATTATATGAAATTAGAAGATAAAGAATTCAATTGGGAGTATTTGCCTGTTATTCCATTCAAAGTAGATGAAACAGAATTACCTTTAATTATGAAAGTAAAAAGCATTCAAGATGCAATAAATGAAGTAATAAGTGATTTTAAAAATGACATGGAAGATAATTCTAGAACTACTGTACTTGTAGTTAAAAACTATAATGGGCAAGGTGGTACATTAAGACATAATATGAATCTTTATGGTTATATCCCTGTTGGCTCTGATGGAGGAGTGGACCAATTAACAATTGAAGTTAATGCTGGAAACTATGAAACTATTTTGAAAATACTAAATAAATCTTTTATAGAAAATGCAAAAGCTTTTGATGCTAAGAGTGAAAAACTTCAAGGAAATGTAAATCAAATGAATATTCAATCTATGTACAGTGATATAGATTTGGATGCAGCAGCACTTGAAAGAGAATTCAAAGCATCATTAAAATTGGTTCTATGGTTTGTTAAACAACACTTAAAAGCTAATTTTAATGAAGATGATATAGATATCATATTTAATAAAGATATTTTAATTAATGAAAGTCAAGCTATTGAAGATTGTCAAAAATCTGTTGGAATATTAAGTACAGAAACAGTAGTTGCTCAACATCCTTGGGTAAATGATTCTAAAGCTGAATTAGAAAAAATAAAAAGAGAAAAAGAAAGCTCTATTGAAGAAATAGAAGAAACTTATGAAGGTCATAATCATGAGTAACTATTGGGTAGATAGATTTACAGCTGAAGAAAATAGAATCAATGAATTATCTAAGGAACAAGTGAAAGAAGCTAAAAAACAATATGATATAGCTTTAAAGAATACAAATCAAAAAATCTATGAATTCTATGCTAAGTATGCAAAAGATAATAATATATCTATGTATGAAGCTAAACAAAGATTTAATAAAAAAGAATTAAAAGAATTTAAGATGTCTTTAAGTGAATATATTAGGAAAGGTAAAAGCCTCAATATTAGTTCTGATAATAGTATTATAAAAGAGTTAAAAAATGTTAGTTCAAGAGTTCATATTGAGAGATTAGAAGCCTTAAAAATGGAGATTAAAGCAGAAATAGATTTGTTAGCTAAGACTATGGAAAATAATTTGGATAGACATTTAAGAGAAGTTTACAAGGATACTTATTATAGAAGTGCTTACAGTATTCAAAAGGGTTTAGATAAGTTTTCTAATATAGAAAAAATAAATCCAGAACTACTTGAAAGTTTAGTATACAAACCTTGGACAAAAGATAACACTAATTGGAGTAAAAGAATTTGGGGTAATGATGGTAAGTTAGTGAATACTTTACATACTAATTTAACTCAGAATATCATAACAGGAAAGCCATTGAAAGAAGTTATTGACACTATTGCAGAAAGATTTAATGTTGAAAAGAATATAGCATCTAGGTTAATAATGACAGAGAGTGCAGCATATCATTCAAAAGCAAAAGAAAGATGTATGAAAGATTTAGGTTGTGAAAAATATGAAGTTATAGCAACTCTTGATGATAGAACTTCATCTATTTGCAGAAGTATGGATAGTAAGGTATTTGATATGAAAGATTATCAAGTTGGAGTTACTGCTCCTCCTTTTCATGTTAATTGTAGAACAGTTACAGCCCCTTACTATGATAAAATAGATGGAGATATTAACCTAAGAGCTTCCAGAACAGAAGATGATGATTATAAGTTAGTAGATGTTAAAGATTATCAAGATTGGTATGATAGATATGTTGAGAAACATATAAATAATCAAGTATCATTAAGTAATAAAAATAATATTGAGAGCAAAAATAAATCTGATATAATTAAATTAAGAAATGCTAAAATAGATAAAGAAGTAAAAGAAAATGTTTTAAAAGATGTTAAACACAACTCAGGGCTTGGAACAGTAGGGAAAAAAATTTTAAAAAATATAGACTTAGATGAAAATTTGGAATTTGTAATTTCTAATAATAGAGGTTCTGTTAAAGCTTCTTATGATATAGAATTGACAAAAAGTCAAAAAATCATGTACAGAAAAAAATTTGAAAAGATGAATTTATCCTTAAAGGATGAAAGGAATTTATATTATCGTGAAAAAACAATTTTTCATGAATCTTACCATGCTATGTTAGATAATAAATTGGTAGATGTTCTTTTTTCTGATGTTGATTTTATTGATAAATGGAGAGATATAGAAGAAGTTTTTGCTGAATCATCAGGACATTATTTATCTGACTTGGTGGGAAATAAAGTAAAATTAGGAGTGTCTTACCCTAAGAGAATGTGTGAAATTTTACCTAGATTAAAGAAGTTCAGAAAATTTAAAGAATGTGAAACTATTTCTGATTTTGGTAGAATAGTATATTATGAAAGATATAAAGGTAAAAATGCTATATGGATGCCTATAAGAGAAGTGATTTTTAAGCAAGAGTTAGATATCTTAGAATATAGTAAACAATATGTTGACTACATAGAGAAAAATAAAAGTAGGATATTTGTATTGATTTATAAAAATGCTCCTGATATTTTATCAAAAGAACAAGTAGTAGAAATAGTAGATAAAAGTACTAAAATAATGAAAAATACAACTTCTATTGATAATCTAACAGATTTTGAGAAAGAAATTTTTTATAATGTTTTAGTATCTGCAATGAAATTAAAGGGGGTAAAATGATGTTTTGGAACCTTTCAAAAGATTTAATAGATCCAAAAAATTATGATGAAGTTTACAAATTATTAGATTTTATTTTTAATGATATTGAAACTGTTTCAATTAAAGATGGAAAAGAAATAAATTTATCAGAAATAGAAAACGAAAAAGTCTTAAAAAAAATTGAAGAATTAGGAGAAATAAAAGTTGTTGAAAATTATAGAGCTGGGAAATATCATCAATTATAAAAATTTATGTTTGTCTTATCTCTTGACAAACTTTAACATTTATAGTACAAATAGTATTATATCATTTTAGGAGGGTTTTTATATGAAAAAATGGATTTTGTTATTATTGGCTAGTTTAAGTATTTTATTGGTGGGGTGCACTTCAACAGAATATGTTGCAAAAAGTACACTAACTAAAAATTCTGATGTATTAAATGTTTCAGTTAATAAAGTTACTTCTAATAAATTTTATATATTATTTGAAAACAAAAGTGATGATATAGTAGAATTAATTTTATCAGAATCTACTATAAATAATAAACCTATTTATGATGAAAATGAATTAGATGAGGTTACCGAACATAATGCACTTGCCTCAATAGGAAGTCTTGCAAATAATTTTAATTCTCTTGGAGGACAACAATATATAAAGAAAGATGATTCAAAAAGAGAATTAACTAAAAAAAGTAATAATATTGTTCTTTCACCTAAAGAAAAAGTAGAAAAGAAAGTAGGATATTCTACATCAGAAGCAGAATTTCCAGCTAAGGTAGTTATAAAATTTGAACAAAATAACAAAAAAGATTATATTTATATCAATGTGGACAAAATGGAAGAGATAAAAAAATAAAATAAACTAAGAGGAGTATAAAAGCTCCTCTTTTTTATTGCAAAGGAGAGTGATTATCTTCAAATAATTTTAATGATTATAAAAGATAATTCGTGTTTTTGGTATTGTACACGATAAAGAACAAGAGCTAAATTGTTGACATACAACGTTAAAAATGAAAGGAGCAAATAAATGAATAAAGATGAATTAATTAAGTTAGGACTAACAGAAGAACAAGCAACAAAATTAATGGAAAAATATGGAAATATGATTCCACAAAGTAGATTTAATGAAGTTGTAGAAGAAAAGAATAAGTTAAAAGCAGATTTGACTGAAAGAGATAAACAATTATCTGAGTTACAAAAGAATAATTCAAGTAATGAAGAACTTAAGAAACAAATTACAGAATTACAAGAAAAAAATAAAGCTAGTGAGAAAGAATATCAAGAAACATTAGCAAAAATCAAACTTGATAATGCTTTAGAACTTGCTTTAACAACAGCAGGAGCTAGAAATAATTTAGCTGTAAAAGCATTGTTAAAAATGGAAAATATAAAAATGGATAATGATAAAGTTATAGGTTTAACTGAACAAATAGAAGAACTAAAAAAGACAAGTGATTATCTATTTAAAGTAGAGGACAAAACACCACCAGCACCAACAGGAACAACACCAGCTAACCCGAATGGGAATGGAAACCCTGCTGAATCTAAAATAACATTAGGTAGTGCTTTAGGTGCAATATATAAAGATAATAAATAAATTTTAGGAGGTAAAATATGGCAGTTATAACATTAGAAGAAGTAAGAAAAGGACAATTAACAGATTTAGAAAAAGGTGTAATTGATGAATTTACAAGAGGAGATTATCTATTTCAAAATATACCATTTTCAATGATAGCTAACCCAATAGCAGGTGGGGCAGGTTGGTCAACATCTTATGTATACTTAACAGATGAATCACAAACTGGGTTTAGAAATATTAATGGAAAGTATGATGATACATTTGCTAAAAAGAAAATGAAAACAGCAGAAGTAAAAGTTTATGGAGGTTCATTCTCTATTGATAGAGCATTAAGAGACCAAGGTGGAGTAGAAAATGAAGTTGCTTTTCAAATGGGACAATTAATTAAATCAGCAAGAAAAGGTTTCTCTTATTATTTAATAAATGGATCAGTTGCAGCATCAGCTGAACAATTTGATGGACTTGATACTTTATTAAAGGGAACAGCTACTGATATGTTAGCTCATGCAACAGGATTTGATTTTTCAACATTTGATAAGGTTAAAGCAAATGCACTTGAATTTACAACAAAATTAGATGAATGGTTATCTTTATTAAGTGAAAAACCACATGCCTTAATAGGTAATTCTAAGATGATTACAAAGATAAAAGCTGCAGCAAAAGTAGCTGGGTTATATACTCTAACTCCAACAGCTTATGGTGAACAAATTGATTCTTATGATGGGATTCCTTTAATTAAAGTTGAAAAATACACCCCTAAGGGAGAAACAGTTGCAAAAGAAACAATAGCTATTGATACTGCTACTGGAAACACTTCATTATATGCAGTAAGATTTGGAGAAGATGCGTTATCAGTTGCTTCACCATCTTCTGGGAAAATAATAGATGTAATTGCTCCTGACTTCAATGTAGCTTCTGAACAAGCAAGAGGACTTGTAGAATTAAGAGGAGTACCTATATTAAAAACTTCTAAATCATGTGGAGTATTAAGAAATATAAAAGTACAATAGGAGGTAAAATATGTATATAATAAAAACTAAAAATGAAGGGTATACTGGTGAAATATCTGGTATACCTTTTTTAAATGGGGTAGCAAAAGTTGAGAACTTATCAGCAACTGATGTAGAGTGGTTTAAATCTTATGGGCATACAATAGAAGAAGAAACAGAAAAAGTAGAAGAAAATACTGCTGAAGAAACAAATGATGTGGAAGTAAAAGCAGAAGAAGTAGGCAAAAATAAAAAAGGAAGATAATTATGATAGATATTGTTGTGGATAAAGTTAAAATTATAGAGGATCTAAAAAATATGTTACTTGGATATAATTATACTTTACAAGATAATGATAAACTATTTGATATTATTCTTCCTAAGAATTTACAAAATCTTAAAAATATCTTAAATAGAAAAGAAGTGCCAGATGAGTTATATTATGTGTTTCTATGTAGATGTGTAGGAGATTATCTTAACACAAAATATTCCACAAATACTTTGAATATAGATACTCTTAACTTTGAGCCAATGTTAGCCTCAATTACAGAAGGGAGAGTTTCTATGAGTTTTAAAGGCAATACTAATCAAGAAACTTTTTCTAATCTAATACAAGGGCTAATAAATTATGGGAAACAAGAAATATATAGGTATAGATTTGTGGGGTGGTAAATATGTTTGATTATGCTAGGAGAATACTAGAAAAAACATACACTGGGAAATGTAATATTTATGGTACTGAACTATATACAGATGAAAATGGAATAACAGATGAAAGAGAAGGGGTATTGGTTAAATCTAATATCCCTTGCCTCTTATCTTATGAAAGTAATCCAGTAGTTATCCAAGGTAATTATGGTGTTGCTACATCTACAATAGTTCTATTTTTAAGTCCAGATATAGAAATTCCTTTAAATTCTGAAATTGAAGTAATTCAAAATGGAATTACAAAGAAGTATAAACATAGTGGAGAAATAGCAATGTATAGAACACATCAGGAAATAACTTTAGATAGTGAAAGGAAAGCTTAATGAAATTAAATATTGATATTTCTGAATTTAAAAGATTTACTGAAAAAAATGTAAAACAGATAAAAGAAAACTATGATAAAGCTATTGATGATTCTTTGAATGAGTTAGGTGGAAGATTATTGAATAAAGTTATAAGAAAAACTCCTGTTGGAAAAAGTATAAAAGGGTTTAAATACTTTGGAGATAAAACAGGAGAACTTGCAAGGTACACAAAAGGTAAAAATAAAGGCAAGTATAAAACTAAAACTATTACTACTCATACAGGTGGAAATTTAAGAAGAAGTTGGTATGTATCCAAAGTTATAAAAAGTGATGATAAAAGGTTTATTACTCTTTATAATGTTGCAAGATATGCTATTTATGTTGAATATGGTCATAGACAAACACCAGGTAGATTTGTACCAGTAATTGGTAAAAAACTAAAAGCTAGTTGGGTTAAAGGAAGATTTATGATGACTAATTCAGTAACAGAAATAAATAAAATTAGACAAGCAGTATTTAATAGGAATTTAGCTAAATATATGGAGGATAAGGAGTAATGAAGGTTTTAAATAATGTAGCAAAAGCTATCACAAAAAATTATCCTGATAAAAAAATAAATATCAATGATATAACACAAGGCTTTGAAACTCCTAGCTTCACATTACAATTAGTAAATCATAGGGATACCACAATAGCAGGAGTTAAATTTAATAAAGTTTATACTGTTGATGTTATCTATCACGGAGAAAAAGACAAAGATATATTCCAAGTAGCAGATGAATTAATAGATAAAATTACTCTTGATATTCAAGATTTTAAAGTTTTAAATTATGAAATTGAAATAATTGATAAAGAAGCTCATACAATTATTGAATTAATGGAGTGTAATATAAAAAAAGTTAATTTAGAAGATGATAATTCATTCTATTCTAAATTAAAAAAGACTGTTGAAAATATCACTCAAAAAAAATGTGATTTCATTAATATAGACCTTACAGGAGTAGATTTAAAGCAAGGAATATTTATAATTCAACCTCAAGATTTAAGTGCAGAAACTATTAGTATTAATCATAAAAAACAATATGATAGAACTGTAAATCTAATCTATCTTGAGGACAATTATTCAAATATAATGCCCTCTATTACTTGGTTTGAAAAGCAAATGAAATTGCTATGTGAAGATTTGGAATTAAGAAAAAGTTATATAAATATTGATTATTCAGTAAGTTTTAACTATGGCAATGATGATGAAATTTATAATGCAATAGTTAATATTAATGCTGAATTAACTGTGAAAGAGAGGTAAAAATGGATATACAATTTTTAGTTGGAAAACAAACTGCAGAAGGTACTGCAAAATTAACTGGATTAAATCAATTAGATTGTACAAATTATGGTGTAATACCAAAAGTAAATAAAACAACAAGTAAAGCTATAGGTGCTGGAAGATGGGAAAGAGATGGATTTGTATCAAAGGTTGAAGTCAATGGAGATTTAACTATTGAAGCAACAACAGGTCAATTAGAAATATTATTAGAAGGAGCAGGATTTAAAGGAACAAAGGATAATAAAAATCATAATTTTTTACCAGGACCATTTGATAATTTCTTAACTCTTATTTCAAATAATATTGAAGATGATATAGCAGAATATGCTCAAGATTGCTTAGTATCTAGTTTGAAAATAAGTACACAAATGGAAGCATTTGTAAATGTAACTGCTAATATTATAGGTAAAGAACATAAGGTATTGAATAATAAAATAAATGCTACTCCAGTTGCATTAAAAGGAGAATCGTTAATTTGTTTAGGTGCTGTTATAAAAGAGACTTCAACAGATATGACTGCAAAGATAGAATCAATAGATATTAATATTGATAATAAACTTGAAGGAAAAGGTGCTTTAAATACAGTCTATACAACTAAAATTAGACAAGCTGATAGGGGGACAGTTGGACTTAATTTAACTTTTAATAGTTTTGATAAGGATAGCTATAAAAAAGCTTATGAATTATTAAGAAAGAACACTTCTTATGTTGTAGAGGTTACTTTAGCAGAAACAACAGATCCAACAAAAATAGTTAAATTAGAATTTCCAAACGTAAAAGTGTCAAATGTAGAAGCAACTAATTTAGATGGAGCTGGTGGAATGACAAAAGAATTAACAGCTTATTATGATAAAGTAGTACAAACACCAGTAAAAATAACATTTGAAAATTATCATGATGCATAAGGAGTAACTAATGAAAAAAGAAAATAAAGATGAAATAAAAGAACCTATTGAAGAAAAGAAAGTTAGTAATATAGTTAATTATGGAAAAGATGGAGATATTATAGCAGTTGAAACAGTAGGAACATTCAGAAATATGATGAATTATTATAACAAGCCTCGTGAAACAGTTAGAGTTTTATCTGATGCAAAAGCTTTTGAAACCGTTAAAATTCATTATTCTTTTGAAGAAATGCCAGAGTTTGAACTTATATTAGCACAAACTTTAAAAATTACTTTAGAAAATAAAGAAGTTGATAAGACAGCTGAAAACTTGATGAAATTCTTTGATAAAGAACCATATACATTCCAAAAAATATTAGATGAAATTAAAAAGAACTCTGAAAACAGGGGTTTCAAGATATAGAACAAGTCTACTATAAGGCTTGTTCTTTTTATATGAGAGGACATAAAGCAGCCAATAAGGAAAAATATCAAAAAATAATTAATGATATTCATAGATACAATATGTACTTTGAAACTAAAGGTATGGATAGTTCTTATTATTATATACACAGATTACCTTTAAATCTTGGTTATGATGAGCATCCTTATTGGCTTATTGAAAAAATGAATTTTATTTTAAGAGTAACAAATAAAACTTATTCTGAAATAAGAAAAAGGGGAAGTTGATATGAGTGATAAGAAATTAAAGACAGTTATAGAAGTTGTTGATAAGTATTCAAAAGAATTAAAAGACTTCTCTAAAAAAATAAATGAAACAAATGATGAATTAAAGAAACTTCAAGATAATTTTGCTAAGGGCAGTGATGGAGCTAAAAAACTATCTGATTCATTAAGTTTAATTAAGAAAGTTGGAGTAGGTGTAGCAGTTTTATATGTTGGTAATAAAATAAAAGATTTAGGTAAGTTTGCAATAGAAAGTGCATCTAAAATGGATGAATTAGCAAATGTAACTAGACAAGTCTTTGAAAGTTCTACAAAAGAGATAGAACAATGGGCAAAAACTATAGATAAAGAAGTTGGTAGAAGTATTTATCAAATGCAAAACTTTGCTAGTGTTTATGGTTCTATGTTTAAAGGTGCAGGATTTGATACTTCATTTTTTAAGAAGATATCTAAGGATTTAGCAACATTCACTGCTGACTTTTCTTCTTTCTTTAATGTTACAGATGATGAAGCATTTACAGCAATAAAAGGAGCATTAACAGGAGAAACAGAAGCATTAAAAAGATATGGACTTATCTTAAATGATACTACTATGGCAGAATATGCTTTATCACAAGGTATAAAAGAAAAATGGCAGAACTTAGATACTGCAACAAAAATGCAGTTGAGATATAACAAGTTAATGGAAATGACAACATACATCCAAGGTGATGCAAGTAGAACTATTGATGGATATGCTAACTCATTAAAGAAAGCAGAAGGATTAATAGATAATATAGCAACAGCTATGGGTCGTAAATTGTTACCATTTGCCACTAAGGTAGTTCATATGTTTAATGGTATAGCTGAAGCTGTTGATGACATGTTAAGTAAAAAATCAAGTACAGACTATCTGTTTGATTTCGCAATGGAAAAACAAAATTTAGAGGATCTAAAAGATAGATATGTAGAGTTATCAAAAATGTATCTTGAAGGGTTAGGTACTCCTGAAAGTGAAAGAGAAAGAAATGAGTTATATCAAAAATTGTTGGCTATGTATCCAGATTTAATAGGTGCTATTGGAAATGAAGCTAATAAGTATTTAGAAGTTGCTAGTGCAATTGATAAGGTTATAGGAAAGTTGAAAGAAAAGATTTTAGCACAAGCTCAAGATAACTTTTTAAGTAAACAATTAGAAGTAGCAAAAAAATATGAGGACACTATAGTAAAAGCTGAAGCCAAATATAATGAAAAAAATGCTGAGATTATGGCAAAACAAAAAATAAATGCTGATTATCTACTTAATGATAATCTTATGAAAGAATTAAAAGGGCAGAAAGATGAATATAGCAAGAAAAAACTATTGAAAAAAAGACTTGAAGAAGCAGGAGTTCAAAAAATAACTTCTGATATGGTAAATGATTTTTATAGAGGATATGCAGAAAAAAGTTATGTAGCAAATCTTGCTAAAGCACAAAAAGAAACACAAGAGTCTGAATTAAAAAAATTAGATAAGCAACAAGCTGAAGAATTAAAAATAATCAAAAATGGATTAGATACAATAGAAAAATTTAACAGAGGACATAATGATAGAGTTACAGCCAATAATAAAAATGCTGTTAAATCAACTGTAGCAGGTATACAAGAAGAATTAAATGCCCATAGAAAAGCAAATGAAGAAAAAAACGAAAGTGATAGAAAAACGAAAGAAGAAGCAACCAATCTATTAATTGATTGGAAAAGTGGTAAATATAATAATGCTAATTTAAAAGAACTAAGAGAAATCCATAAAAAAATAGTAGCTTCTGGAATAGATCCTGTTGCTGCTTCTGAAATTCAATCTAAGATAACTCATCTAGAATCTCTTGAAGGGAAAACAGAAAAAACAGCTAAGGCTATAAAAACTCATAGTAAATCAATAGTAAAAAGTGCTGAAAATATATACAATGCTTTTCAAAAAGATTTTCAAAATCAAATAAATTATGATGATATTATTGGAACTTCTGATATAGATAAAATCAAAAATCAAATAAGTATTTTAAAAAGATATATAAAAGAAGCAGTTGATAATGGAAATATTGACTTAGCTAAGAGTTTACAAATTCAATTGCAAGAAAAAGAATTTAAGATTAAAAAGTTTGATATTGATGAGGCTTTAGATAAAGTAAAAGAAAAACTAGAAGATTTAGAAATAAGTTTTAGCAAAGGAAAAATTTCTGAAGAAAACTATCATGAGGAAAGAGCAAAAATTCTTGGAGACTTAATAAAAACTTATGAAAAACATAATATTGACTTAGATAAATTATCTGAAGAAGATGCTAGACATTTGAGAGAAGCTATTGAATTAGCTAAACAAAAGAAAAAAGTATCAGAAGATGAAGTGGAAAATTTACAAAAGATAGCAACTAAGTTAAAAAAAATTAATGAGGCTTTGGATAGCATAAATTCCTTAGCTTCTTCTTTTTCACAATTAGGGCAAGTTACTGGAAGTAAAACAATAGGTAATATTGGTGGAATATTAAGTAATATTTTTAATATGGGGACTTCTTTCAATAATCTTGGGGATATAAAATCTATAACAAAAATCTTTTCTGGTGGGTTAGGAAATTTTACGGCAGGAATGAATTCATTAAGTTCTCTTGTAGGAATGGCAACTGGAGGATTAGGTATAGTTAAAACGTTAGGTTCTGTAATAGGTTTTGGAAAAGGTAAAAATAAAGCTGCAGAAATAGATAACAGAAATAGAGAAAATGAAAACAGATATCAAGAACAGATAAAAGCTATGCAAACTCTTACAGAAGCTTTAAAGAAAAATACTGATTATGTAAAGAATTTCACAGATAGAATTTTAACAGAAGCAGCTAAAAATCCAACTTTATCATTTTTGAGCAATAGTAATAAAAATATAGATTTGTTTCAACAAGCTATGCTAAATGGTAAGCATTTTGGAGATATTTCAGCAGTAGAAAAAGGCTCTACAAGATACAGCAGAGGTTTTGGAAGAAGAAAGAAATCTAAAGATACATATACAGCAGTAAATGTTGGAGAAGCACAGTTATTAAAGTATTTAGGCTTTGATAAAACAGAACTAGATGCTTTTACAGATAGCGAAATGAGACAGTTAAACAATGCTTTAAAAAATGTATCTCATAATGATTTAGTAAAAGCTACTGGAAGAAACTTAACTCAATCTAATCTTAATGAATGGAAAAAGCAAATAAGTGAGTTTGTATCACAGTTAGATTTATTACAAAAAGAGAAAAAAGATTTATTCAGAGGTTCAACTCTTGATAGCTTTACTGGTATTGATTATTCTTCTGAAAAGAAATTAATCCAGGAATACACAGAGCAATTTAAACAAATGGGACTTGTTGGAGAACAATACAACTCTACTATTAAAGAATTAGCTAGAAATCATCAAGTATTGGTTACAGCTATGCAAGATGTAAGAGCTCAAACAATTGAGGGCTTAGCAAGTGGCAATGGTGGATTTGTAACATCAATGAAAAGCTATTTTGAAAAGATATTTAAAAATGCTAGTTCTGTTGCCTATGATGTGGCATTTAGTGATTTGGATAGATATTTTAATGATGAATTTAAGAAAATATCTGAAAGATTGGTAAATATTAAGAAAACTGGAAAATTAAACTTTAATGACTTACTTTCTGGAATAGATTTTAGCAAATTGAAACTAGCAGAAAGCATAGAAACACAAGCTAAAAAGTCACTTGATACTATAAAACAATTTTTATTGAGTAGAGGTATTGATATATCAATAATCAATAAGATACTTCCAAACAGTGACTTTAATGACAAACTAAATGATATGAAAAATGCTTTAAGTTCAGCAATGAATGATGCTCAAAAAGAAAAGAAATTTGATAGTTTTACAAAAAGTTTAGGAGAGTCTTTATATGAAAGTACAAAGGCTAGTTTAATAAAAGCATTTTCAGAAAGTTCAGTGTATCAAGGTTTAATATCTAAGTTTATAAATACTAAGAATATGAAATCAGAGATAGAGAAAGTTGGAACATTTGAGGGAGCATTTAACATTATAAAAAATAAACTAAAAGATTTTGGCTACAGATTAGAAAGTAATGGACTAGGTGGATTTGATGCCATTAATAATAAAGATAATGCAAATAATCAACTTGGTAATGCTTACTATCAAGATAAATCTTCTAATATAGAAATAAAGGTTACTAATAATTTCTATGAAAAAGTTTATGGGGTAGATGATTTAGAGGGAAGAATTTTAAAAAGTGTAAATATTGGTATAGAAGCTTGGACTAAAAAACCAAAAGTAACACCATAGGAGGAATAATGCAAAAGTTAAGTATGGAAATAGATAGCCATTTATATGTGGCTAAGATAACTAATATATCTAAGGATAGCGATATTACAGATTATATAGATAACTGTGATATTACTTTACCTAAAACTAGCGAAATTTCTTCTATGGATGCTAGTTTTATACTTGATGAAAAATTAGTTGATACAGGAAATGAAGTAAAGATAGAAGTTATAGATGAAGTTGGAAATATCTTATATACACTGCAAGGAATGGCAACTCTGGAAAGAAGAAATAAAAGTTACACAGGAAAAGAAACTTTTACATATTCTATTAAAGATAGTTATGACAAGCTATTTGATAAGGTAGTCCCCGAAACAATGGTATTCTTTGATTTATTTTTTTGTAACACTAAAGACAAACATAATTCATTGCTTCATATCGTTGCATCTAAATTAGGTTTTAGAGAGGACCAGGTAGATTTTAAGGATATAGCTTTTAATGATGGAAGTTTAATGAGAGTTCCCTTTGTTTTATTTGAGCAGGATGAAAGATGGGTTGATATTTTACAAAGATTTATTAAAGCTACTGACAGTATTTTATATATTAAGAATAAAAAATTATTTTCAAGACCTCGTAATTTTATCTTAAATGAGGTTTTAAAGTTTGATAGGACTAATATTATCACTGACATAGAAGAAAGCTTTAAAAGTATATTATATAACGGCATTCGTGTAAGTTATGACAGATTTATTAAATTACAAAATCAAGTTGTCTTTAATTTAGCTCAAAAAATAATAATTGATAAAAACAAACCTGTTGGAAGTAAAGATATACAGTCTATGAGGATAACTTATACAACTTCAAGTGTATCTAATCCAACTTTAACAAAAGGTACTGCATATTACTTTATAAGAGAAGATGATATAAAAAGTAAAGTTGATATAAAACTTGTAAAAGGAACACATTACATTATTGAGGAATGGAAAGAAACACAGGCAATAGTTAAGTTTTTTAATCCATATCCTTATAAACTTTATATAGAAAATTTTGAAATAAAAGGACTTCCACTTGTTAAATATCAAGACAATGAGGCTGTTATTAAGAATCCTAACATAATAGAAAAATATCAAGAAAACTTTGTGTCTATACAAAAAAATAGAGAAGTTCAAACAGAAAAATTAGCTAAACACATAGCATTATCAGAGTATAAAGCACAAATATTAAACAATAGAACTTTTAATCTTAATACTTATTTTCTAAAGGATATTGAATTAGGAGAAGTTTACAGTTTAGAACTTGAAGATATTAATACAGTTGTAAGAGTAACGAATATTCAAATATCATTAAAACCAGCACAATTTGAAATGAGAGTAGAAGCTGAAT
>ERZ772918.236-NODE-236-length-43764-cov-15.1161_pt1 | contig 43764 bp, 43 predicted proteins | sample MGYA00512118_ERZ772918 | MGnify/ENA primary metagenome ERZ772918 (study PRJEB29015, sample SAMEA2737939) | human oral metagenome | biome: human oral; feature: human-associated habitat; material: dental | place: China | collected 2135 ... | reverse complement strand
TTGCCCGCATCGGCGCGACTGTCATAATATAACACGCACAAGAACTTCCGTCAAGCCCTTTTTCTTCATTTTTTCATGTTTCTTTGTAAAAACCTCCCCATTCTCACAAGCTATATGTAAAGTTCAATTCATTCCGTTCGGATAGTGTTGGTGCGGCGGCATCTTTGTCTGAAAGGACACGGGGGTTCATTGGCCAAACGATGCTGATCACGGGGTCATTCCAACGAATATTGCCGTCGCAGCCAGGCGCGTAGAAATTGTCTGCCTTGTACTGCACCTCGACATTATCGGTGAGCGTGATGAAACCATGCGCAAACCCGCGTGGAATAAAGAGCTGCCGATAGTTCTCTGCCGAAAGCTCGATGCCGACCCACTTTGCATAGGTTGGCGATCCGCGGCGAATATCTACGGCAACATCAAATATTGCCCCTCGCGAGACACGCAGAAGTTTTGCCTGTGCCATTGGATTCAGCTGATAGTGCAGTCCGCGCAGTGTTCCCCTTTGCGCGGAGAAGGAATGGTTGTCCTGCACAAAGTTAACATTGATACCTGCATTCTCCATCTTTTTCTGCGACCAGCTCTCCATGAACCAGCCACGCGCATCGCCGAACACCTGAGGTTCGAGGATGAAGACGCCCTCGAGCGCCGTCTCAATCACATTCATAGATATCTCCTATACATCTTTGATGAGGCGCTTCAAATAAATTCCGTATTCGTTCTTTGCAAGCGGCTCGGCGAGACGCAGAACCTGTTCCGCGTCGATGTAACCCATGCGATAGGCAATCTCCTCAATGCAGGAGATTTTGAGCCCCTGCCGCGCCTGTATGGTCTGGACGAAGGTTGCTGCCGAGAGCAGAGACTCATGTGTGCCTGTGTCGAGCCATGCATAGCCGCGCCGCAGGCGCTCTACATGAAGTTTCCCCGCCGTGAGGTAGGCAATATTGACATCGGTAATCTCCAACTCACCGCGTGCAGACGGACGAATCCCGCGCGCAATATTGACGATATCGCTGTCATAGAAATAGAGTCCCGTGACAGCATAGTTTGATTGCGGCCGCGCTGGCTTCTCCTCAAGGGCAAGTGCCTGTCCCGCTTCGTCAAAGGAGACGACGCCGTAGCGCTCGGGATCGGATACGTAGTAGGCGAACACGGTCGCCCCCTCTTCGCGCTGTACGGCGCTTTGAAGGACCTGCGCAAAGTCGGAGCCATAGAAGATATTGTCACCGAGTACGAGCGCACAGGCGTCACCCGCAATGAAGTCTGCGCCAATAATAAATGCCTGGGCAAGTCCGTCGGGGCACGGCTGAACAGCGTATGATACGGAAAGACCGAGCTGGCTTCCATCACCGAGCAGTGCCTGATAGAGCGCGCTGTCCTCCGGTGTCGTAATGATGAGAATGTCGCGTATCCCTGCGAGCATAAGTGTGCTCAGCGGATAGTAGATCATTGGCTTGTCATAGATTGGCATGAGCTGCTTTGATACGACCTTCGTCAGCGGATAGAGCCGTGTTCCCGATCCTCCCGCGAGGATAATTCCCTTTTTAATCATCCCGTCACCTCTCTGGAATTTTTCCCTTATTGTACGGTGTTTTGTGATGTAAGGCAAGAAAATTTCCAGGCATTATTTCTTGAAGAATCATCATTGGAACGATATAATCAAGAAAATTGTGGTACATAGGAGGACTTATATGGGCACATCTGTAAATTTTTCCGTCGGCGATCCTTTTCCGCTGCCGGTCCTTGCGCAGGCAGACGGGGGCATGTTCCAAGCGGATAAAAACGGTATGATGTTCGTGCTCCAGCTCTCGCGAACAGACGCTGTCGCCGTCGAGGCATTCCGCACAGGAGAAATCGAGCTTGCCGTGACTGAGGAGAGCGGTGTTCTTTTCCTGCTCTACCGCATTGACGGCATCTTCCGTGATGGATGGGGGGACGCCCCGCTCTCCCTCTCTCTTGTGAAGAAAGATCTGCTGCCCGATGAAGAGAGTCTCTCTGATCCGACAATTCATCTCTATCTAATTGATACGAATCTAAAGATTCTGCTGGCGCAGCGTACGGCACATCTACCCGAGAAGTTTGCGGAGATCATCCGTGCAAATATACGTACACAACAAAAAGAACCCCTCTCCGCTCTTGCGTTTCAAAAAAAGGTGGCAGCAATCTGGGCAGAGAAATCCTCTGCGGACCTGCGTGCCATGGCAAGCGCGGCGCATACGCTGCCGATGACGCTGGGAAGCGCTCCGCTGCACTAAAAGCAAAGAGCCGATTTTGACCATCGTGAGACGGTCAAAATCGGCTCTTTTAACAAGTTGTTCTGCGGTATGCGTAAGCTACAAAACATAATACACGCGATTTGCGCGGCGGGCGGGCGGCTTCGGCAGATCGCCGCTGCGGTAGCCGAGCGCACAGTGCCCGACACCGATATACGCCCCCTCGATGCCCAATTTTTTCAGCAGTTTTTGATAGAAAGGTTCTTCGAACTCTTCCTTTGCACGATTAATCCATATGGTGCCAAGCCCGAGTGCATGCCCCGCGAGCATAAGGTTGCCGAGAACGAGACTCCCGTCCTGCACCGACGTATGTCCTTCTTTCGGAGCGAGCACAATGAGAATCACAGGGGCACCATAAAAGGGATCCGTTCCCTCTTCCCAGCCGCCGATGCGGCAGTTGTCGCGGGCGATTCGTGCCCGCAGATCGGGATTTGTCACAGCAACGATGATCGGAGACTGCTTTCCTTTTCCGCTGGCCGCATACAACCCGGCTTCGATTACCTTATCGATCAGCGCATGCGGCACCTCATCCGTTTTGAACTTCCGAATGCTGCGGCGCTCAATGATGTCCTTGAGCGTTGTGTTCATCGTATTTCTCCCCTTTCTTTAATGCCTTCGACAATCCGCGCGATGAGCGCCGTCCTTGAAAACGGCGTAATGATATAGTAGCCGTCAATATATGGTTCGATGTCTTTTGCAATCGCAAGTGAGAGACGGACGGCGAGTTCTTCCGCTGCAGTCCGGTCCAGCCCACGGTATGCGCTGATGATGCGCTCCTCAACGTGAATGCCCACGATCTCGCTTTCCATAAAACGGGCGTTCCGCTCGCTGACAACAGGCATAATGCCCCCGAGAATAAACGCGCCGGGGAGCATGTCGCGTGCCGTTTGCAGGTTTTCCTTTGCGCGCTCACTCAGGACAGGCTGGGTAAAGAACCCTGTCATGCCCGCTTCCATCTTTTTCCGTGCAAGTCCGAGCTGCGACGGAAAATGCTTTGCATTGACATTGAGTGCTCCAAACACATGGAACGGCACGATATCTCCGCGTGAACCGAGGCTCATGACAAATGAGGCAAGCTTGCGTGAATTGAACTGATAGACGCTCTTGACCTCATCGCGCTCTGCTGTTGGGATCGGGTCCCCCGTGATCGCGATCATATTGTGCACGCCCTCGGCGCTCAGTCCGAGGAGAATGGATTTGATCGCGTTGAGGTTGCGGTCGCGGCAGGTCATATGCGGGATGGGCTCGATGCCGAGCTCGCGGTGGACGCGCCCGGCAAGCATCGCCGCGTCCATACGCGCGCGCGCGATGGGATTATCCGCAATAGTAATGGCAGAAATGCCCGCTGCCTGCAGCTCACGCACCCCGACAAGGAATTTATCTGCATTTCCGGTCTCCGGCGGGTCAAGCTCGACAGCGATGGGCTTCCCTCCGGATTTCAACGCATCAAAAAACGGACTGAGCGGAACTTCCATCGGTTGGACGCGGGTCTCTTCGCCTTCCTCGTCAATCTCACCCGTACCGTCCGCAAGTGCCGCACAAAGCGCACGGATATGCTCCGGCGTCGTACCGCAGCAGCCGCCGACAATCGAGATGCCATCGCGCACAATCGCGGCAAGACTTGTGCCGAAATACTCCGGAGCACTCTCATAGAATGTACGTCCGTCGACAACGATCGGATGCCCCGCATTCGGCATGAGGGAAAGAGGCAGGGACGTCAGCCCAAGATGATGAACCAGTTCCCGCATCTGCCGCACGCCATTTACACAATTAAAACCGACGGCATCAATCGATCCGCTCTCTGCCGCCTCATGAATCAGATCCTCGGCGAAGCGTCCGTCACGCGTATAGCCGCCGGGCAGCGCAGAGAAAGAGGCCAGGATGAAGGCATGGGGGCATACGCGTTTGACGTGTGCTGCCGTCTCGATCAAGCCCTCAATTGACGCGTTGGTCTCGAAGAGGAAGTGCGTCGCACCGCATGCGAGAAATGTATCGGCGAGGAAGCGATACTCTGCGATGATGTCTGTATGCGGCAGGCCCGTAACAGGACCAATGTCGGCAAATACATAGGCTCCGAACGGTTCTGCCGCGCGCGCTGCTATTTCCCATCCCGCACGGATGATACGCCGCACAAGAGATTCGTCGCCCTGGTAGACGATACGGTTTGCAGCGAAGGTATTGGTCTTGATCGCCTGTGCGCCTGCCTGCAGGTACTCCGTATGAATAGCCCCGACAACGGCAGGTGTCTCTATATTGGCGAGCTCAACACCTTTCCCGTGGGTATGTGTCTTTTGGGCGTAGTATGTGCCCATGCCGCCGTCAAAGACCAGCGGCTCTTTTTTGATGTGTTCTCGTATATCTGCGCTGTTTTGCGCCATCTGTATTCAGCCTCCCTGCCGCGCTATCCGAGTACGCGGCGCGCGATCTCGACAATGCTCCGCGCATCGCCGGCATAGTGATCCGCGCCAATTTCACGCGCATAATCCTCTGTCAGCACAGCACCGCCGACCACGGTTTCACATTCATGCCCTGCCTCATGCAGAGCATTGATGGTGCGCTTCATTGCTGTAACAGTCGTCGTCATGAGTGCGGAGAGTCCGATCAGTCCGACCTGCTTTTCGATGGCGACCTCCACCACGCGCGTAACGGGCACGTCGCGCCCGAGGTCGATAATCTGGTAGCCGTAATTCTCCAGGACAACCTTGACGATGTTCTTGCCAATGTCATGGATATCCCCTTCCACTGTGGCAAGGATGATCTTCCCTTTCGAAACGCCCTGCCCCTCCTCGGCAAGGCGGGCTTTGATGAGTTCAAGACCTGCCGTCGCGGCATTTGCCGCATTGATGAGCTGCGGGAGGAAGATAATTTCCTTCTCATAGCGGTCGCCCACAATATCGAGCGCAGGGATGACCTTCTCCTGGATGATCTCCATCGGCGCTTTCTCCGTGAGAAGCTTCCGCGTGATGCGCTCAGCATCATCACTCAGCCCTCGGATGATCGCGTCCATAAGCGGGTCAACGGCGTCAGCGCTGTCTGCTGCAGCGGTCTGTATGGCATCCGGCGACTCGCTGCCCGTAATGCCGAGTTCCTTGCGTCGCCGTATCTCCGCCTGCTCCGGTGCAAAGCGTGCAATATAGGCGGTGCAGTCCACATCCTCACCAGAGACCGCGCGGAAGGAGATGACAGCATCCATGATCTCCTTTGTGTTCGGATTGACAATGGGGAAATCAAGGCCGACATGCATCGCCTGTATGAGAAAGTTTTCCGTCATATGCACGCGTGCCGGGAGGCCGAATGAGATATTGCTGACGCCGAGCGCACAATGCAGTCCGAGGCGCTCGTGCACCTCCCGCACAGCACGCAGGGTCTCCATTGCCTGATTCTGCTGGGCTGAAACGGTGAGTGTCAGACAGTCGATGATGATATCCTCACGTTCGATGCCGTAGCGCTCTGCCTCTGCGACAATGCGCTCGGCGACCGTGATGCGGTCTGCGGCAGTCTCCGGCAGCCCCTTCTCGTCCATCGCAAGGCCAAGCACAGCCGCCCCATAGTGTTTGGCAAGCGGGAAGATAGCGTCCATACGCTCGCGTTCACCGCTGACCGAGTTGATGATGACACGCCCGTTTGTCACGCGCAGCGCCGCTGCAATGACCTTCGGATTTGCCGAGTCGATTTGCAGAGGTAGATCAACCACGCTCTGTACGGCCTTGACGACATACGGAATAATCTTCTCCTCGTCAACGCCCTGCGCACCGACATTGATGTCGAGCACCTGCGCGCCCGCTTCCTGCTGGGATATGGCGAGCTTCTTGATGTACCCGTAGTCCTCCTCAAGAAGAGCCTGCTGGAGACGCTTCTTGCCCGTCGGATTGATGCGTTCGCCGATGACATTCAGTTTTCCGTATTCAGCGACGCGCCCCGGCGAGGCGATGCCCTTGCGCTTCCTGCGCTCAGGCCGCTCCGCAGCGCCGCTTGCAACAGAAGCAGCAAGTGCCCGAATGAACTCCGGATTTGTGCCGCAGCAGCCGCCCATGATAACCGCGCCGCGCCGCGCGAACTCCGCCATCTCCCGGCCAAACTCCTCTGCCGTCATCTCATAGGCGCCCGTACGTGGATCGGGCAGACCCGCATTGGGCTTCACAATGACAGGCAGATCCGTCCACTCCATGAGCTCATCGACAATCGGCAGGAGTTCTACGGGGCCGAGCGAGCAGTTGACACCGATTGCCGCAACACCGAGCGCGTCCAGTGTAACCGCGACAGACGGTACAGCTGCACCAAGAAAGGTGCGTCCATTCTGTTCGAAGGTCATCGTCACCCAAACGGGCAGCTTCGTATGCTCCTTTGCTGCGAGTACCGCCGCCTTTGCTTCATAGAGATCGGTCAGCGTCTCAAAGATGATGAGATCGGCACCCGCCTCCTCTCCCGCAACCGCCATTTCGCGGAAAAGTTCATAGGCCGCTTCAAAGGAGAGCGTGCCAAGCGGCTCGACCAGCTCTCCGATGGGACCGACATCAAGCGCAACACGCACCCCTTCCACACCGGAGTGCTCTGCCGCACGGCGCGCAATCTGGACATTTGCCCCGATGACTTCGGCGACGGTCTTGCCTGTTCCTGCGAGTTTATGCCCGTTCGCTCCGAACGTATTGCTGTAAATAACGCGGCTGCCCGCGGCGATGTAGTTCCGATGAATTTCCTCGACCACTTCGGGATGCTCTATGCCGAAGAGCTCGGGGCGCTCGCCCGGCGCAAGCCCCCGCGCCTGCAGCTCTGTCCCCATCCCACCATCCAATATAATAATGTCTTTCATTCCGACTCCTTCACTCTCACGTACGGAATTTTCTTTACGTTTTTGCGCCCTCTCTGCACCTGCGCCCAGCCTTGCGGAAGGGGCAGCTGCGGAACATGAGACAGCTCTCGCAGTCCGGAGGACGATGCGGCTGTGGTGTCCGGGCGATCCCCATGATCGCCGTCACCGATTTGCGCGGCACCATGATCGTCGTCGGCGTCAGCGAGACCCCAACGCGCCGCGTCATATCGAGCAGAGCAAAAAATTTCGGCTGCTCCGAGATCGGCAGATCGCCGTACCCCGGACTGAAGCGATCGGTCAGATAACGCCCCTCTGCCTCCACAGCAGCGCGCATATCGCTCTCGAAATTATTGCAGATATTCTCGATCGCCGTACTCGCACACGCGTCCATGATGACAGAGTCCGCTGCATTCATGACCTCATAGCGCATCATCAGGCGCTCTACCCCGGGACCGAGCGTCGCGCCGAAGAGAACAGCCTCTTCGCACGGCGCAAGCATACGCGGGATATCGCGGCCCTCAAATGTGACACCGAGCACGGCGCCGTTCTCCAACGGCACTTGCCGATAGGTCAGACGCGGGGTTGCCGCTGCCAGCACCTCATCCGTACAGCGGCGAATCTGCGCCGCGATTTCCTCTGTAAGCTCCTGCCCGCGAAAGCCGAGATACTTCAAAATTTCGTTCATATTCAGCGTTGTAAAACGCGGCTCAAACATACTCTCTCCTATTTTTCCTTTCCCCTCGTGGGAACTTGTGATATAAGATCACCGATATATAATAGCACAGGATAAAAGATTATATCACATTACTACATCCCTTACAATGACAGGGATTCACAAGAATAAAAACATATTCTTGTACGAAACAAAAAATAAGAGTAAGAAAGGCGAATCATGGTATTTTGTAGGCAAATTGTAGACGAAGAAAAAATAGAGGGAACGGCGAACGATACGCTGCTCCCTCATTTCTTATGCTGTTCTATCCACTCTTCCCATGTGGGACACGATCTACTATCTCGCAGGAGATAGTGCGACAAGGCTGTGGCATACGCAGTCCCAATCATATGGCATTTTTCAGAGCAATAATGCCGTCTTCTATTTGAGATTTCTTTACCACATACTATGCAGTCCTTTACCGCCCATTTTTTTGTTAGAGATTTCCACGCCCCCAACAAATCGGAATCTCTTTGTTTTCCCTTGCGCCCCTTACGTCGCTCTTTTTGTCTTTGCCCTTTGGCTTTTCTCCTTTCTTCGGTATCGTTTGCGTAATACCACACTAATCCCTGTCTGCGATCGGAGGCCTTTATCGCCTCCTTTGCACAATCAGAGCAATACCGCTGGCGAGCAGCTGCGTAGATAAATTCACGGCCGCAAACCTCGCAGCGGCCGACGCTCTCTCCCAACGAGAGAGACAGGCCCCGTTTGCGTCGCTCAACATACCGGGCTTTTTGTAATTTTTTCCGCATCGCGCGGCACTCAGGACAATACCACGCACGGGGCCCGCCATCAAAAATAGCCCCGCACTCGCGACAAGTGCGGGGTGCTATGGTCGATGTTCCTTTTTTCATTGTCCGAGCCGCTCGATGAGAGCGAGTCTTGCACCTGCACCCATCTCCTCCACCTTGCGGCTGAGCTCCTCGCGCTCCTCCTGTGTGCCGGATGCCGCATCCAACACGTCGAGGTGCAGGCCTCTCACCTTGCGGCGGTCGATCACGCTTCCGCAGATCGCCTCTCCGAGGATTGTCAGCTCCTCCGGCGAGAAGTGCGGCAAGACCTCAAGATCGAGCAGGATGCTGTACCGCTCGACGATTTCATCGAGACGGGCGGAGAAGTTTCCGCCCTCCTGCTTCATCTTGTCGGAGAGGGCTTCGATTGCTTCTCCCATGGATATTGTCTTGTTTGCCATTTTGATTTCCTCCTTTAGGTAACGGGAGGGGCTTGTGCCCCTCCCTCTTCTTTACGCCACTTCAATAATGCAAGCACTGCGGAAACGGTGGTGCCCCACCGCTGTAATCTTTGTAGTCCTCCTTGCATTCTTCGTGCATGGAGTTACATACTCGGTAGTCTGCGACTGTCCCCCAATCGCAGGCGCCGCCCTCGTCACCGCACTCAGGGTCGTAGTCGTCGAGGATATCCCAGAATACTTCGTAGACGGGGATATAGCCGTCCTCATCCGGAGCGTCGTCCGGGCAGAACGCGTCGGCGACGTAATACCCGCGAGAGTCTGCGGGACCATCTAGGTACGCTTCCTGCATAAGGACGAAGCGCTTTCCGTTCTCGTGTTCGCAGTCGTGCTCGAATTTCATTTTGATTTCCTCCTTGTTCTTCTGGGCTTGCGCCCCCAACCTTTATCTTGATTGCATTATATCTAATTTACGTATATTTGTCAAGTTTTTTACGTAACTTTTTTATATTTTTTACGTAATTATTTTAAGGCACAAAAATAAGCCCCAGAGCCGAAGCCCCGGAGCTATGGAAAACATTACCACTCTGCGACCGTATACATCACGCTGCCGCCCTTGACTTTTGTCGATTGCCCATGCACAAGCCCTTCCCAGCGACCGAGCTGCACGCCTGCCGTCCAATAGGTCTGCGTGTCAATCTGCGTGACACCCGCCTTGATCTTATGCGCCTTATTAAGGTTGATCTTATACACATCGACCTTTTGTTCTGCCGGCGGCAGGTCTTTGCCGTCCTTATCCTTTGTGATCGGAGTGACCACAGTACGGTCACTTTTTTCGCGTGCCGCCCGCGGAAGCGTTGGACTATCCTCCCTGATCTGACGCTCTACTACCTGCGCAGCGCGCTCCACTGTCGGCGCCTGCACATAGTACGTCGCAGACGGTGCACGCTGTCCCGCCTGTGCCTCTGCAAGCCGCCGCTGCAGAGTCTCCGCGTTACTCTTGGAGATATCCAACTGCGCCCGCAGTGCTCTAACGTCCTGCGTCTGCTCCTGCGTCATGACAGCGGGTTTCTCCGCCGCCGTGTCTGCTGCGGAATGTCGGCCAACTGCATACGCGATACCTACGAGCAGGACGCACAGGATCGCCAGACAGGCTGTTTTATGCTCTGTAACGAGACGTTTCATCCGTTCAATCATCAGGTTCACCTCCTCACTGATTGGCGTAAAAATTCGCCTTGCCGACGATGGTATCCATCTGAGCAAAGAGATTCCTGCCGGGGCACGCCGTCCCCATCAGCTCTCTGTGCCCGACGACGTGATCGCGGTCAATCGGCAGTCCGTAATCCGTGCATAGGTTGGCAAGCAGCATCGCGGTACTCTCAATCTGCGCGGCCGTCGGATATCCGATCTCAAAATTGCCGCAGACGTGGATGCCGATTGTGTGCGAGTTCTCTCCTGCTGCATGCGCGCCGATGGTCCAATGTGGGCGACCAATCTCCACTGTTCCATCCTTGCGCACAACATAGTGATAGCCGATGCACGTCCACCCCTGCGCCTGATGCGATGCATTAATCTCCTCCGCAGAGAGATCATCATCGGTCGGGTTGCCTGTGTGATGCAGGACGATCATATCGGTTGCCCTGCGCGTTTGCAGGTTGCCCGCATCATACGTCAGATGCAGGTCCTTCAGGTTTACTCTTTCCATTATCCTTGTCCTCCTTCTCTTCGTACTGGTCCGGGATTCCGTTGTTATTTTGGTCAATAAACGCTTTGGCCAAAAAACCAATCGCCGCAATCCATGCCGCCCCGCTGATCTCGTGGAGAAAATTTCGGAACTCCACGAGATCGGGCCGCAGCGCAGTATACCAATCATAGAGCCACGCTGTCACATAGATCATGACGCAGATCACGATCATCGCCGCATACCATACGATATACCGCATGGCCGCATGGCTCTTTGTCATGTCGCGCAGATATTTGCCTGCGCGCCCGAACCACTGTGAGACTTTGAGCATTGTCTCACCTCCCTCCGAGCGCCCACGTCAGAATCGACGCGAAGATGCCGACGATGGTCGTACTCATCCCAATTGTCCAGCAGACGTCATGTTTAAATTCGTCCAGCCGATGATGTGCCGACTTTGTGCTTTCTTCCAGACGGGCAATTCGCTCATTAATTGCGTAGAGCTGATCACGTCCCATCGGCAGTTTTTCCGCGAGGGTTCTGATCTGTGCTTTGATGCTCTCGAGCTCGGCCAGTATTTCTCCTCTTGCCACGTTTTGCGCCTCCTAATTGTTTCCTTATACATAGGGGCGCTATTCCGACGGAGTAACGCCCCTACTCCCTGTGATTACACTTCTTTCTCCGCATGCTCCGCAATGTAGAGGGCGACATCCTCTTGATAGATGACAGGCACGACTTTTTGGCCTTCCGCCTTGCTCTCCTCAGAGATTGCGTATTTTTCATGACGCACGAGGAACGCATAGACGGGAATCATATAGCTGTACTTCTTCATTTTTTCTCACCTCCTTTCAGTGCTTGCAGGGCCTCTTCGATTTCTGTGAGACGCACTTCTTGTGCGGCGACAGCTTCAAATATGGATACGCGTTCTTCGTCGGCTGTTTCTGCCGTCGGATGCGTATCTTCTCCCTTTGGCTCCTCCATTTTTGGAGGACTAAGGACAAGTCCGATATTGGGGTCAAATGTGACAACATAGCCGACTTTACATTCCACGCCCGTAACGTCTACCCAGTAGGTAGAGGGTGAGAATATGCTTCGCCATGTATCAAAGTCGCGTTCATCTTCGTGGACGGAGCGGACTTTGCCATATAGGATTTCTGCGTATTTGTTCATTGTGCTCTCCTTTTATGCGGTGCCGTTGGGCGTCTCTTTATTGATGCTGTTTGACCATGCGATGGTGATTGGTAATGGTCCACTTCCTATTGGTTCTCCGTGTATGCCGCCTGCTTGAAAAGTGAAATTACCAAACACTGTTTTGACTATACGACCGCCAGCATGACCCGCAAATACATAATTTGATTCGTATCCATACGTTTTCCCTGCTTCTACTTTTACATAGCTAGTGATTTTCTGTTGGTTTACGTTTAAATATGTCAGCTGCAAAACAGCAACACCTTTCGGGACGGTAAATGTTCCCGTTCCTTGCACGGTGATACTCCCCGGCGTGATTCCACCCTGCTTTAAGATCGCAAGCGATACTCCGTTTTTCTCCTGCCGACCACTGGTCGCTTCGCTTTCGGTGACAGCCCCCAGTGCGGCGAAGCAGTCCACACCGTCTACATGGAGCGGCAGGACGCCGCCCATTGCATTCGCTTCTTCCTTTGTGGAGTAGAGCGTGCAGGATTCGACGGTACCTTTGGTATTTTGCAGTTTGAGTTTTTTTACCAGTTCCGCCATGATCTCACTCCACCCATATTTTTGTTCCGTTGGCAAATGTCAGGATATTCGTGCTGAGTGCTGATGCCGTCGAGGCATTTCCCTCTACTCCGCCATCAGCTTTGATCTTTCCGGTAGCGGTCAGAGCAGGTACCGTAAGCGCCCCTGTCATAGTGTCGCCGGATTTCGCGACAAATTTAGAGGCGTTCTGTTGGTCGAGCTCCTGGAATTTTTTATCCAGATCGGCTTTGGAGTATGTGCCGACGGCTTTTTGTGCGGCGGCGGCAGATTCTGCGGCGCTTTTTGCGCTTTCCTGTGCACTCTTTGCAGCATATTCTGCTTTGTCGACTTCGACGTTGATTCCGTCGATGTGCTGTTTCATGGAGGTAATATTTTCCTCCATTGCCTTGACGTGCGTTTCGGATGCGGCGCTTGCCGTTTGACTTTTGCCGGCTTCCTGTCTGCTCTGCTCTGCTTCCGTTCGCGCCGTTTGCGCTGCGCCCGCGGCGGATTCGGCGGCACGCCGATGTTCCTCTGCGGTATTTTTTGCATTGGTCGCGAGGGCAACGGCATGCGATGCGCTGTTTTCGCTTTCTTTCGCGTTCTGCGCAGCCTGCTGTGCCGCAGATGCGCTTTGCTGTGCGGCGCGGAGATTGTCGGAGGCGGCCGCTCCGGTCTCGAATATCCGATGCACGAGTTCCGCGGGGTCAATCCCGCTTCCATGCTGGACCATGACCGCCCGCCCGATGGCCTCCTCATGCTCCTGCATGATGGCCGTTGCCTTATCCGACATTGCCTCGATATACGGCAGCGGATATTTCTCTCCGAGATCGGTCAGCTGATCGACGGACGTTTTACGATAGATTGTGATATTCTTTCCGGCCGGCAGCTTCGGCGGCTGCGCATGTTCCGCGGGCGTCTGCCCGGGGGCATAGCCCGGATAGTGGACGACCTTCGCGGCCACATCCACAAAGTAATCCCGGGTAATCTCCGTTGCGACCTCCGTCGCGGTATCATAGATAACGACGTGGATGTTGTCCGCGGACGATATCGCAAACGCGAATGGGAATACGGTCGTGTTCCCGTCGCCGCGATAGGTCACCGAGGTTTTCCGATTTTCGATCATGTGAGTTCTCCTTTCCCTGATTCACTTACCGCGCACCGCGCGTATTCTTCTTTGGTTTTTTCGGCTTTTCCGGCTTCGGCGGCGGCTCTTCTGCGCGCAGTTTTTTGTCAAAGAGGACACTGCGCATGACGTTGCGGAAATCCTTGTCGTAGTAGTTGTCAGTCTCCATCATGTCTGCCGCATATTGCAGCGCCGAGAATATCCCGTCCGTGATCGTGTTCGTGACGCCCGTGCTTGCGGCCGTGAATGTGCTCGCCGCTTGTGCAGCGGACTTTGCGATATCCAGATAGCCGATTTCCTTCTCCGGCTTTTTGTACTTTTTCGCTTCTTCGTACGCCTTGCGCTGCTTCGGCGTCATCTTCTTAATCCGCTCGCGCTCCTTTGCCTCCTTCTCCTCGCGTTCGAGGTCTTTCTTTCCTTTCCGGATCATGAGATTTACAGTCGCCTGCACCTGCTTCGCGCCGCGTGTGAGCACGGATCCGAGTTCAAAATTGCGGCCGTAGGTCGTGCCATCGAACACCGCGCTCCCGATCAGCCCCGCAACATCGCGGACAATTGGCAGAGTTCCCGTTCCCGTGGAGAGGAGGTTCTTGCCAAATACGCTCATAAAGCGCTCATAGTCCGATACCTCTTCTTTTTTTGTCTCCCCTGTTTTCGGGTCTTTGACCGTCCGATACCGGTCTTTCTCATCGTCACCCTCGAGGCCGAGCGCGAATTTCAACCCGGCGCCGATGAGCGTTACGAGCACGATTCGATAGATAACGGCACGCGCAAGCGGCATCCATACGTGCATATACTTGTAGCCATGCGCATCGTATTTGCCCTTAAAATGCGCTTCGAGGATCGCATTAAACTGTGTATTGAAAAAGGAGTAGAAGGACGTGAGCATCTTGACGGCTTCATTTCGGGAGCGCTGGACTTCTGCGAGGTCTTTTGTCTGCCCCGATCCGAACACATCACGCACGGCCGCATCCGCCTTTTGGACAGCGCGCAGCTCTGCTTCTTCGATGATTTCGCGGCCCTCCCGTATCGGCAGTTCGGATGCGCGTTCGAGCTTATGTCCTGCTTCGTAGAATTCCTTTTCTCTATCCTTGATCTTAGCCTCCCATCTCTGCTGCTCCTCGATGAGCTCCTGATCGGAGAGCGCCGCATATCTGGATTCCCGCATTCTTTCAGGATCCATATATCGGCGTTCCTCCGCCTCATCCCGCAGATAGTAGAGTTCCTTGCGCATATCATAGGTTTCTGCGCGCAGGCGCTCGACGTTCTCCTGTGCCTCCTGATACGCCCGCTTGTTCTCTTCGTTCTCACGGTTGATCTCTGCGAGCATCTCCGGGAATGCGTTTTTGTAGGCACGGCACCAGAGGGGCTTAGACAGCATGAGATCGGTCTGTGCAAGCGCCCAGTAGGCATTATCCCGCAGGAATTCCACGGGCGTATACGTCGGGTCAAAGAGGCGCTTATCATGGCGCAGATCGCGTTCCATGTTGTTGATGCGGTCCGACATAAATATGGACTTATGGAGGAGATCATCCATCTCCTTTTTGTTGGCGTAGTAGTCCGCAATCGCAGCGTTTGCCTCCACGGCGCCGAGCTTATCCATCATCGGCCCGATGTTGGATGCGTTTTCGACGTCCGGCCACAACCGCCATCCCATGATTGCCATGGTAGAGTTTCGGCGCAGCGCCGCCATCGTCCGGCTGATTGCCGTTGCTGCACGGTCACTGCTGCCGTCCGCGGCGATTGCCCACGTATCCAGCACCCATTGATCGAGGCTGTTCCAAAACGGCATACCATAGGTCGATGTGACATATGCCTTAAACTCCGCATTACGGACAATGCGATGTACGTCACGCGCCGCGATGCGGAACGCGATGTTATGCGCCGCGTTATAGACATGCTCCTGCAGGACGCGGAATTCGAGGAGCAACGGTTCTTTGACATCGTTCTCCGAGCGCTCCTTTACATGGCTGCGCCCAGTCCCGAGGACACGCGCCCCTGCCAGGGTCTTTTGCGCCTGATCTTCGACCTCCTTTTCCTTTGCCTGCGTCGATTTCTCCGGATTGTATTTCAGCGGATAGTATCCGCCTCGCAGCGTTATTTCCTTCCCGTCTGACGTTTCGATGCGGAACGCAGATGCGGGGACCTTTCCGAGATGTGAGCCGTTGAGTTTTTCTTCGACTTCCGCCGTTTCTTTCCAGAATGTATCCACGAAATCCCAGATCTGCTGCACGGCTTTCCAGTCGCGCTCCGTCATGTACTTTGCGAATACTCCCTGCACGTCGAGCCGCTGACCGATACCGTCGATGACGCGCTTTCGGTTGGTCTCCGTGCCCCAGTTGAGCGCGAGACAGAGGATATTCTCCTTGCTGAGCTTATCGCCGCCGACGTCGATGTTGCGGTCTTTCCACTCCATACGCTCCTTTTTGGAGTAGGCGGAGAGGATGCGCTCGAGCTCTTTTTGACTTTTCCCGAGGAGTTCCGCTTCCCGCATCTGCGCCCGCTCGTATGTTCCGTAGAGGTATCTATGCGCCTCTTCGCCGAGCAGACGGATGAGGATTTCCGGCTTCATGAGCGGCATCGCGCCCTTTTGCCCGAGGATGGCCAGCTGCTCTCCGATTCCGGGGATCTTCGCGAGCCAATCGCTGTACCCGAGCCCGCCGGTATCCGGTGAGACCGGATGCTGCACGACGCCTTCGGGCGTCAGGCTTGTTGTCGACGCGAGGATTTCCCGGACGATATCATCAAAGTCCTTGCCTCCGACACTCAGCATGCGGTTCTTGTCGCGCCCGATAGTATATAGGGCTTTGAGCATGTTGACCGCCTGCGTAAATTCTCCGAGCTTCATCTTCCGATAGCTACTATTCTCCTTCGAGAGCATTTCGAGGATTTCCGTCGGCGCGTCAGCGTCCATGTCGAGGTTGTTCTTGTAGCTCTCAAAGAGCGCACCGAGCTCGACATATCCCTCCGGCTTTTCAACATCACTCCCTTTGAGCCCGAGGAGGTACGCGATATGATGCAGCCAATAGCGCTCCGCAGCGGCAAGTCGTACTGTCCGCGCGCCGAGTTTACGCTGCACATCCGCTTTCATCTGATTCAGTTTTTCTTCGTTCTTTGTCGCTTCGTAGGCACATGCGGCCGCGAGCGCCTGCTGCTCCTTCTCCGCATAGGCGATATCCCAGCGCTCCTGTGAGAGTGCCTTATCCACCGCCCGAGCATGCTGCCTTTCCTTGCGGCGGAAATATGCAGGATTGCAGGATTCGCTGATCGGCAGATCGGCGAGCACCATGCGGGCCTGTTCGCGGATAAATTTATCGTTCTCCCATACCTGCTGATCAAAGTTCTTGCGCCGCCATGTCTTCTTATTCTCCTTCCGGAGGGATTCCCGCACCTTTTTATAGTTCTGATTCCAGAATGCCTGCAGCTTCTTCTGCATTTCCTTTTTGCTGGTCGCACGCGTCATCTCTTCGAGGCGCTTATATTCCTCCGGGGTCCACTTCCCGCTGCTGCGCAAGTTCTGCACGGCCGCCATGATTTTCTTCATTGCTTCGCCGCCCTGCTCTGCGTGCAGGTCTGTATTCTCCGGCACATCATTCAGCGCATCAAGGGCGTCCTTTACCGCATCCTGGATGCGGTCGTCGAGACGGCGCATCAGCCGCTCTTTGGCACGCATGCCCGCCGCTTCGAGTGCAACGCGCCGATGATATGCTTTCGGGGTCTGCATCGCTTTCGCGATATTTTCATCCGTCAATCGCGCCTGCAGGATCTCTTTGTCGAGCCCGCGCGCATATTCGGTCATGTATTCCGTGAGTTCTGTTTCAAGGGATTTCCGTTTTGCACGGGCTTCTTTGTAGGCTTCCATCGAAGGGAACCAGTTGCCGATGATTGCCGCTGCTTCTTTCCCGCCATTTTTCAGTGCCATTTCTGCGAGGTAGACCGGGTCGCTTTCGAGTTCTTCCCGCTTTCGGGTGCGTTCCGCTTCGACCTTCTCATTGTATTCCTCCCGCGCTTCTTTCTTTAGGTCTTTCATGACCTCTGCGCGCAGACGGTCTTCTGCATCGTCACGGGATTCTTTCAGCCATTTCTGATAGGTCTCTGCGATGCTCTTACCGAGGAGGTTTTCGAGTGTTTCCTTTCCGCCGAGGCGTTCGATCGGACGATAGCGCTCATCCAGCTCCGCCGCCTTGATTTCCTCCTCCGAGGCAATCATGCGGGACATGACGGCCTCAACCTCTGCCGAGGGCTTTCCGCCGACGTTCTCCACAAATTTATAGAGCTTGCGCAGGAACTGTTTGAACTTCCGGAATACACCGCGCAGGGCTTTCGACGGAGCTTTTCCGTCGTGCAGATAGATTTCAAATCCGCGGGCGAACCGCTCCTGCCGCCATCTCTCCTTTGCACTCTTGATCGCAACTGCATCGCCGGACTTTTCCGCAGCTATTATGTCTCGCTCATACTTCCAGAACTCGTCTTTCCAGTCCGTATCCCTGTATTCCTCCGCCGCGCCTGGCTTCCACTCCGCCCACTCGTTGACGGTCGCCTGATCTTTCGCGGATGTCTCGTCCATTTCTGCGAGGTCGTCGAGGTCCATCAGGAACATATGCCCCATCTCATGGAGCATGGTCGATTCATTCGCGCCCTCAAAGAGCGTGATGATGCGTTTTCCTTCCTCCTGCGATATTTCACCGTAGACTTCCCGCTGCAGCTGCTGATGGTACTTCTCGATGATGGAGATCGCCTTATCGTCGAAAATGACATAGCAGCGACCATCTCGTTGTCCGTCGTAGGCGATACCCTTGATACCAACCTCATTCAGCGCAAGAGAGGCGGCTTTGTCGCTGCCAAGGGAACTGGAGAGACTTTCATAAAGTGCCCCGCCATTTCTATATGTTTTAAGAATCGTTTCGTAGTTCTTAAGTTTTTCTTCGTAGCCCTCCTTATAGTATTCCGCATTCTCCCGCCCCAGCTCGAAGTCTCTCCGATATTCGGGGTCTAACGCCCGCTCTAACGGGATTTCATATACCACTCCACTTTGTATAAGACGTTCCGCCGCAGCCTGCCTCTCCTCAACCGATGCGTTTTCATTGAGCACGAGATCATAGTCTTTGATTCTCTCCTCCGACCTTCTTATGCTTTCAGCAAGATGTTCTTTTTGCTTCCTGTCCGAATCAGCAAACAGCTCTTCCAGCTTCTCCTGCACGAACTTCGGCTGCTCGTCAAACGGTTTCTGCTCATCGAGAAGAACATCGTCGTCGGGGATTTCGACCTCGAAAAGAGAGCCAAGCTTTTTTATTTCAAGCTTATCTACATCAAGATTTTTAAGCCATTGCAATGCTTCTCTTTCTGTAGAAACAAGGCCAGTCCACCCCATATACACATCTTGGATGACATTATATGCTTCACGCAACGGGACTTTTTCTTCTTGAAACGCCTGTTTCGCTGCCAGTCTTTGATGGGCGACACGTTTATCGTCCTCATTAAAACCATCAAGGATTTTCCAAAACTCCGTATTTCCTAACGCAGGGTCGCGGGGGTGCTCATCACAAAAATCCATCGCTCTTTGAAGAATTGCTAATTGTTTTTCATAATCAGCAACCTCTTCCGACAAAGAAGAAATTCTTTTTTGTAGGTACTCATCAATAGTGTGAGCCCCTTTATTGTTTTTTATATCGTTCAATTCCGAACGTATATGATAGGGAAATTCGCTTACATCTTTTCCGTCATAGGTTATCCCCTTTACCGACAGCCTCTCCTTATACCCCTGTGACACCTTTCTGTCTTGTGCGAAATACAGCCCCCATCCGTGCGCCTGTGCTCCTTCGCCTGTGCCAATCATCGAAAGTAGAAACTCACGGAAGTCATGCGGCGTGCCGTGCCATGCGGATTGCTCAAGTGTCTCTATTTTTTTAGGCTGCACATACAAATTCCCATCCGCATCCTTGACACCAGTGAGCATATCGCGTATACTAATCGTAGATAAAGCATCCTCTTCGGCCACACTAACGCCTGCCTTTGCACCGGCTTTCGAGCTGGTCTCTGTGATCGGCGCAGTGGCGAGAGGATGCTTTTTTGCATAATAGATTTCATATACCTTCACGCTTGTAGGCGATGAAACAACACCGTTGCGTTCTTCGGCAACGATAACTAAAGTGCGAATTCTTCCGTTGATGCGTACTGGCACCATCAAACGATAGTAGTTTTCGACTTCATTCTTGCGTTTTTGATTTCTCCACTTCGCCCCCTGCAATCCGTGCAGGCTTTTTTTCTTTTTGTTCGGGACAACTTCGACAACAACAGCGTGCTGAACAACATCTCGAAAGTTTGAGAGCACAGTGTTTCTTGCTGCTCGATTGGCAGCAGACTGATTCGCTTTCCCGCGAATCAAATGTCTTTGCCCATATCGATCATTATCTTCAGGCAGTCCGACTAACGCCTTAAAATCAGCCACAGGAATAGGTTCTGTACGGCTTAACTTTGATATATAGGCAATGATCTCTTTATCGCTTTTTCCTTTCAGGTCGTTGGTCAGCACGTCAAGATCAACAACATGAACTTGTTCATCAAGATTCAACCCTGCTCGAGCTGCCTGCTGGAGGGCGTCCCCCTCCTCCGTATACTTCCCGCCACTTCGGAGCCCAAACCGCTCCTGCATATAGTCCATTGCAGTATAGTTCTCGTTGCCCTGTTTTTCACGCATCACACGGGCAAACTGATCTGCGTGATGTGCAAAGAGGAGCGCATTCATACGCGCCGCACGCGACTGCTGTCCGCCGATTGCTTTCAGCTGCGCCATGATCTGACGATAGACGCTGTACGCCTCCGGAGAGAGCCCCGCCGTTCCCTTGATCTCCGCCGCATCGACCTGCATCATGCGGTCTTTGATGTTCTCAAGGGTCTTGATATAATCGTTCAGCTCGTCGAGCTGTCCTTTTGCCCCCTCCATTGCGTCTATGTCTTCCTGCGATGCCGGCGCCCATCCTTCGATTTTCGGCGCGGATGCATCACCGACGGTGAGACGATAGGCAAGGTCCATGAGCTCGCCCTTGCGCGGTGCACGGCCGTTTTCCTTGTAAAAGTCCTGATACCACGGCTCGTTATTGGACACACGGATTCCGCGGCCATCCTCTCCGTTCTGCACGATATCAACGCCGTTGCCCATGCCACGCTGCAGCGCGTCCATTGCCGGCCGCAGGAGTTCGTCACGGTCTGCCACAAATTCGTTATAGAGTTTCCGCCATCCGCTCGCAGGGCTATCCTGATCCTGCGTGATTGCCGCGATTGCCATCTCACGCTCGCTGCTGCGGCGCAATTTCTCCTTGTCGCTTGCATGGTCCGGCGCTTCCGGGAACCATTCGTTTGTGATTGCATGGATGATGTCGGTCTTTGCCTTTATTGCGTTTTTCTGCGCCTGTTCAACTTCATCACTGAGGTCTTTGGCATTCTTTTTCATGCGTGCCAAAGAATCCGTCTCCGGAGAAAAGGATACGGATTCGAGGAGCTGCGGGGATGCCGCAGACTGCGCATATTTTTCAATCGGGACAAAAAGATGCCCGCCGTTTTTGATTGTATTCTCGAGCTCTTCATCACGGATGCCCGCGGCCTTCGCCACCTCTTTCAGGTCGGCAAGGCCGTTTTCTTTTTGCAGAGCCGTTTCGGTGTCGATGTAGGCATTTTCAAATCCCGTGCCGCTGGCCTGCGCACGAATGATCTTCTGCTGCACGTCGGGCGCGGTCTGCTTCAACTTTGCACTGGATGCGACCTGCTGCAGCCGGTCAAGCATGATTGTTCCTGTCATCGTCCGCTGTGCGGCGATATCTTCGCGCGTCTTTTCCGAGGAGAGCCGCTGCGCATGACGTACGACGCCGGGAACGGCGCCGACGGAGGACGCCATGCCGAACCCGAGGCCGACCGGGAACGCCTCTGCGCCGGAGACAATGGCATTAACCGCCATGTCTCCTATGCTGTATGCCTTATCTGCCGCACGGCCATCGGAGGATGCAACAATGCTGTTATGGATGAGATCATCGGAGATGGACTGCGCGCTTTCCTCCGCGGATTCTGTGCCCGCGATTTTGAGCGCGTCCTTGATGTGGTTTTTCGCAAAAGCCACGACGGATTCACTCTTGCCGATATCATATTTCGCCTGATCGACGATTCCGCGGATCGCCTTTTCTGCGTATCCCTCCGCCCCTTCTTTTCCAAAGAGATTCAGCCCACGCAGCGGCTTTGTCACGAGGCCAAAATTCATCATCTCAATGGCAGGATTGATCGCGCCTCCAACCAGCGCATACGCGCGTGCCTGATCATCTGTATTGAGCGGATTCCCATCCACATCCTTCATTGCGCGATATTCGGCATAGCGCTCGCCGGTCTCCGGACGACGCATGCCCTCGAACATGCCTTCACGCATTCCCGCACCTGCGGCCGCACGGATGAGCTGATTGCGCGAAGCATTCGCGAATGTTGCACGCGCCGCAGTAATGATTCCCGTACGCGCAGACATGGACCTTATTGTTCCCACAGCGAATCCAGCGCCTGCGCCGCCCACGCCGCCGATCAGCGTTCCGCCGCCCGGCTCGATTGCCGTACCTGCCGCCGCTGTTGCGGCCGCGGTTGCCTCCGCCATGATGAGACCGTCGCGGATGCCTTCGCGGACGCTTTGCAGCATCTCAGGACCCGATGTCGCCATCCCGCCTGCAATCGCTGCGAGAGGATCATCCCAAAAGGACGGCATTGTCTTTGTGTCCTCTTCGATCATCTTGTCGAGGTCTGCTGCGCGTTGGAGGTCGTTATCGTCCGCTGTGCCGAGGAATACCTTATACATGAGATTGTTAAATTCGAGCCTCTTATTTCCGAGTTCGAGGAAATGCGTGAAGGTCTCCACAATCCCATGCGTTTGACGCACGGATTCGATATCATGGAGAGCAAGTGCCGCATCACGCGGGTTCATTTTCGCGATATCGCGGATCTCCGGGAATTCCTGCCAGACGGCTTCCATCGAGAAGTTGTCCTGCATCAGTTCCCGCTTTTTTTGTGTATAGTCGTTTATCTTGAGCGCCTGCTTGTAGGCGATATCGTCGTCGATAAAGGAATCCGCGGAGATTCCCGTATTTGCTTCAATCTCGCGGGCCTTGCGCAGTTTCTCCTCGTCTGTCATGAAGTAGTTGACGAATGTTTCCGTGCCGCGCAGGTCTTGCGCAAACTCGCTTCCCTCGTCTGCACTCTGTTCAATTTGGCTGCCGATATAGGAGCGCAGGGGACGTGTCGTGCGGTCTGCTACGATGCGCACAGGAGACAGCACAAAGTCCGCTGCCGAGCTGCCGAGCTCGTCCACGGTTTCCTGCACATCCGGTCGGTTCATGAATTCATGACGCGGTTCATTGGACGCCATACGTTCATCGAGGAATTGCCCATAGGCATTGGCAAATCTTGTTCCCGATGTAATCGCCGTGGTCACTACGTCATTTGCTGTATCCTTTACGGCGTCCCATGCCTCACCCGCAGCATCCCACGCCTTTTCATAGAGCGGTTTCGCCGCTTCTGCTTCCGCCGCTGCGCGCTCTTGTTCCTGCGCCTGTCTTTTTTCCTGACGCGCATTCGCATCGCTTAGATATCCTTCAAGGTCAAACGCCATGATGTTCTCCTTTAGTCTGTGCCCTGCTCTTCTTCGCCTTCATCGTCTTCCGGGTAGTAATACGGCAAACTCATCACGTCACTTTTTGCGAGCAGAGCCGTTGCCGTGATCGGGTCTGCACCGTGCGCAATGAGATTTTCATAGGCCTTTTTCCAGCCGCCGTTTGGATCTTCCATATCATCTGTGATTGCCGACCAGAGGGCTTGATTGTTTTGCAGTTCCTGAAACTCTTCGCCGAGCCATCCGGCATTATCGAGACGCAGCGCCGCATTTTTATAGGCGACGAACTGATCCGATGAGATTTTTCCACCAGTCATGATACGTGCGTTCATTTTTTGCAAGCTTTCAATGTCCTTATCCGGCTTATAGTTCCTTCCACCGCCGCTTCCCGCGCCGTGTGCTGTGCCCGTATTCTTGTTGACGTGGTAATATTGAGCAATCGCATTCTCAAGGCCATTACGCTCCGTCATGTCAAGGTCCTGCGCATTCAGCATAGAGATTGCTCCGCTGTAACTTCCCGCATTCTGTGCGGCCTGCATAATCCCATCGATATATTGGTGACGCTGCTGCTGATATGCTCTCTGCAGATCTCCGCCCTTTGCTTCGATCAGCTTCATCAGTCGGTCTCGCTTTTCCGGGTCATAGGCACTCACGCGCCCGCTATTCTTTGGACGGATGACCAGTGCCGGAACAAGTCCGCCGCCAATTTCGACGCTGTCCCCGTGTGTGACTTTTCCATTGCCGCGTATATAGTTCCCGTTCTCATCGGTATAATCCGCGGCACTCGATGAGTTCCCGAATACGCCGCCCTTTCCATCGGAGGCAAGAACATGATGTGCATTCTCCGGATCTGACATATCCGCACCCGGCGGGGAATAGATGATCGCAGCTCCCGCCGGGATATCCATGCCAGAGGTATACGGTTCAACGACCACAGAATCATCCGCACGTGCATCTCTTAGGAGTGTCGGCACATAGAGAACGCCCTTTTCTGCCTCTCTTGCGCAGAATCCGGAGAGCGGTCCCGTCCCCTTGAGATAGGCTTCTACGCAGCCGTCGCGTTTGTTGTCCATCTCTTTCCCGAGGATTCCCGCAAAACTGCGTTCCACATCTGCAGGAGAAGCCCCCGCCGCTTCTCTTGTTGCCTCTCTCCCGTATCGCTCATCTGCATACTCATAGGCTTTCGTCAGATTAAGCGTCTTACCATCCCAAACACCAGGCATCTTGAGGATCTCATCTGCCTCTGTATCCATCTCTTTTGCCTGCTGCTTTTGCTTTCCAACGCGGGCGAGCTTCCAATAGGTCGTCTGATCCATATCCGGTCGAAACTGATTCAGTATCTGATCGGCGCGGTCATAGTCCTCGTTTTCGAGTGCCGCACCTGCCGCCGCCGCGGCGATATCGGTTACCATCTTTCGCCGCTCTGTTGCCAGCTGCGCTCCGGGCCATCCTTCCTGCTGTGCACGTGCCTGCAGGAGTGCGTCGCCGCTCTTGACATACATGGTCGGCGCCCCATTCACCTGCCATGTCAGCGCTGCTTGCTGTGCATTGGTTGCGAGATTGGAGGCGAATGTCGCCTGCTCGACCTCCTTGCCCTCCGCCATCTCTTTCGAGGCTGCGATGCGCTGGAAGTTCGCCATGTTCTCATTGAGATTTCCCTTGAGCGCGAAGCGCACACGGTCGTTATAGTTCTTGCTGACTTCTTCATAGGTCTTGTTGATTGCGTCTGTTGTGCGCCCGATGAGCCCCTTTGCATTTTCTCCAACGCCCGTGGTAAATAAGCCCTGCTCTCCATAGAGCTGCTGCGTGAGGCTTGTCATGATCTCGTTGCGGGCCTTCATGACGTCGGCGGCGTCCATATCGTCCTGCCGCTGCGCCATGACTTTATTCACCTGTCCGATTGCGGCGGCCATCTTATCATAGCCTTCATCGCCGCTTGTACCGTAGGCATGCACATCGCCTGATACGCGTACCGCCGGCGGGTGCATGGTGTTTGGTTCAACGGCCTGTTGATAGGGCGAGAATTTCATGTGTTACCACCTCCCGAGCGGCTTATAGTTTTTCAGGATGAGGCCCGTATCTTCGGTATTCCTAAATGGTTGGAAGAAAGACGATGTATTGTATCCGGCCGGCGGCGTCGTGAGAGGATTCGGCCCTGCCTGTTTCGCCGTTCCCTCGCTCTTCCACGGCTGCGCGGCGCCGTATACGCTTGCGGCCGTTCCGAGGATCGTCGAAAGTCCCGCCATCCGTGATGTGCGGCGCGCCTGACGCAGGACATTTCCAGCGGCCGCATTGGACTGATTTGCCTGATTGATATAGTTGCTCTCCGCAACGCGCGAGCTGTAATTGTCGTTGCGCTGATTCATTAGGAGGTTTGCCGCATCCTTGTTGTAGGCGTCATATCCAGACGACAGGATATCCATCGCAGAGCCTCCGAAGTTCAGCCCGGCCGCTCCGGTCTCTGCACGCTGCGCCCCTTCTGCAATCCTGCGCCGGGCCCGCAAGGCCTCCTGCTGCTGTGCATAATTATCCGCGATCTGCTCCTGCTTTCGATTTTCAATGCGCGCGTTCTGCTCTGCCGCCTGTGCCTGTGCCCGATACATATCCGCCTGCGCGTTCGCCTGCGCTCTTATTTGCGCTTGCTGTTGCCGATACTGGAACAGTCCGCTGAGTGCCGTGAGGCCTGCTACCCATCCGCACATGTTATTTCCTCCCTTCGCTTTCGATGGTAAATGGGATAAATTGTTCTCCGCCGATTGTGATTTCCTTGTGAAAGATTGCGCCGCAGTATTTCAGCCACGCAATCGCATCTTTGTTAAATGCCCCGACAGCGTTGTAGAGGACGCCATATTTCTTTGCCCATTCAGTCAAGATGCGCTTGGATTCGACGGCGAACGCATAGCGATTTTCTTTGATACGATCTGTGCCGAGGCACCAGATGAGACGCCCCGCCATCCCCGGCAGTTCCCGATATCCCCATATGGCGATCAAACCGCTGCGGTCGAAGGCTGCAAAGCATTCCTCCGACAGGAATATTGAATCGTATACTTCGTTTTCAATGGATCCGCTTTCCGCAACGCCCGCAGCGAGTTCCCTGCGATCCGCGGCGCGCAGTTCTCCGATGAGCGTCCGGACAAGCTGTTCTTTTTTCTTCTGTTGTGTGATTTTCTTGATCTCGTAGTTAGCCACCGAATGATACCCTCCTTATGATTGCCGAGAGGCTGAACGGATAGGGGGTGTCATGCGTAATCACCGTGCGCCCTTCGTTATTCCATCCGCCGGCCGGCAGGGTTACTTCTTTGTCCCCTGTATAGAGGATGTTTTCATCGAGCTCCATGCGTTCGGGGTCATAGACGATATCATCCTGCCGCGCTGCGCTTTGACCGATACGCCCGCCATAGGATTTCGTAAGACGCAGGATTGCGTTTGTGACTGTTTTCCTGCGTCCTTGTACGGTTCCGCTGTCGGTGTTTCCGACATCCCAGTTCGGCTGTTCGAGTGTCATGGTATAGGGCAGGCCGACGGTGATTCTTTTCGCGGCCTGCGGCAATTTCGCGTCTGCATTCATCGTTATCCCTTCATAGAGATACCCATCCGCCATTATGACAACATGCTTTCCATCGAGGATATCTTTGCCGGGGATCTCTGTCTGCGCCGCAGGATAGGTCACTGTAACGGCCGCATCCTCTATGATGTAGTCTTGTTCGGATTCCGATTCTCCGTGCGGGGCAAAGTATTCGAGATAGCGGACGGTCTTTCCGCCGATGCTGCGCTCGACAACAGCGTAGATGCGATCATTGTTTCCGGCATTGACGGCGCAGACGGCCTTATATTTTCCGTCGGTGACAAAGTGGCTCCACGCATAGACTTTCTGGTCAATGACATAGGTCAAGCAGAGCATTTGCCCGTCATCGGTGACAAAATAAACGAGACTGTCCGGCTCCTGTGCATAGGCGGCGCTGACGATTTCCCGCCCGCGCAGCAGATGCTTTGCTAGGAGGGTCAAATCAATGCCAATATAGCCGTCAGTCTCATAGGAATACCCGGTATCCCGGATGATGGACCCGCGGCGCTGGATGTAGATAATGCGGTTGCCGATGCGCAGCGGAGGTACGCCGCTGCATCCGTAGTTCTCCTGATTCTTCGGGGTGATGTTCGTCGGCTTTACGGTCTCCCCGCCCGCAATGGTCCACGTATTTCCGTCCGTGAATATAACAAGATCATTGCCGACGTCCATATGGCTGATGCTGTACGCCTGCCGCGATAGGAGGTCTGCCGTGACGGCGCTGTCATCGGTAACGGTGCCGGATTCTTTTTCGACGCCGAAATTCTCGTAGTCACCGCTCCGGCTCATCCAGAGACGCTGCGGATATTTTCTGCACCCGCCGAAGCAAAGGCGATCCTGGAAGAACGCGGCGCAGCGCGGATATCCGTTGATTTTGCTCCACGCGCCCCAATACCAATCTGCCGTTGCCTCTAGTCCGCCGAGTATCTTATCTACTTTGGCAGATGCATGCTTCGCATCTGTTACGCCAGTAATGGTCACATATCCCTCATGCCGATAGGGATAGGCGGAGAGATCGGCATTGCATGTCCCGCCGGTAATCCTTGCACGGATGCGCAGCAGGCTATATTCGTCTACATCTCCCGATTCGGTCGGATTATAGTCGTTGGTTGACGTATAGGTGCGCAGATCAACCCATGTGTTTCCGTCGTCTTTGGACTGCTGCACAACAACCTGACCGGACCATGTTCCGTGCGTGATGATTTTCCATGTTTTCCCGACAATAACGCTCCTCGTATAGACAGACTTATCGTCTACAATGAATTCACGTTTGTACTCGTATCCATTGCTCAGGGAGATTTCTATTTTTGGTGTCCCTTGTATTCCGTCAATACGGATGACAAAAACGTTTTCATATCGATCCCCGTTAATCGTGGCCGGCAGTGTCACTGAATCTTCCCAATCTCCCGCCCCGCTTTTGCTCCATATATCTGTCCATCTATAATTTCTTGTAAAGCCAAAAAACGGAAGTTTGTAGCTAGAATATGCATTCACCGTTACACTGCAGGATCCCGTTCCAGTCTTTTTGATCTTACATACTGTTCCCGCCGATGCAGAAATCTCCTGTGTCGTATAGGAGCTGCTGTTTGCCCCAGCAGATGCGGATACCGTTCCCCCGTTGACATATTGTTCTATTTTCATGGTGTCGCCGATGCGGTCGTCTGTGAATATGTCTTTCGCCGCGGTGATCTCAATGTTTCCGTCGCGTCCGGACGGTTCGATTGTTGCCGCTTCGTCGTTGTTGATATCCCCATACGCCATGCGCGTCCATGCGATCTCTGAGATACGCCAATCCCCTTCGCTGTACCGTGATAGTTTCTGAACCGGGAGTCTTCCCGAGCAGATATACATAACATCGACGGACTGCACAAAGCGTAGGTTCCGGAGGTCCCCTGTTTCAAACGGCGTTTCAAGCTCGACGGGCAGCCGGTTCCCATCCCGCCATATGTGGATGTACTTTTCCCCGATTTCAAGGAGATAGGTAATTTCTACGGTGTACTCAAATCGTACCAGGATCGCGTCGCGGTCATCGTATTTCATGCGCCCGGCATAGATGCTTCCCGGCCTTTTGTATACGGGTCCATAGGGACGGATGATTGCGTTCTCCGCCTGCAGCAGGGCAAGCTGATATTTTTCGAGGTCGACGCGCGATGCTACTTCCCCGGAGATTTCTCCGCCCGTAAATGCGGGCTGAATGGCATAAAACGGCCGCGGCTCTGCCATGATGTGTGCCTCCTGTCTTTACGAAAACCTCTCGTTTGCGTATTTGTTTGGATACTGCGTGCGCCGCTCTTTTTCGAGGACGCTATAATATCTCGCATTTGCAACGGCCTGCTGCGCCAGCTGCATATGCTGGACGACGATATTCGCATTCCCTGTAATTCCCATGGCGATAGAGGATGCAAGGAGATGCGTAAGTGCTTCCGTGAACTCTTCGCTGAACAGTGCCGGATCTTTGATATCGTCGGTGTACTCCGCCCATGCTTCTTGTACATCGGTCGCGATTGCCTTTCGTCCGCCGCCGAGCGTCACGATCTCAAAGTCCTGCCGATCTGTTTCTTTCTTTCGTGCATGCTCATTGTCATAGACATAGAGGACACTGAGACATTCGGCCGGATAGGCATAGACGGAATCCCATCCGGGAATGCTGTCCGTATATGCCGCAAGCTTTGTGATGCATTTGGCAAATCCCCACGGATACGCCGTCAGCATGCGGCGCCGGTCATGGTCATAGTGGATTTTGCACTTTCGCGCTTCTTCGCTCTCATCGTCAATGCTGTTGATTCTCCCCTGCCCGATGTAGGAGAGTGCCATGTTGCAGATCTCTGTGCTGTTCATTTGGATACCTCCTTGCCATAGTGTCATAGCTGTTATGGCACTATGGCAAAGGCAGAAGGTTTTTCCTTCTGCTCTTTCCCGCCCTGATGGGCACATGGTTATCGGTCGATGTTGTCGTCGAGGACAAGGCCTGCGGTAACGGTGCCCTTTGTATAGGTGCTCGCACCCTTGATGCGCAGGTAGCCGAGGTTGCCGCGCGGCAGGTGCACCGAGAGCGGCACCTGATCATAGGTTCCGAGGGTCTTCGGCGACGCGAAATTCTCCGTGGCCGAAGTCTCGAGCACGGTCTTAAATGTTCCCGTCCCCGCACCCTTTACGCGCAGGACGAGGATCGTCGGGTCGCCGGCATCCCCGGGGCCGACCTTCAGGACGTCGGAATCGACGTTCCCGTTCGTGAGGGGCTTTGCGTTATAAAACAGGTTTTCTCCATCCAGAATCGCCATGGTGTTTTCCTCCTTCCGTCATGCCGTTGCAACGCCGGTCTCCTCGTCGGAGATGGCATCGCACTTTTTGATCTCAATTCCGCCGAAGTAGAGCCGCGGCACATCCGCCTGCAGCTCCTGCCGCGTGATGTGAACGTTGTTCTTGTCGAGCAGGTAAATCTCGAACCAGTTGTAGAGCGCCTCCGAAACGTACATGATAACCTTCTTGTCGCGGGACTGCAGATTACGGATACGGTTCTTCGCGGTGACGAACTTTTCGATCAGTTTCAGCTTGTCAGCACTTGCCATAGAGCCCGTGATCTTATCCACGTCAATGTTGCGCACGGCAGCATTCGCGCGGATATCCCCGACCGAAAGGCCTGCCTTCCACGTAAAGAGCGTGGTGAGTGCCTGATACTCCTTGCCGTCGGGGTCGGTTACGGTCTGTTCGCCGAGGTCGCGCTGCTTGAGGCCCGCCTGCGAATTCTTCGGATAAATTCCGCTCGTCGCATGCGTGCCCCAGCCGACCAGGAATGCCGACGTGTTCTTTGCGCCCGCGTTCGCCGTCATGCCGCCGATGACCTGATAGCCCGGGGTGTTCTTCTCACCGCCGATCACGGGATAGCGCATCGAGAGGCCGTTGAAGGTATCGAGGTCATCGTCCGCGTTGCCGTAGAAGATGTTGGCCGCAATGGCGTCCGAGAATCCGCCGACGAATGCGGCATCCTCACTGCGGCGGAACTGCTCGCCGTTCGAGGCAAGCGCGATCTCCTCGATATCCACGCAGGAGCGATCCTCGAGGATGATGCAGGTGTCCTGCACCTGCTTTGTCGTGGACTTGTGGCGAGTGACACCGCGATTGATGCGGCGCACCGAGGGCTTCGGCATGGATGTACGGAGCGTGGTGCGGTTGCCGGTCGGCAGATTGCCCATCTTCCATGTGATATCATCCATGATAGGGTTTGCATTCAGGAGCGATTCGATGATGAAATCGACGCTCCCGTCCGGGGCGAGACGATTCCGAAGGTCGGAGAGCGTCAGCGCCTGTGTTCCGAGTGTTGCCATAGGTTTTTCCTCCTCTTAGCTGTACTTCTTGAAATCGGTATTGGGGTAAATGGATTTCTCCACTCCGGCCCCTCCGGAGCGGTCCCCGCCATCCTCTCCGATGAGGTCGCCGAATGCCGCCATGAGACGAATCATCTCAATGCGGTTTCCGGCGCCTGTCTCATTGAGCATGGCCGTAAGGCCCGGGATTTTTTCGGCAAGCGCATTGCGTGCAGCGGCTGCCTTCGCAACGGTAGCGTCGAACTGCCCGCCGAGCTGCGAACGCGCCTCCTGCGCCCAGCCTTCCTGCATTTCGTGGATGGCCTGCACGGCCGCATCAACGCCCTTCTGCATGTACTGCATGCCATAGGCGGCAATGGTGCTCGCCTGCTCCTGCGAGAGGCCTGCCTTTTTGGCAATCTCCCCGAACGCCGCCGCAGACTGCTCGTCATAGTCCATGCCTTCGGGGACAATGCCCTTAAAGTCATAGGCCTCCGGTACGCCCGCGGACTGTTCTTTGGGATTCGTCCCGTCGCCGCCGAGGATGGTCTTTCTCCCGTCGGCTCCTGCGTCGTGGTTTTCGGGTTTTGCACCGCCATCCCCGCCTCCATCACCTGCGCCGTTCGGGTCGGATGCAGCAGGTTCCGCAGCACCCGCGCCGCCGTCCCCGCCATCGCTTTCCCCTGCGAAACGCTGCAGGTCGAAGATCCTGTCTTCTGTCATATGGTTTCCTCCTTCTTGTCTACCGCTGAGATCATCTCTTCGATCTCCTTCATCAGTGCGTGATACTCGTTTTCGGCTTTCTGTTTTGCCGCGAGCGCCACGAGGTCATCTGTGATGATGTTTTGTATATGCAGTCCTACGCGCCGCTCTCCCTCCATGACGAGCAGGCGGTTGACGTTATCTTCGGGGAACGGTCCACCTCCTGTGAGGTGACAGCGTTCGAAGAGGCGCATCAGGAACCATCGCCCATCCGGCGCGTCAAGCAGATAGAGGAGCGCCGCACGGTCTTTGGATTCGATTTTTTCCGCGGCTATGCGCCGCATCTTATCCGCAGAGCTGATTTCGTATTCCATGGATTCCTCCTATCCGACCTGCGTCATACCAAGGAGCTGCTGCAATGCCGGATTCCCATCCTGCGCGGCTTCGGTTGCATTCTTTGCCGCCTGTGCAGCGGGCGCCGCCATCTGTGCCATGGCCGCTGCCTGCTGCATCTGCCGTTCCTCCTCTGCAGCTTCTTGCTTTTGCTGTTGGATTGCCTGATATTCGTCGTCGGTCCGCTTGATTTTCGCGGGGGCGCCGACCATGCCGATGTAGCTGTTTGCGGTTTCGTTCCAGTCCATCTTGTCGAGGATGTTCGGGTAAAACTGCGCAATCTGCGCAATGAACGCTACGGCCTGCTCGATGTTGACTAGTCCGCTCATCTTCTGCGCCTGCGCAAGCGGACTGATGTACTCAATCTTGATTTCCTGATCGCGCAGGATTTCTTGCGCTTCTTCATCTTCCGGTTCCGGGAACATTCGCTCCCGGTCGAGGATGTTATAGACGCGCTCAATAATCCGTCCGAGGAACTCGAACTGCATGCGCTGCACAACGGGGCCTAGGATGTTCATCTTTTCTTGCGTGCGTTCGAGGACTTCGCGTGCAGTCATTGCCTTTTCTTGCTGATCCAGCATCATGAAGAGGTCGGCGCTGTACGCGCGCTTAATGCGCGTGGTTACATCCGCGACGACCTCGCGCAGATGGTCGAGGTTTCCCTGCACCTGGAAGAGGGGCGTTACCGCATCTTTTTCCTGCACAAACGTCTTTCCGGCCGGCACCAGATTGATGCCCTTTACGGCCATGCTGTCATCCGCTATGACCGGCGGCTTTACTGCCAGCTCGACCATGGTCAGCTTGTCCTTTTCAAGGAGATGCAGGATTTTCGCATCGCCTTCCGCGAACCAGCCGGGCCCCTTGCCATAGCTGTCATTGCCGGAGATGAGATACCGCGCCACGGGCACGGGCCATTCGTGGAACCCGCCGACGTGCAGGAATTCATCTTCCGTGCTCCCCTCTACGTAGTAGATAGAGGCGTAGGGCAGATGGAAGTTGCCGAGTTTCTTCGGGTCATAGTTCCGGTTGGGGCTCACGTACCAAACGACGGTATGATTCGCCTTGATTCCCGGGCCGTTTGCAAGTTCTGCGCGGATGTTGTCCGGCACGTTTTCCGCACCGAATTTGTCCACGAGCTGCGCGGCGCTCATCTTGTAACGGCGGCAGAACGTTTGAATGCTTCCGTCCGGCCCATTCTCCATGGCATAGCTGCCAATGGGATACGGAACAAAATGGACGCCATATTGGCGGTCGGGGAATATTCCGAGCGGTGCTTGCCCGAACGCGAGCTCGAGGTAGCAGCTGTGGACGGCGGTGTAGAAGTTGCTCTTTTCGAGCACGTCCGCGATGATGTCCATGCGCTCGTCAAGGATCCTGCCGAGGTCGGAGTTATCCTTGAGGTCGATGTTGGCAAAGTCGAGGCGGAACCATTTGCGGCTGGGCGGCGTAAGGCCTCCCATGACGCCCGCCGCAAATATCTGGTTGCTGTCCCATGCGCAGTTATGCCAGACGTTGGTATCCTTGCGGCTTCCCGCATTGCTCTCATCATCCATGCCGTCAAAGCTCCCGAGATACGGCAGCTGATATTCGCGGATGGATTTCCATCTGGTCTCATAGGTGCTGCGCTTATCGATGAGCTGCTTGACTGTCTGCTGCACTTCCTTGCGGCTGATGGAGAGACGCGCCGCGAGGTCGCTTGCACGGATGAGCGGGGGCAGGCGTGCTCCCTGCATGATTTGTTCCTGCATATTTCCTCCTTATCCGAGGGTTGTGCGTCCGCCGCCATTGGCGAGCGTTCCGAGAATGGTTTCACGGTCGCTGCTGAGCATTGTCGATGCACGACCGCGGCGCCTGCGCTGACTTGCAGACGCGTTATCCTGCGATCCGATATCCGACGACTGTACGGCCGTCGGTGCCGGGTCTACTTTCGGTGGGGGTGTATAACTCACACTGCCGCCTCCTCCGCTGCACATAGGATCACCTCCTTTCGGTGTCTTGATTCCAGGCACTCCTTTTCAAAAGGGGTCATAGTCGGTGTTGCACATGGTATCTTTCCGGCCGCTTTCAACGCGGACGGGATATGCAAAAGTAAGGGCGAGCGCATCCGCCTTGTTGGGCGATGCGAGCCCGCGCTTTTTCATATCCTCCTTGCTCTCGAGTTGGAGCTTCCCGCTCCGGTTCATAAACGCTTCGGGACCTGCGAGGTCATCGCGGAGCTGTGCATCGTCCGGCAGAGCGCCGATGGTCTTAATCCAGTCTTTCATCTCTGACCACATCTCCGCGCGCTTGTTGGCGTAGTAGGGGTCCCGCGGTTTCGCGGCAAAGGATACGAGGTTCCATGTCCGCCTCATGTTGCGGCCGACGGAATAAATGCCGGTGCCGTAACCCTGATCGATATTGACTGCTGCGGCACGATATTGGTCCTCGAAATACGCGATGATCTCCGCCATGTGGACGTCATCATCGTTTTTCTGGTAGGTCGCGAGGTGCTTGCACATGGAGCCCTGCCGCAGGAATATCTCGAGGCTGTCTTCTCCGGTCCATGCAGGATCGACGCCAATAATGACGGGGGCAAAATCGAATTCATGTTTGTGGATAATGCGCTTTGTCGCCTCTTCGATGAGTGCGCTCGATATGAACTGCAGTTCCGAGGCCGACGGGAATTCGCCGCGAACGCGGACTTTGAAGAAGTCGCTGTCCTCTCCTCTGGTCTCCTGCCATTCGGCAATGAGATCTTTGTTGCTGATGGCAACATCGCGGCTGTCGATTTTCCTGGTTTTCCAGAGTGCGCGGTCACGGTGAAAGCAATCGTAGAAGCGGCCGCTGGTACGGGTCGGATTGCCGAACGCGCACCAGATGATCTCTGTGTCCGCGTCCGTCATCGCGCCCTCTGCAACTTCCCAGATGATGTTTGCGATTGCGGATGCTTCGTCAAAGACAAGGAGGATGCGGTTCCCCTGATTGTGCAGGCCGGCGAATGATTCGCTGTGATGCTCGTTCCATGGGATTGCGTCAATCCGCCATGTCTTTTCATGGCCGGGTGTGTTGGAGAAAATCGCGGTGGCCGTGTAGGTGAACATGTGCTTTGCGATAAAGCACTCATACCATTTGGACAGCTCCGCCCATGTCTTGCTTTTGAGCTGCGTGTCCGTATTGGCCGTGATGATGCCGCGGGTATCTTCATGCGTTGAGATTGCCCAGAGGATGATCCATGCAACGAGCGCAGATTTTCCGATGCCGTGCCCGGATGCGATTGCTTCGCGGATGACTTTGCCGGGGGTCTTGAGCCCGTCGCGGATATCTGCGAGAAGGTCCAGCTGCCAGTCCTGCGGCTGCTGGCCTTCGAGCTTATCCGCGCCCCACGGGAATGCGCCGTGTACGAATGCCACGGGGTCATAGGCGAGTTCGGCGAGGAAATCAATCATGCTCTGCTGCGTTGTCTGCTGCATTTTTGATCCGCTCCCTTGCCTCTTTAAGTGCCTGCGCCGCGTTTACGGTGATCTCTCCGCTGATTTTGGTTTCCTGCCGGTCGGCGTATACGTCAGGTTTTGCGCCTTTGAGCAGGAGGATGAGGAGTGCATCGCTCTTTTTCCGGTAGCTTCCAACCAGCTTGCCTTTGTAGTAGATGCCGCATTCGTCGCCTTCGACGGCGCGGCGGCGGGCTTCTTCTTCGAGGAGATCGCCCGCCATTTCTTTGGCCTGTGCGAATCCTTTTTTGTATTCCGGATCTTCTTTGAGCCAGTTGTAGTGCGTCTGCCGCGTGATTCCGCACACCGCCGCCGCAGCTCCGATGGTTCCCTCCGCGATATAAGTATTTAAGAATCTATTTTTTTGCTTGCTGCTTACGAATCTGTAAACTTGCTTTGCCATTTTCAGCGTCCTCCTTTCCCTTGAGCTGTCTGCGTTTACGGCTGTTTTTGCCCGCGGTCATTTTTCGTGGATTCCATGTGTAAAATGACCGCGGCATTTTTCGGTGCGATTTTTCCGCCCGTTTTTGGGCAAAAGAAAAAAGCCATATGCAATCTGCACATGACTTTCACTGTATTTATTTTATCACGTATTTTCGGACTTTTTTCCCGGAAAGTTTTAATCCTGTGTTTCCGCTCTGCTCTAAGGATTGCAGGATTATTGCGTTTTCTTTTTGCGTTTTTTTCTAATCTTGCGCGCTAAAATACACGCATGAGCCCCATCTGACAGGCACATGCGAGAGCGTATGATCGGATATGACGTATGGTTTCGTAGTAGGTGTTTTTGCTGATGTAGAGTTCGCGGCATATCTTGTGATAGCCATGCCGCTTGAGATATTTCCGGATATAGATTTGCTCTGCAAGAGATCCGCGGATGCTGCTGCGCACTTCGCTCTCGACGCGCGCCCAGTTTTCGAGCTCTGCTTTATACTTTCCGTCTACTTCCAGCAGATCAGCATTTCGGATCGCCGTCCGCTCCGTCGGATTTTTTCCGCCGGCCGGATCGTATCGTTTTCGTCGGCGCTCCATGCGTGTCACCGCATAGAGCATTTGATCGATGCGGTTGTAGATTTTTTTGTCCATGCCCTCTCCCGGTTTCGATTTTTTCGAAATATGCGATGGTCAGCGGATATCCCTCGGCCGTGTAAGTGCTGTAAGACAGATCTTTGAGCAGGCGATATCCCTTCGGCGGATCGATTTCTGTCTTGTAGGCCTCCGACCGCGTCACCTTTGTTTTTTTCGGGACGGTCCGCAGGAGATTCCGGCTTACTTGTATGCGTCCCGAGTGCGCCGCGACTTTTTCTTTTGTGAAATAGTCCGCCAGCCGTTCCGCATCCCGCAGATGCCCGCCGTAGAGCTTGACTTCCACATTGCCGTGCGGCCATGCCTTTTTTATTTTTTCGAGCTCTGATTTCCCAAGCGCCGGCAGGAGAATGTGACCGTGTGGCCGACCGCTTCCCGTCAGATTCTCGAGTACGGATATATATCTCGCCGACATTCCCGTCTTCTGGTAGATCGCGCGGATGCGGCGTTTGAATTTTTCAAGTTCTTTTTGGATTGTTTCCGTATCCGGAACTTCCCGGAACGTACAAGTCAGGTACCAATCCCCCGCCTCGAAGTTATCCACAAGGAGACGGGATAACTTTTCCGCACGGAGACGGCGATTCACTTCCAGCTGCGTCTGCTTTGTGACATTTTGCCGTTTTGCTCTTTTCTCACGGATCTCCGGACGGAGCGGCAGCGCTCTCTGAGAATAATATTTCTTTTCGATTCTGAACCTCTTGTTGTTTGATTCCCAGATCGATTTTAGGTAGGCCATCGCAGCTTTCCTCTCCGCACGTATATTTATGTTGCTTTATGTCGCTATATTAATTCCTTTATCGAGCAGATAAGGGGATAGGGTATCCCCTTCGATTTGAGAACACACGTATTTATATTTTCTCAGCGGGCGCCGCCGAGAACTCTGCTCGATAAAATCCTTCTATATAATATAGAAGGAAATATTTTTTATTCGTCTTTTTTGGAAAGCCAAACACAGATACAACAGAAGAACAACAAGAGGATATACACCCCTCCAATGGCAGGTGCAACAAAAGTCAGCAAGCCAATCAGCAAGCCGATCACCAAGTAACCGAGAACCACAATGAGCGGCAGCGCAAGGATGCATCCGATCGTTATAAGGATCTTTTTTATTGTTTTCATTTCTGCTTCAGCTCCTCGTCCAGTTCGATAATGATCCGTTTGAGCTGACAATTCTCAGCACAGAGCCGTTCGATGTCTCGCTTTTGTATCTCGATGCGATTGGTGAGTTTTCGGAGCCCAATATACAGATCATCAATCGCCGCGACACGAGATTCGAATTCATCTTCCAACGTGTATAAAACGCTATGTATAATCGGATCTTTCATCGACGCCTTTATCTTCTCGATATCATATGGCGTCCTCATTTCTGCACATCCTCTTCCATGATATTATAGGACGGGTTCATTTTTATGCCTCCTCTTCATGATAGCCGCGCATGCGATTCTTCTCGTTCACGCGCCGCTGCCACTCATCGCGCTCCTCCTCGTCACACCCCAGCGCATCAAGCCATGACGTGCAGAGGGTGATAACGTCTGTGATCTCCATGATCAACCTTTTCTTTACATCCACCAATCCATAGGTATCATGGTCTACTGTCCCGGCGTCATCCGCATTCTCTTCGAGAATCGCCGCCTCCTGAATCACCTCATTCGTTTCCTCCGACAGCTTCGCCATCCACGCCACCGTAGATGCGCCACGGAATTTCTTACACGGAATCGGTTTAATCATTTCGCCTTTCCTCCTTATTTATAATCTTCAAATCGATCACATGAGCGAAATATGACCTTATTGTTCACCCACCGCTGCAATCTCCGCGTTTCCTTCGGTGCATTTCGCTTGTTGTAAATCATGACATACGGATCATATCCGTTATCACGTAGCCAGTAGATGCGGTATAAATCCTCCGCGTGCGTGCTCCAATAGTTTGTGAGGACGTATACCTTGCGCCTTCGATAGTCCGTCACCTCTGATTTCTCTGCAAACATTTCGAGCATACGCGGAACAATCTCATTACGCGGGTTATCCCATGCGAAATGGAGCATTTTGACTTTGCACGCATTCAGCAGTTCGATATTCTCCGCTGCAAGCAAACGCGCATCCAGTCCCTGCGTAAAGTCCACCCATGCGCCACTCTCCACGAGCTGTCCAAGGAGCGCCATGTGCTCCCTTGCCGCAAGAAGATTCGGATCAAGGAGCTTAATATGCTTCTCCCCACTCCAAAACTCCGATAGATCTGCCACCTTGCGGCTTATCTTGCCCTCTTTCCCCGCAACGATGCAGAATGGACACGCCCTCGGGCATCCGCGTGTGAGGAATCCGTAGGCGGTCTTTGTGTCCCCGTAGAGCGCATAGTCGGGATAGATGTGCTCAATCTCGTACGGAAGTAACCGTTCCCAATCCGTCCCCGTCCCACCGACCTGTGCGCCGACTTCTTCCAGCTGCCGTGCTATTTGTACGTTCGCCGTAAAAACGCACGCCGCATAGAGCCTGTCATAGCCGCCGAACAGATTTCCGCCGAGGAGGACATCATCAGGACGCAAGAGTTGAACTGTGTTACCTTGCCTTTTGTGCCACGCTGCGAGCTTCATGAGTACCAGATTTGGGAACTTTGTCCCGTCCACATCCACCAGACCGATACTCATTTCACCCGTAGAGCTCATCTCTCATCTCATCAATCAAATCCGCCACATCCTCCCTGCTCATATTCTCAATCGGGTAATCCTCAAAGTCATACCCGAGCTCTTCCATCAGCGCCTTCAATCGCTGTATCTGCTCACTTGTCGGCTGTTCCATTTATGCAACATCCTCTTTCTCAAACAAATTCTGCTGCGCCCGGTCCCCATTGATGTACCGCCATGCCTCCTCCTCCAGATTTTCCAGAGCACGCATGAGCCCATTGCTCATGCAAAAATCGGATTCTTTATCCGCATTCGGCCGTGCCGGCGTATTGAGAATAAGCGGCGATTTGCTCGTATAGAGCTCCTTCAGCGCCGTTATCGTCAGATACTTTGTCTTCTCGTCCTTATAGCTTTCCGTAATCCCCGAAACCATAATCCGCTTCTCGTCGTCCGGATGCAGCTCGCAGATCTCCACCACAAAAGACGCCAACGCCTGTAAGCATAGCTTCAATTCCTCCCGCGGCACATCTTCGCAGATCAGCGTGTACGCATCATAGCTCTGCGTGGATTCTTGCCACGTCTCCCAGCCGAACGTATACACGCCCTTCTTCACCTTTATTTTTGTGATCCTGTGTTTCATTTTCCTGCTCCTTTAGCGGCTCACCGCCTCGAGAATCTGATACAGCAAATACGCAATGACAATCAGCAATATCGTCTGCATTTCTAACTCACCTCCTCTTCCAACGGCAGCCATATCGTGCACGCACACGATATGGTCCGACGGGAGTTGCACCACGCATCAAAGGTCTGTATCATTTCCCGCCCTTTCCGTATTCTTCCCAAGTTCCGCTCACCACATGCGACTGCCGGAACTCCGGCAGGATCGACAGCTCGCCCGCGCTCGTACAATAGCGTACCAGCATTCCCTGCTCCTGCGCCGCTTTCAGCTCCGCCATACACCCGCGGCTCTCCTTATAGTTGCCGCTCATAACGACACTATCGCAGGCGATCAGCATCTCGATGCAATACTCCATCACCTGCTCATACGGCATACCCGCAAGCGGATCAAACGCCGCAAGCGGATTGAGAAACAAAATATCCGGATGCAGCTCCTGCAGCTTTCGGTGTATCTCCGCTGCCTCTGCCTTGTTCTTTTCCTCATCCCCCGTATAGGGATGAGAGATATAGCACCATTTCATGACGCTTCCTCCTCTTCCGTATTTCCGTCCTCTATGAAATCAAACAGCGTTGGTGCGCTGCGCTTTACTTCCTCCACTTTGAGATAACCGACCCCGTCGCGGAAATAATCCGCGTTGAGTTCCGTCGCCATACCACGCCGCCCCAGTTTCAACGCACAGAGAGGGACGGTCATCAGTCCCCCGAACGGGTCAAAGATGAGGTCTCCCGCGTTGCTGTACCTCTCGATCAGCCGGTCGACGATATCAAATTGCAATGGGCACACATGGAGCTGCTTGCCCTTCTGCGCTTGCAGCGTGTTCATGGTCCGCATGCGGTTGATATCGTCCCACACATCATCAGACCAACTGCCGGGCGCGACGACCATAAACGTCGCGGGCAGTTTCTTGTCTTTGTCGAGGCTCTCCGCCATCGCGACGTGCTCCTCATAGTCATAGATGCTCTCACGGCTATACTTGCGATAGACGCGTTGGAGGTCCGACACAGGGAACTGCATAACCTCCTCTTTCGTGAGAGGTCTGTCTCCGCTGCTGCGCCAATATCCATGCGCATCGATCTGCCACCGTCCACGGGTATACTCCTCTTTTGTCTTTGTGACAGGTGTATCTGCATATGCTTTGGAGGTGTCCGACGGCAATTTGCGGAACAGCAGAATGTACTCAGGGCACCCGACGCCCATCTTGCTCCCATCTTTACACTGCTCCGTCCAACCAAGGCGGTACGTCTGGTTGTTTTCTCGCACCACGTCGGTCACAACCGTAATCATTCCGAAATACTGAAATCCATGCCGCATGTAGTGCTCAATGCAGAGCGCATGGAACGGCTCGATGGTCGGCATGCCCGTTCCCGTCGCATTGCCAAATAGCACGCGATCTTTGACGTGACAAGCGAATACACGCCCGGGCTTGAGTATGCGCAGCAGTTCGGGGCTTAGATAGTCCATCTGCTCAAAAAAACGCTCCGTATCTTCGTTGTGCCCGAAATCGTTATAGCTTGCCGTGTACTCATAATGATTCGAGAACGGGATTGACGTCACAATCTCATCGACGGAGTTCTCCGCCATTCGTCGCGTTTCGTCGATACAGTCGTTGTGTATGGCCGTCCAGCCATCTCCTTTTACTTCCACGCGCTCAACTCCTATACTGCGCCCCATCTCTGCGGCCGCATTCGCACCGCCAAGGCCATATTCCTTGATGATGTCCGCCATCTTCTGTGTCAGCTTGTTGTACTGCGTCCATTTGTGCTGCAATACTTTGAGGATCTCCTGCTCGCTGTCCATGTAGATGATGTCTACGATCACCTTCTCTGGCTGCAGGAAGCGATGACAGCGGTGTATCGCCTGTATGAAGTCATTGAATTCATAGTCAATGCCGAGAAAAATCATTCGGTGGCAATGCCGCTGAAAGTTGCACCCGCTCCCGGAGAGTTCCTTTTTCGTGGCCAGCAGTCGGAATTTCCCGTCCGAGAAATCGATTGTGTTACGCTCGCGCACGTCCATATCCTGTGCACCGTAGATTTCCCGCGCCTCCGGCAGCGCCTTTTTGATTGCGTGACGCTCTGCCTCGAGGTCGTGCCAGATGATAAAATGATCATCGGGCGCAGCGTCGACAATCTCCTTTGCCTTTGCCATCCGGGCATCAATGCTTTCGCGTTTTTCCCGGGCCGCCTCTTTGAGCCCCTGCGCCGCATCATGAAACATTTTGATCTGCCCGTCCTTCTCCTCGCTTATTTCGGGCGGCCGTCCAAGCTTGTGATAGCGCACCTCGAGTTCCGGCAGGTCATAGCCCGTATCGTCATAGCCGAGATTCGATGGCTTTTGAATAAAGAGCGCCCACGTCGATAGCCATAGCCAGAACTCTTTTTCCTTGTGCGGGTAGAGCGTGAGATTGTTAGCTTTGGTGCTGTCACGTTTGAAAAAGCGCGTGAGCGCTTGCCCCGTATCCATGATCTCAAGGTAACCCGCATAATGAATGAGCTCCTTGTATCTATTGGGGGACGGCGTCGCCGTGGATACAAGCTTATACGGCACACCGCGAAATTTGTTCAGGAATGTTTGATAGGTCTTGCTCCCAAAGGAGCGCAAGACCGCGGCCTCGTCAAGCGACGTGCCTGAGAACGCATCCGGACGAATGTCGCCGTCGCGGACACGCTCATAGTTGGTGATCATGAGCCATCCTGCCGCCGCGTCTACCTCCTCCATGTTGCGGACATATGTCGGCGGATCCATGTGGAGGAGCGCTTCGGCGTCGCGCATGAACTCCTGCTTGACCCCGAGAGGACACACGATCAGCATCTTCCCTCCCTTATGTGCGTGGATAATGCGGCACCATTCTAGCTGCATGATCGTCTTGCCAAGCCCGAATGCGGCGAATATTGCCCTGCGCCCGCCCTGCACTGCCCACATGACTGCATCCTGCTGGTGCGGTTTCAGTACGGCGCTGATCTCTTCTGCATCAATGGCAACGCCGCTTTTTTTGGCAATCACCATTTTTGACGCGAGGAAGTCCCGATATCCCCTCTTCATCGCAATCCTACCTTTGCATTTTCCTTTTGCGCGTGTTACAATTAACACATAACATCTTTTCCTTCTGCGCCCTGTGCGGTTGCCGCCGCTGTGGGCGCTTTTTCTTTACTCAAAATCTTTTCCAATTCCCGGAACACCCTCTCTATTTCCTCTTGCGGAACCTTTTTGCCAATCATCGTCTGACGTGCAAGATCGTCCAGAATCACCGAAGCAGTAAAAAGGCGGGCAACTTCTAATCTTGAATCATCCGTCTGTTTTGCTCGTTCGACGATGATCTCGACCGCTTTCGGGATGATAGTATCTGCATCCCCTCTCGTAGCGATTCCAAAAGAATCATCCAAATCTGCTGCACAAATATATGTCTCGCATACATCAAAGGCGTCGACAGCCTTTACAAAATCCTCCCTTGTCATTTCTGCTCCTCCTTTTCAAGTTCCCGCATCGTCTTGAAATATGTAATCACCGCCAAATACTGATTGCGAAACGTCAACGTGTCTTTGTTCTCGGGCGGATACACTACCTCAACCCGCGCTTCGAACGCTTTCAGCGTTCCCCCCTTATAGTCGTTCCAACATCCGCAGCGAATATTGTCGTCGCTTACGTTGTAAACGACATAATCCTTCCTGCTGCCGATCGGCCCCACCTGCAGTATGATTGTCGGAAGAACCGCATAGTACAGGTCGGCACCGCGCAGGTTGGCATCGCGCAGGTTGGCATCGCACAGGTTGGCATAGCGCAGGTTGGCATCGCACAGGTCGGCACCGCGCAGGTCGGCA
>ERZ772918.234-NODE-234-length-43944-cov-3.63487_pt1 | contig 43944 bp, 62 predicted proteins | sample MGYA00512118_ERZ772918 | MGnify/ENA primary metagenome ERZ772918 (study PRJEB29015, sample SAMEA2737939) | human oral metagenome | biome: human oral; feature: human-associated habitat; material: dental | place: China | collected 2135 ... | reverse complement strand
GCACCGCGGGGGCGGCCCCGCCTCCAACGGCCCCCGTGAACCGGAACGGGCGGGCCCGGGCGCACCGCGGGGGCGATGTCAGGGGCGCGCGGCAGGAATTCGTCGGCGGGCGCACCTACTATCTATTGCAGCAACAGGAGGTGTTCATGGCACGAGAGTCGTCGCCCTCAGCCGAGCGCGCCGGGGGTCCGGGGCAGGATGGCCTGTCCGCGCAGGACCCACCGCGCGACTCCGACACGCCCAAGAAGTGGCGCAGCGAGGCCCCCTCCGGGCCCCCGCCGCTCGACTCCCCCAAGCCCTGGCACACCGAGGGCCTGCCCAACGGCGGGCCCGAGAAGCCCAAGCGCCCGCTGTGGGTGCGCATCGTGCCGTGGGTGGTCCTGCTCGTCGTCATGATGGCCGCCGTCAGCTGGTACAACGACTCGCGCCAGCCCCCGAAGATCAGCTACAACGAGTTCATCACCCAGGTCCGGGCCGGCAACGTCGACGTCGTCCACGCCACCGGCGACACGATCGACGGCAAGCTGAGGAATGCCGCGACCGTCCCCGACGACTCCGACTCCAAGGCCGGTCAGCAGTACACGCAGTTCACCACCGAGCGCCCCACCTGGGCCCAGGACGACCTGCTCACGATGCTCAACGACCAGGGCGTCACCGTCTCGGCGAACTCCACGGTCCAGACCACCAGCCCGCTCATGAGCCTCATCATGGCCTTCGGGCCCTGGTTGCTGCTCTTCGGCATCTACCTGTGGTTCATGAACCGCATGTCCAAGGGCGGCGGCCTCGGCGCCTTCGGGGGCATGGGTCGTGACGTGAAACCGGTCCAGAAGGACACCGTCCGGGTGAACTTCTCCGACGTCGCCGGCATCGACGAGGTGCAGGAGGAGGTCGGCCAGATCGTCGACTTCCTGCGCAACCCCGACAAGTACCGCAGGGTCGGCGCCCGCGCCCCCAAGGGGGTCCTCCTCGAGGGCGAGCCCGGCACCGGCAAGACGCTGCTGGCCCGGGCCACCGCCGGCGAGGCCGACGTGCCCTTCTACTCCGCCTCTGCCGCCGAGTTCATCGAGATGATCGTCGGCGTGGGCGCCCAGCGCGTGCGCCAGCTGTTCGACGAGGCCCGCAAGACGGCCCCCTCGATCATCTTCATCGACGAGATCGACGCCATCGGTCGTTCGCGGGCCTCGAACCGCGCCATGGGGGGCAACGACGAGCGCGAGCAGACGCTCAACCAGATCCTCACCGAGATGGACGGCTTCGACGGCACCGAGGGCGTCATCGTCATGGCGGCCACCAACCGCGCCGACGTGCTCGACCCCGCACTCACCCGGCCGGGCCGCTTCGACCGCGTCATCACGGTGAGCGCCCCCGACCAGAAGGGCCGCGAGTCGATCCTGCGGGTGCACACCCGGAAGATCCCCATGGCGCCCGACGTCGACCTGGCGCAGATCGCGGCCTCCACGCCGGGCATGACCGGCGCCGACCTGGCCAACCTCGCCAACGAGGCGGCGCTCCAGGCGGCGCGGCGCGCCGACCAGATCGTCCACCAGCGCGACTTCACGAACGCGCTCGAGCAGATCCAGCTCGGCGTGGCCCGCTCCGTCGTCATCCCCGACGACGAGAGGCGCCGCACGGCCTACCACGAGGGCGGGCACGCCCTGCTCGGCATGCTCCAGAAGGGCGCCGACCCGGTGCGCAAGGTCTCGATCATCCCGCGCGGTCAGGCCCTCGGCGTCACGCTGTCGACGCCCGACACCGACAAGTACGGCTACGACGAGGCCTATCTTCGCGGGCGCATCGTCGGCGCGCTCGGCGGCATGGCGGCCGAGGACGCGATCTTCGGGGTCGTCACCACCGGCGCCGAGTCCGACCTCAACCAGGCCACCGCCATCGCCCGTCAGATGGTCGGGCGCTGGGGCATGAGCGAGAAGGTCGGCCCGGTGACGGTGCTCCCCCACGACGCCGACCCGCACCAGCTCGGCATCTCCGACGCGACGCTCGCCACCGTCGACGACGAGGTCCGCCGCATCATCGAGGAGTGCCACGCCCAGGCCGTCACGATGCTGCGCGAGCACCGGGCCCAGCTCGACGCGATCGCCCGCCGTCTGCTCGAGAAGGAGACCCTCGACGAGGCGGAGGTCTACGAGGCCGCCGGCATCGAGCGTCCGACCAGGGACGTCCCCGCCCCCGGGCCGGTCGGGCCGAGCGATGACGACCTCGCCACGCTCCCTCCCCCGGCCGATCCGTCCGCGCCCGGTGGGCCCGACGACGAGACGCGCCACCAGCTGCCGCCGATCGGCTGACGCGCCGGGCCCCTCGCCGCGGGGCCCGGGAGAGGACCCGGACGGCTCACCGCCGACGGTGCACCGGATCATGGCGCGGGGCCGGGCACTGCGGACAAGGGGCGCGACCCGTCGTCGCCCCTGTCCGTCCGACTGCGGCTCCTGGCCGGACGGGCAGGGGCCCCCGCGGGGCGCGCGGGCGACGGCGCCCGGAGCAGGGCCGGGCGCCCGGTGCGGTTCGACTCAGCCCAGCTCGATGCCGAGCAGGGCGTCGACGGCGGCGGCCACCTGGCCCGGGGACTCCTCGTCCTGGCCGTCCCCGGCCAGCACCGCCGAGCTCCACTCGTCGACGACGGCCAGGGCGGTGGGGGCGTCGAGGTCGGTGCGCAGCGCGCGGCGCAGGTCGGCGATGACGGGCACGGCGCTCGTACCGCGGTCGGCACGGACGGCCGCCCGCCAGGCGTCGAGACGGCGCTGGGCCCGGCCGAGCTGCCCGGCGGTCCACTCCCAGTCGGCGCGGTAGTGATGGTCCATGAGAGCCAGCCGGACGGCCATCGGGTCGGCCCCGCCGGCGACCAGCCGGCTCACGAGTTCGAGGTTGCCGAGCGACTTGCTCATCTTCTCCCCGCCCAGGCCGACCATGCCGACATGGGCGTAGGCCCTGGCGAAGGGCTCGCCGGTGGCGACGACGGCCTCGGCGGCGCACATCTCGTGGTGCGGGAAGGCCAGGTCGCGGCCGCCGCCCTGGACGGCGAAGGCGGCCCCGAGACGGTTGAGCGCGGTGGCCGTGCACTCGATGTGCCAGCCGGGGCGCCCCCGCCCCAGAGAGGACTCCCAGGCGGGCTCGCCCGGGCGCTCGAGACGCCAGACCAGGCAGTCGAGGGCGTCCTCCTTGCCGGGGCGGTCGGGGTCGCCGCCGCGTTCGGCGAACTCGGCGAGCATGGCCTCGCGGTCGAGGTGGCTCTCGGCGCCGAAGCCGGGGGCCTGCGCGCTGCGGAAGTACCAGTCGGGGTGCTCGGGGTCGTCCACCTGGTAGACGAAGCCGCGGGAGACCAGCTCGTCCACCAGATCGGCGACCTCGCCGATGACCGAGGTGGCGGGCACGTACCAGTCCGGGGGCAGGACGCGCAGGCCGGTCATGTCGGAGCGGAACAGGTCGATCTGGCCGTCGGCCAGTTCGCGCCAGTCCACCCCGGTGTCCGTCGCCCGTTCGAGGAGGGGGTCGTCGACGTCGGTGACGTTCTGCGCATAGCGGACCTCGAGACCGGCGTCGCGCCAGGCGCGGTTCAGCAGGTCGAAGGACAGATAGGTGAACGCGTGCCCCAGATGGGTCGCGTCGTAGGGGGTGATGCCGCACACGTACAGGCCGGCCGTCCCCCGCTCCGGGCCGACCGGCGTCAGCGCCCTGTCGTTGGTGGTGACCAGACTCACCCGCTCGGGGACCTGGTAGCTGCCCGGGGTGGCGGGGATCGTGGGGACCTCGACGGTTGGCCATGCTCGCATGCCCCAAAACTACCCGTGCCCACTAGGCTGGCGCCCGGAAGCACACATGGCGGGCGCGCTGGCCCGCGGGGCGGAGGACGTCGGGGTGAGGACGCGCAGGGTTGGCGCCTCCGGGCTGGAGGTCAGCGGATTGGGTCTGGGCACCATGACCTGGGGCGGCGACACCGATCTGCACGGCGCCGAGCGGCTCGTCGCCCGCTTCGTCGAGGCCGGCGGCACGCTCATCGACACGGCCCCGGCGTACGGCGGCGGGGCGGCCGAGAAGATGATCGGCCGCATCACCCGGACCCATGTGCGCCGGGACGAGCTCGTCATCGCCACGAAGGCGGGCTTCGGCCTGCGCAACGGCCGCCGGACGGTCGACACCTCCCGCAAGGCGATGCTCGACGACCTGACCGGTTCCCTGCGTCGGCTCCACACCGACCACGTCGACCTGTGGCAGGTGCACGCCTGGGGGCGCGCCCCGTACGAGGAGACGCTGGCCGCCCTCGACACGGCCGTCAGCTCCGGCATGGCGCGCTACGTCGGCGTCTGCAACTACATCGGCTGGCAGATCGGCACTGCGGCCGCCTGGCAGCGGGCCGTCCCGGGGCGCGCCGGCCTGGTGAGCGGCCAGGTCGAGTACTCCCTCCTGGCCCGGCGGGCCGAGGTGGAGGTGGTCCCGGCGCTCGCCGCGCACGGCATGGGGCTCTTCGCCTGGTCCCCCATCGGGCGGGGCGTGCTCACCGGCAAGTACCGCCGGGGCGTGCCGCGCGACTCGCGGGGCGCCAGGGAGCACTTCAGCTGGTTCGTCGAGCCCTACCTCGAGTCGCGCAGCCGCGCCGTCGTCGACGCGGTGGCGCGCGCCGCGGACGGGCTGGGGCTCGCCCCGGCGCAGGTCGCGATGCTGTGGGTGCGCGACGCCCCCGGCGTCACGGCGCCCCTGCTCGGCGCACGCACGGTCGAGCAGCTCGAGCCCTACCTCGATCTCGACGACACGGCGCTGCCCGAGCCGATCGTCTCCGCGCTCGACGACGTGACGGGCGGCCCGAACCAGGCGCGGAGCGACCGCAGGACGACCGCCGGGACGACGGACTGAACCCGTGCCGGCCCGGGCCGGGGAGCGCCTCGCGCGGGACCCCTCACCGCCCGGGGACGGGCCCTCACACGAACACGGTGAGGCGGGCGCGGATGATCCTGCGGCGCAGCCAGGCCTCGCGCGAACCGTCCCGGTAGCGGCGCATCCTCCACAGCTCCCAGCCCTCGTGCTGCGCCCGTTCGGTGAGGATGCGGCGCGTCTGGGTGCGGGTGAGCCAACGGGCGAACCTGATCCGCTGCACCTCGTACTCGACGCCCCCGCGCGTCCGGCGGGCGAGCTCCGTCGAGGTGATGTGGTCCGTCGTGTCGTCCACGCTGCCTCCTGCCCCGCTCGCCGGCGCCCCGTTCACGATCGTGCCACCGATGCGTCCCCGCCCGGCGCCGGGCGGGGACGGCCGGTCGTGACGGCGGCGCCCGTCGACGGCATCCCGCGGAGCACACGATTCGCGTTGGGGCCGCGGGCTCTGCTAGGATCACGTTCGTTGCGGACAGCCGCAGCGAGTCCGGGTGGCGGAATTGGTAGACGCGCTAGCTTGAGGTGCTAGTGGCCGCTTTCAGGCCATGGAGGTTCAAGTCCTCTCTCGGACACAGCACGAAACCCCTTGTCAACCTCGGTTGGCAAGGGGTTTTGTCGTTTCTGGGGATGTGCCAAACAGTGCCAAATCGTGCCATTTCGTGCCAGTTTCGATGCACGTTCGATGCACGGCGTCGGCGTACAGTGCTTCCATGACACGCCGGTTCGGCACTCTCCGCCGACTCCCCTCCGGCAGGTGGCAGGCCTCGTACACGGGCCCCGACCGCCGTCGGCACAGCGCCCCGTCGACCTTCGACGACCGGGCCGACGCCGAGCTGTGGCTCGCGAGGGTGCGGCGTCGCATCGAGCTCGACGGCTGGCAGCCCCCCGAGGACAGGCGCCAGCAGGCCGCCGTGCCGACCGTCGGCGAGTACGTGCGCACCGTCATCGACCGCCGCGCCACCAGGTCGCGGCGCCCCCTGCGGCCGTCCACCGTCGACCTCTACCGCCGGCTCGTCCGCCTCACCATGGGCGCCCTCGAGCACGTCCGCCTCGACAGCCTCACCCCGGCCATGGTCGCCGACTGGTACGACGGCCTCCCAGTCGACGCCCCGACCCAGCGCGGCAACGCCTACGAGCTGCTCCGCTCTGCCCTCGGCGACGCCGTCGAGGACGGCCTCATCGCCGCCAACCCCGCCCACCTGCGCGGAGCCGGCAAGCCGGCACGCGCCCGCCAGGTCGAGGCCCTCACCGTCGACGAGATGGTCGCCTACCTCGACGCCGCGGACCCCAGGTACCGCCCCATGCTCGCCCTCGCCGGCTGGTGCGGCCTCCGCTCCGGCGAGGTCCGCGCGCTCCGCCGCCGTGACCTCGACCTCGAGCGAGGCGAGGTGCACATCCGGCAGAGCGTCACCAAGACCTACCGGGACGGCCGCCGCCAGTGGATCATCGGCCCGCCCAAGACCGCCGCCGGCCGCCGCACCGTCGCCGTCCCTCCCGCCGTCATCCCCATGCTCGAGCAGTGGGTAAGAGGCCGCCTCGGCGCGCCCGACGACCTCCTCTTCCCCGCCGCCGGCGGCGAGCCCATGGACGACTCCGCCCTCAGGGCCGCGCACAAGCGCGCCGCCGGCGCCATCGGCCGCGGAAGCCTCACCGTCCACGACCTGCGCCGCACCGCCGCCACCCTCGCCGCCGAGGGCGGCGCCACCACGGCCGAGCTCATGCGGCTCCTCGGCCACACCACCGTCGGCGTCGCCATGCTCTACCAGGTGCCCGAGCACGCCCGCGACAGGGCGCGCGCCGAGGCGCTCAGCCGCCGCATCGAGCAGGCGGGCGGCTGAGCACACAGAAGGAGGGGCCACCGCCCGGCAGCCCCTCCCCCGTGCATCACACCAGTCAGCTCAGGCCGACGATGACGGTGCAGGACGCCGACCCCATCTTCCCGGTCGCGCTGTTGGACTCCTTCTGCACACCGTCGACCGAGATGGTGCAGCTCATCTCCTGCGAGTCGTCGCCGTAGATGGCGTCGCCGGTGACCGACAGCGTGTACGTGTCGGCGTTCTCCGCCTGGACCTCCTTCGTCCAGGAGCCGGTGAACTGCTCAGTGCTCGTCGACCCGACAGTGCCCCAGATCACGGTCCCGGCGCCAGTCGCGGATGCGGTCATCGTGACGGTCTTGCCGCCGCTGTTGCCGCCCGTGTCCGACGCCTGGCCTGCCGTGGTCGCGCCCGATGACCCGGCCGAGGCCTCCGTCGTCGAACCGCCGGACGAGCTCGAGCCGCCGGCGCCGCACTTGACAGCCGCGATGATGACGAGCACCGCGATGATGATGCCGATGACATTGCGGGCCGTGTGCTTCTTCTTCGGCGGCTGCGGAGGCTGCTGCTGCGGGTAGTACCCCTGAGGGGGCATGGGGGGCTGGTTCTGACTCATCGTCCGTCTCTTCTCTCTAGGAGGGCCAGCATCATTGCCGGCGGTCAGCATCCTAGAGCAGATCAGGGACAAATGGGGGCGATCCCGCTACCGCAGCCCCACCGCAGCCCTCTCCACGTCGCTCAGCCCGCCGATCCGCACGGCGAGGGTCTGCACGTCCACCCACAGCTCCTCGGCCACCTCGTCCGGCCGGCGAGACCACGCCAGCGCACCGGCGAGCGCATCCAGAGGGATGAGACGGCGCGCCGCCTCGGCCTCCACCGCCGCCTCCTCACGCGCCGCCAGCCACGGGTCACGCGGCACGGGCCCCCGCTCCACGTGCACCAGCTCGTGCGCCAGCGTGCACCTGCGCTGCGCGGCCGACAGCCGGCAGTCCACCGTCACCACCCTGCGCGCCCAGTCGACACGGCCGAACTGCGCGGGCGGCAGCACGGCCTCCTCCAGCACCCACGGCGCCTCGACGTCGAGGCGCACCGATCCGCCCATGCCAGCACCCTAGGGGGCGCCACCGACGATCCCCTAGGGGCAGTCGGTCGACGGCGAGCATCTCGCGGCTCTTCCCGTCGGCGCCAACCGTGGTCAGTGCTTGGCCCCGCCGTCGCCGTTCGGGAACAGGTCTGTCACGTTTCTGGCCGCAGGACGCCCTCGCACGCAGTGACACGACCGGCCCAACCCAACGCCGAGCGCAGGCGACCGTCGACAGTCGCCTAGGTGGCACTCTCCGCAGGGTCATGCGGCGGCGAACTCTCTCCAGAGTTGGTCTTGCTCGTCTTCTGAGTAGAGGGATGAGATGTCTCGCAGCGACTCGATCTGCCAGTCCTGCATGGGGATGCCCTTGTCAACCAGCACGAGCTTGTCCTTCTTGCCTACATCCGTGAACTCGCCAAACGTTGCCACCGCCCGGTCGTGGCCCACTGACGCCCCGCTGGCAGTGCCAATCGTGATGACATAGCCAACCCTCCCACTGGGGGCTTGAGCCGTGAAGGACAGGCGCCGCCGGCCGCCATACCGGTTGACGATCTCGGCCCCTGGCCTCACGGCCAAGTTGAACCCGGCGGCCCTCTTCATGCTGCGCTCCTTGAACGAGTGAGGCCTTCGCCTCCCGTGCACAGCCTGAAGAGCATCGCTGTGAATGGCAGCCTGTCCGATCCTGATCATCGTGGTGCCCAGGCTCTGCTCGTCTGCGACGGCCGATCTCGTACTCGTTCGCCTCGGCAGCCGGGGCGGACAGGTCTGCGGTGAGCAGCTTCCATGAGCGGTGGCCCCCGCCTCTGGTGATGTCCACACCCGCTTCGTCGAGCCTCGCGGCAGCGAGGCCGAGGTCGCTGACGAGGTACAGGTCGCCGTCGAGCTGCCTGACGAGCAGGGAGACGGTCTCGCCATCCGGGTAGTCGTATGGAGTGAGCACCAACTCCCCGCTCTCGATCTGGATGGAGCTGACACGATTGGCCAGCTCCTGCTTGAGGGCGTTGAGGACTGTGATCATCATTGCACCCCCTCTGGTGGGTCTATCCATGTCACCCCGTCCACGTTGACGTGGAGGTAGCTCGCGCTTGACCTCAGCGTAGCCTCCAGCTCGCTACCCGACGGCGCCTCTCCAACTATTGGCGAAAACAGCCCGACGTCACCGAGGTCCCGCACGAAGCTTCCCGCCCAGGCCGGATCATCCTTGTCCTCGACCTGCAGATGCGTGAAGAGGCGGCCCCTGTGAGAGCCGTTGTGATCGATCCTCCATGTGATGGCGCCGCAGCGGTACAGCACAGTCGGCTCCCATGGGCGCATCAGGCGGACCGTGATGGCAAGAGTCACGGCGACCCCATCAGCGGTCAGCCCGGACATCTCACCGCTGCGGGAAGCAGACCGCCGCCGGCTCCACTCGATCTCACCCCACACGCCCGGGTCTCGGCTGCCGTCAATGAGACTGAGCGCTTCACCCTTGCTCATCTTCCCCCCGGCCACTAGGCATGACGTTCAGCCGTCACCAGGCCAGTCCCCCGGATCCTGGTTCACGTCCTCCTCGCCCGGGGGCTCCGGCACACCCTTCGGCTCCGGCGACGTCCGCGCCGCCGCGCTGCGCGCCCAGTCGGGGACGGCATGCAGGTCGGCGCCCTCTGGCTCGGCGGAGAGCCGCGCCTCCAGGCGCTCGACGCGCCCGGCCAGCAGCGCGTTCTCCTCCCGGAGTCCGAGCACCTTGTGTGTGAGCGCGGCGAGCAGGTCCTCGGGGCTGGCGCCCGCCAGGTCCGGCGACGGCCCCGCGGCGGGCGCGTCTTCTCCAGCGGCCGCGAGCGTGCCACGGGTCATCCCCAGCGCGTCCTCGATCCTCCCGAGCGTCGCGTCGCTCGCCCGCTGTCTGCCGTTCACGACCGCGCTGATCGTGTTCTTGTCCAGCCCAGTGGCGCGCACCAGGTTCGACTGCCGCCACCGGCGGTCGGACAGCGCCGCTCGGATCCTCTGCCCGACCAGCTCTTCCTGCTTCATCTGCTTCCCTCATGGCGTCGATCCTGTGCGCCGGCTGACAGGAACATCAAACCGGTTGGTCGTCAGTCTAGGGCACATTCCACGGGAAAACAGCGTTGTAACTACATGAGTCGTATGGCACCTGACTAGTGCATATGCATCATTCTCCCTATGTTTCCCTGTTCCCTACTTGCAGGTTCCTGTTTGTAGCCATACACTCTCATACATGAGAACCAGCTCTCCCAGAGTCTCCTCATCGAACGAGGAAGACATCCGCGTCGGGGCGACGATCAAGGCGCTCCGAGAGGCCCGGGGCCTCACCCAGGAGCAGCTCGCCCAGCGGGCGCAGCTGTCGCGCCCGTACCTCGCGAACGTCGAGGTCGGGCGCAAGCGGCTCAGTGTCAGGGCCGCGGCGCGCGTCGCCGACGCCCTCGTCGTCCCGCAGATCGCGCTCATCGCGCCGCCTGCGCCCGTCGCCGCATGACCCCGCCCAGCAGCAAGGAAGCCCCCGCCGAAGCGGCGGCGGGGGCTGAGCACCCAACAGAAAGGACAGGCTCGTGAGCGAGCTCCGACAGGTCCCCTTCCATGGGACACACATCATCGTAACCGACGACCAGCTGGTCGCGCTGAGGCCCGTCTGCGAGGCCATGGGCCTCGACCACTCCGGTCAGCGCCAGCGTCTCCAGCGCATGAGCTGGGCAGTTGGGGGTATGACGCCCACAACTGGCGCTGACGGCAAGACCTACGAGATGTTCACCATCGACCGGCGCACCTTCACCATGTGGCTGGCGACCATCGATGCCGGCCGCCTCAAGAACGAGCGGGCGCGCCGCACGGTCGAGCTCTTCCAGCGCGAGGCGGCCGACGCGCTCGACCGGTACTTCAACGAGGGCGGCGCCATCAACCCGCGCGCCAGCGAGCACCAGGCCCGCGCGTTGCTGCGCCAGGCCCAGATGCAGATGGAGCTGTGCCAGGCCGCGCGCGGGATCATCCACCCCGACCATCTGGAGGCCAGGGCCCGCATCATCCTTGCCCGCGCCATGGGTGAGGCCCCGCAGCTCAACGCGGGCGCCCGGCCCCTCTACGTGCAGGACTACCTGCGCGAGAAGAACCTGTCCGCCGACCGGCTTCGTCGTGTCGCGGGCGCCTTCGGGAAGAAGGTCAAGGCCGCATACATCGGGCGGTACGGGCGCGCACCGGAGCAGTACCCGCTCAACCTGTCCAACGGGCAGGTGAAGAGCGTCAACGCCTACACCGAGGCGGACCGCGATCTCATGGACGACGTGTGGGCCTCCTGCTTCGACCCGCAGGGGGTGCTCTCGTGAGCAAGTGGATACAGGTCGGGGACCCGAACCAGGCCGCTGGCGTCGACAGGGTGCTCCTGTCCGACGGCACGGTGTGGGAGAAGGTCTCCGATGACGCCCTGCTTGGCGGCCGGGTCGTCGATTCGGCCCTCATCTTCGATGGCTGCACGGGCGATTCTGCCGGCGTCGCCGGTCGGTCGGCATGCGGTTCGTCCTGTCACTGCGGGGAGGCGGCGGCATGAGCGCCAGGACCCCCCGCTCGGAGATCGAGCAGCGCTGGTACGGCCCTGCCGAGGCGGCCGCCCTGCTGGGCGTGTCGGTCCGGACGGTCTACCGGCTGCGGGGCGAGATGCCTCCGCGGCGCCGGGTCGGGGGCCGGCTGAAGTGGGACGCCCGCCAGCTGGAGGCCTACGCCGCCGGCCGCAGGTGGAGGAGGGCGTCGTGAGTACCGCTACCCTGAGGGGTGATGAACGTGACCGAAGCAGAGGCCCGCAGGCTGCTCGCGGCGGCCAAGGAGGCCAGCGAGCGAGCCAGGGCGTCTCGTGCGCGGGCGGACGCGGACTCGGCCGCCCGGCGGCGCGCAGTGCAGGCGTGCATGGATGCTGGGATCCCGCGCCAGCAGATCGCGGACGCGCTGGGCGTGTCTCGCCAGATGATCTACATCATCACTTCACCGGACGCCTAGGGTGCCAACCCTTCCTTGACACTCCCCCCGTTGTGGCACTACCGTGCCCTGTAAAGACTCTCTTGCAACAGAGAGTGAAGAAGAACCCCACCAGCCATCTCAACTTGCCGGAAGGGCTGGCTGGCGGGGTCACCGTCCCCGAAGGAGACACCATGAGTGTACCAACCGCCACCCCTGCACGCCCTGTCCCGACCCGGAACAGCCGGGAGCAGTGCCCGGCGTGCCGGTCCTTCCTGCCCGCCGCGAAGAGCGCATGCCCGCGCTGCGGCCAGCCCATCGACAGCGGCGCCACGCCCACGGGGCCCCGGCCGGGCGTGCCGGCCGAACGGGTGCGGTTTGCCGGCTACGAGGCCGAGATCGCCTGGCGCATCGCGCGGGACATCAAGTCCAGGTGGCCGTCCTGCTCGATCGCCGGGGTGTGGCCCTGCGACATCGCCCTGATCATCAACAAGACCCTCGACCACCTCGTGGACCTGGAGCAGGGGAGGGCGGCATGATGCGCTGGCCCCGCCCCGAGTCCACGAACATCGCCTACGGCGGCCTCGCCGGCGCGATCCTCGGCTCGACCCTGTGCGCCGCCGTCGCCCCGGCGGTCGGCTACCCCGACATCTACACGGCCGCATGGATCGCCATGGCCGCCCTGTCGACCCTGTCCCTGTGCTGCACGCACCACCGCCGCTGGCTGACCCGCGGCTGGCCCGTCGCCCTCACCGTCGCAGCCCTCGCCGTCTGCGCGGCCGGCGAGCCCGCCGCCCTCGTGTGCGGGTCCCCGTGCTGCGCGGCCGTCACCATCGCCTGCTCCGTCATACGCCGCGACACCGCCACCAGGAGGTGGCAGTGATGCCCGCCCGAGCCGCCGCCGGCGGGAAGGTTGTCGGCCGCTGCGGGATCTGCGGGCGGCTCGGCAGGGCCGGCCCGGCCCGCGCCGACGTCGACCCGGCCATCGTCCTCGCGCAGCGCCTCGGCTGGCACGCATACCGCACCAGGACCGGCCGCACCTCCGTCTACTGCCCCGACTGCGACCCGGCAGAGGCCGCACCGGAACTCCACCTCACACCACACCCGCTCGACTGACACAGGAGCACACCATGACCACTCTCATCATCGTCGTCCCGCTCATCCTCCTCGCCGTGATCTTCGCCCTGGCGCTCGCCCGCGTCGCCGGCAGGCCGGCCCCGAGCATCGACTACGACGCCCCCGACTACCGCGCCCGCCGCGGCTACGAGGAGGCCTGACATGGCAGGCGAGACCCCCATCACGGTCGTCGGCAACCTCACCGCCGACGCGGCGCGCCCAGCACGCCCAGCAGCCCGAGCACGCCAAGCCGGGCCAGGTGTCCGACCCGTGGGCCGGCGCCGGCCAGACCGCCGAAGCGCCGTTCTGAGGAGGCCGGGATGGACGAGAAATTGACCGCGCCGGCCGGCTGGAACCCGCCGCGTGGCGCAGTCCTCCTCTGGCGCTCGTACCGCGCCGAGACCGGCGAGGACCGGTGGGTCGCCAGGTGCATCTCCTGCGGCTGGCACGCCGAGGCCGGGACGAAGAGGGCCGCCGACGAGCAGCGGCGCGCCCACCTGTGCCCCGTCGGCACGATGGCCGCCTTCCCCACCTGCCCTGTCTGCGACTCCACCGGCAAGCGCTGCCGCTGGGAGGGAAGCCCCGGCAGGACCACCTGGCACGGCCGGAGGATCGCCCTCCAGGACAGGGGCATCGCGGCGCGCCGGGAGCGGCTGAACGAGGCCGCCCGCGCCGCCGCCGAGGCCAACCCGGCCGCACGCGTCCTCGGCATCAGCGTCGACGTCGACGAGCCGACCGTCATCGCCCTCACCGTCGCCGGCGACGGCCGGCGCGTGTACGGCAGCCCTGTCGCGGCCGCCGCGCTGCCCCTCCCCGGGACACTGCGCAGCCAGCACGACTGGGTCAACGCAACCGTCCGGCGCCTCACCTGGCCGGCCGTCGGGGCGACGAGCTCCGGCGACGTCGACGCCGTCGGGGTCGCAGAGACCGACCCGCACGCCCCCCACCCGCTCGCCGACGCCCTCCAGTGGGCCCTCCTCGACCAGCTCGACCACGAGGGCATCCCCGTCGCCGTCGTCGACACGCCCAAGTGGGGCCTCGCCACCCCGCCCATGTCCAGCGCGGCCCGCGCCGCCGCCGAGGCCGCCACCGCGGTCACGGGCACGACGCCGGCCGACCTGCGCTGGCTCCGTGAGCCACAGAAGAAGGAGAAGGAATGACCGAGACGAAGAACACCCCCGCCCGGAACACCCCGGCCCGCGCGCCCAAGGCGCCCGCACCGGCCGCGTCGGACAGGGCCGAGGCGACCGTGAAGGACCTGGTCCGCGACAACTGGCAGGCGATCCAGGCCGCACTCCCGGAGACGATGGACGGCCGCCGGTTCGCCGGCCTCGTCTTCAACTCGGTGCGCCGCACCCCGCGGCTGGCCGAGGCCACCGCCTCGTCCCTCGCAGGGGCCCTCCTGAACGCGGCCGCCCTCGGCCTCGAGGTGGACACCCCACTGGGCGAGGCCTACCTGCTGCCCTACCGGCGCCGCACCCGCGACGGCGGCGAACACGTCGAGGCGCAGCTCGTCGTCGGATACCAGGGGCTGCTGCGGCTGTGCCGCCAGCACCCCAGCTTCCGGTCCGTCTCCAGCGGCTGGGTCGGGGCGAACGACCACTTCGAGTACCGGTACGGCACCGACCCGCACCTCGAGCACACGCCGGCGCTCGGCGACCGCGGCGACCCGGTCGCCTTCTGGGCCGCCTACTCGCTGCGCGACGGCACCGGCGACTTCGTCGTCCTGTCACCCGCCGAGGTCGCCGCCCTTCGCGGCAAGGACCGGTCCGACGTCGCAGACCCGCAGCACTGGATGGAGCGGAAGACGGCCCTCAAGCAGGTCCTCAAGACCGCCCCGAAGTCGGCTCGCATGAGCGTCGCCATGCAGGTCGACGAGCAGTCCGGGCCCGGCCCGGCGCCCACCATCACCGCGATCGACCCCGACACCGGCGAGATCACCGCCGGCTGAGGGGAAGGAGAACCGCCATGACAACCACATCCCCCGGCCCGCTGAACGAGGCATGCCGCTGCCAGCGCGCCCGCCACCGGCACGGCACGAGGGCCTGCTACGTCGCCGACAGGTGCCGCTGCGCCGCCTGCACGCGCGCGAACAGGCGCGACGCGAAGCTCCGCGAGTACGCCCGCACGCACGGCGCCCCGCCACCCCTCGTCGACGCCAAGCCGGCCCGCGACCACTGCCTCGACCTCATGGCCGCCGGCATGGGCTGCAAGACCGTCGCCAAGGAGGCCGGCCTGTCCAAAGGCGTCATCCAACGACTCATCTGGGGCAACCCCGACCGCGGCCCGTCGAAGCGCATCACCAGGGCCCACTCGGACGCGATCCTCGCCACCGGGCTGCGCGTCACCGACCGCTACCGCGTCGACGCGCTCGGCACCATCCGCCGCCTCCAGGCCCTGTCCGCCGTCGGCTGGAAGCACGAGCTCATGGCCGACTGGCTCGACATGAGCCCCAAGAACTTCGCCCGCCTCATCTGCGGCAGGCAGGGCTACGTCGCCGCCTGGCGCGCCCGCCGCACCGTCGACCTGTACGAGCAGCACTGGCAGGGCCCCGCCGGGCACCCCGGCCCCACCGCCCGCGCCGCCGCCGAAGGATGGGCGCCGCCCCTCGCATGGGACGACGACGCCCTCGACGACCCGGACGCCAGGCCGGCCCCGGCCAGGCGCCCCGGGTCCCACCGCGACATGCACGCCTACGCCGACCTGCTCGACATCGGCCTCGGCGCGGACGAGATCGCGGCGCACCTGGGCGTCAGCCAGATGCGCGCCCGCAACACCATCCAGACCCGTGCGAGGAGGGCGGCATGAGCGCTTCAGGGGATCTGACAGACGCGCTCCTTCGGGCGCGCGTTCAGGCCGTCCTGGCGAACACGCAGACGAGGCTCGCCGCGCTGCATCTCTCCGTCCGGGATGAGCGCGTCCACCGCGGGGTCAGCCAGGCCGAGGCCATTCTCTCGGACGAGCGTTCCAGGTCAGCCCGCGGTGATCGCCAGGACGAGCGTCCCGGCGGCGAGGGCGTTCGCGACCTGCGGGCTGCCCATGAAGTCCTTGGTGCTGCTGATGAGTCGGTGCACGACGCCCTTCTTCTCCTCGGCGCGCTCGCCGCCCGCGTCGACGAGGCCGAGGGCGCCGATGAGCCGCTCCAGGTACGCGCGCAGCTCGTTGATGTCATCGACGCTGGCCAGCTTCATGACTTGGCGGCAGTGCTCGATGAGTGCCAGCAGATGGTCACGCTCATCGCCGGCGAGGTCGATGGCCGTGGCTAGGTTCTCCGCCTCCCTCAGAGCGTCCTCGACCGGGCCGAGAATGGCCCTCGCCTGCGACAGCGCCATCCCACCGGTGGCCCGCCTCGCCCCGAGCAGCTCGCCGACAGTCCCGATCATCGTGATGGCAGAGTCGTCGATCTCCCTGCACTCGCCGTGCGGGTCAGACCAGTCGAGCCCGTGCTGCGTCCGGAAGATCGCCCGCCGAGCTGATGCCGACGCCTGGCCCCAGAGCCTGACGGCGTGCTCGGCCCCGGAGATTTCAGCCATTGCCTCGTCGATGACGCCGACCCATTCGACGGCCTCCATGTGCCTGGCCCACCAGTCGCCCGTTTCGTCCGAGCGGAACGCGGCTGCAGTCCGGCCGGTCGGCGTGACCTGCCATTCCTCCAGTAGCCCGGCGAGCAGCCCCGCCGCCCTGCCGGCATCGATGCGTGCATCAGTCATACCCACATCCAACACCCCCCGGCGCGCCCGCCGTGACGGGACGCGAAGCGGCCCCCGCCGCCGCAGCGGCGAGGGCCCGAGGAACCAGAAAGGAAGATTCCATGTCAATCACACCGTTCAGCAGCGAAGAGTTCGGCCAGCTCCGCACGATCGAGCAGGACGGGCAGGTCCTGTTCTGCGGCCGCGACGCCGCGGCGGCCCTCGGCTACAAGGACAGCACCAACGCGATCAAGCAGCACTGCCGTGGGGTGGCGTTTCACCACCCCATCGCCGACCGGCTTGGGCGGACCCAGCAGGTTCGCTTCATCACCGAGGGTGACCTCTACCGGCTGATCGCGTCCTCGCAGCTTCCGGGCGCGCAGCGGTTCGAGGCGTGCGACCCCACCGACGACGAGGGGGCGGCGGCATGAGCACCAGGTACCGCCTCGGCGACCACTGGCACACCGCCGCCAGCCTCGCCGCCCTCCTCGAGGAGGCCCCGACCCGCACCCGCGAGGTCGCCCACGCGCTGCGCACGCCACGCACCATCGAGCCGGCCCGCGCCATCGACGCCCTCGAGGACGTCATCGACAGGATCGCCGGCGAGGACACCACCGACATCACCCGCCGGGACGCCCTCTCCGCCGCATGCCGCGACACCGCCGACGCCATCGCCGACCACCAGCAGACGAGCTACCACCTGAACGCATGCCTGTGGGGCCTGCGCGACGCCTTCAAGGCATGCAAGGAGACCCGGCCATGACCGCACACCGCTTCCGCAAGCGCCCCGTCGAGGTCGAGGCCGTACGGATCACGGACGACCCGACCGACATCGCCGACTTCCTCCACCGGTGCGAGAAGACCGCCGCGGCAGGCGTCTTCCAGGATCCGGCCGGCGGCGACGTGCACATCGGGACGCTCGAGGGCGTCATGCACGCCGGACCCGGCGACTGGATCGTCCGCGGCATCCGCGGCGAGCTCTACCCGGTCAGGGATGACATCTTCGAGGCCACCTACGAGCCGGTCGAGGACTGATGACAGTGGCCGAACTCGAGATCACCGTCCCGAAGGACCTCTGGCTCAGCGCGAACGGCCGCTACCACTGGGCCACCAGGTCGCGCCGCACGAGGAGGCTCCGCCAGATCGCCTACTGGCAGGCGCGGCGCCAGCACGTGCCACACCACGACGGCCCCGTCGACGTCACCGCCCAGGTCCAGGCCCGCGGCCGCTTCGACCCGCCCAACGCGGCACCGACCGTCAAGGCGATCATCGACGGCCTCACTGACGCCGGCGTCTGGGACGACGACGACTCAGTCCACGCCCCGCGCACCACCTTCGAGCGCATGCCCGGCACGCCACTGAAGGGCACGCACACCGTCAGAATCATCATCAAGGAGACGAGATGAGAACCAACATCAACACAACACCATTCACCCCGCGCGACCGCTCCGCATACGAGTACGGCTACGAGATCACCGGCATCGGACTGCGCGTCCTCGACAACGGCGCCCTCAAGTCCGCCGAAGGCGGCACCATCACCGCCACCATCAGCGACGCCGTGCTCGCCCTCGACGGCCCCATGGGCTGGCACGCCCAGCGGCCCCACGACGACCCCGAACCCATGTCCACCTGGCTCCACCGCGTCCTGCACGACCAGGCCGAAGACGCCCGCAGATGGGCCATCGCCGTCATCAGAGACAGGACCGAGAGCACGCCCGGCTGGGAGCCGTCCACCGTCGACCTGTTCGGCGTGGACGGCCAGTGCCCGGCCCGTGGCGTCGACCGGGCCGGCCTGGAGGAGCTGATCGCCGTCGCGCCCGATTCCCGCACAGACGAGCTCGTCGTCGGCCACGTGCGAGACGACAAGGTGGTATCCATCTGGGCCGCCTGGACGGCCGACGAGCCGCTCGACGCATGGCTCGCCCGGCAGATGGGCCCCGCCGACGACGAGGACGAGGGGGCGGCCCTGGCCAACATCTTCCATGACATTGAGGAGAAGTCGTGAACGTCAACGTCACGATCAGCAATAACGAGGACGGCTGGCTCGAGCTAATCGCCATGGAGCTCGGGGTCCGCCTCTCCGAGGCGCTCGGCCCCGACCACGCACAAGCCATGGCTAACGCCTACAGCATCACCATCGACATCGACGACAAGGGCAGCCGCGAGCTGCTGCACCTCATCAGTAGGGAGGGCTGACCGATGGCACGCATCAGGAGCATCAAGCCGGAGTTCTGGGGCTCCGAGTCCATCACCAACCTGTCCCGGGAAGCGCGACTCGTGTACATCGGCCTGTGGTGCTTCGCGGACGACGAGGGCCGCTTCCGCGCCCAGATCGGGGTGCTCGCCGGCCAGCTCTTCCCCGAGGACGATGACGGCCGCGAAGTCGTCGAGCGCGCCCTCGCAGAGCTGACGGGAGCACTCACTGAGGACTCACTGAGGACTCAATCAAGGCCCATGGTGGAGCTCTACGTCGGCCCTGACGGCCACCACTACGGCCAGATCGTCGCCTGGGCCAAGCACCAGCGCATCAACCGCCCAACGCCCTCATCCCTGCCAGGACCAGAAGACCGCGGAAGTCGTCCTGACAAGCTCATTCGTGAGGACTCACTGAGGACTCACGGAGCCCTCACTGAGGACTCACTGAGGACTCACGGAGCCCTCACTGAGGACTCACTGCGGGAAAGGAAGGGAAGGGATATTAATCAAGTAAGCAGTTCACTTGGGTTGGGTAGGGGGTCCGGGGGGAGGGGTCCTTCCGAACTCGCCCCTGTGGATAACTCGGGATCCCCAGCGCCGTCCGCTGACGCGGCCGTCGCCCACCCCACCGATGGCGGCGAGCCGGAGGCCTCGGGCGCGCTCGTCCCGGTCTCCGGGCAGAAGCCGGCCAAGAGCGACCGCCGGGGACGACGGCTGCCGGACGGCTGGGCCCCGGCGCGCACCCCGGGCAACCTCGGCATGGAGGCCGGGCACGACCCGGCCTGGCTCGAGCGCGAACTCGACAGGTTCCGCGACCACTGGGCGGCCCAGCCCGGCGCGAAGGGCCGCAAGGCCGACTGGGATGCCACCTGGCGCAACTGGCTGCGCAAGGCCGACGACTACGGGCCGCTCAGACCCCGCAGCAGCACGCGCGGGGGGCCCGACTGGGACCGGCTCATGGTCCAGGCAGTCGCCGCCGACGCCGCCGACGCACGCAGGATCGGGGGTGCGGCATGAACCGCGCCGAAGCCCTCCTCGTGCTCCGCAAGGCCGTCGCCTACTGCCCGGCGATGCGCACGAGCGACGACACCGCCGCCGCCTGGGCCGAGGCCCTCGCCCCCTACGAGCTCCAGGACGGCCTCGACGCCGTCGCCGACGTGGCCGCCACCCCGGTCCAGCCCGGCGAGCAGCTGTGGGTCACCGTGCAGGCCGTGATCTGGCAGATCCGCCGCTACCGGTCGGCCCGCATCGCCGAGCGGGAGCACCTGCTCGACGCCCCGCCGGCCAACCCGTCCGCCTACATCGCCTGGCGCCGCCGGGCGAACGCCGTCCTGGCCGCCCGCCAGCTCGACGACAGCGCCCTGCTCACACTCGCCGGCGCGCCCGGCCAGCCAACCGTCGACCGCCGCGCCGACATGGCCGCCATCAGCGCCCGCGTCGGGACCATGCCACGAGAGGAACGATCATGACCGAGGTCGAGAAGGCCCGAATTTGCCGCGCAGACGCGAATCTGACGGCCTCCCAGCCCGAGGGTGGGTATTTTTACTAGGGTCCGCCCCTGAAAGGCCGTCAGATTTCGATTACGCGGGTTTGGGGTGGCGTCAGCCGGCGAGCTGGGCGGCCCGCTGGTGCGAGACGCCCATCAGATGACCGACGTCCCGCAGTGTCAGGCCCTCGTCGCGCAGCACCCGGGCGGCCCGCTGGTTCAGTTCGGCGGCGGCGCGGTTCGCCGCCGCGGCGACATCCCGCTGGTCCTCGGCCCCGCGCATCGCCTCCCAGAACGCGTCCGGCAGCACCGGGGTCACCTCGATGTCGAACCCGTCCTCGGGCAGGCCGGACAGGTAGGCGATCGCTTCGCGGATGTCGTCGGCGGCCTGGTCGATGCGGCGCACCTGGGAGACGGCGCCGACCTCGGCGCACTCGGTCACCCACCACGGCCCGCGTCCGCGCTCGGCTGTGACCGTGAACGTCCTGCGGCTCATCGCCACCACCCCTTCCCGCCGAGCTCGTCGGCGAACTGGTCGAAGAACTTGCCCGCGGTCACGTCGTCGACCTCGTTGTGGCGGCCGAGGGTGCGGGTCGTGTCCCCGACGCGCACGGCAGTGTGCCGGGTCAGCTCGCGGGTCTCGAAGTCGAGACCCCGAGCCCTGGCCGCGGTCCTGATCCTCTTCAACACCGCCTTGCGATTCACGAAGTTTAGTCTAGCCCGGGCTTGCATCACAAGGCAAGCCCGCCCTAGCGCCAACTCAACCATTTTGTAGGATCTCCACAAACAGCGAGAAGGATTCTCATGACAACATCTGATGTGTGATTCTGCCCGATCTGCGGCGCCGAGGCGACGTCGCCGGCCGATGCCATGGCCCACGGTCGCGAGAAGCACCCGTCCGTCCTGCCGGCGCACGCCACCATCGCGCAGCGCCTCGACCTCATCGCTGCCCTCGCCAATGAGGCGGCCCTCACCGTCGGCCACCCGAACCCGGACGGGCAGCAGGTCCGGGCGCGCAGGCACCTGTCCGGCCGGACCCCCGCGGACCTCGCGGCCGTCGACCTGGCCGCCCCGCCGGACGACGACCATCCGGAGCGGCCGCTGAGTCTGCTCGTCGAGTGCTCACGGCTGTGCTGGGACGCGACGCCGCTGGACGTGCACCAGGCGCACGGGCAGCCGGACGGGCCGTGCACCCTCGCGACGGAGGCCCGCTGGCTCGCGGCCCTGTGGCCGGCCGCGCAGCCGTGGCTCGACCTCGTCGACTATGACTGGATCGACGACAGTACGCGGCAGGTCCTCGCCCTGCTCGCGCGGGCGACCCGCACGGCCCCGCGGCCGGCGCACCGGTGTCCGTCGTGCGGGGAGGTCCTCGCCGAGGGCGCCGGCGGATGGCTGTGGTGCAGGGCGTGCGGGGCCGAGTATCCCGGGCCGGAGCGGCTCGCGGACCAGTGGCGCCGCAAGCCGCCGATGACGACGGCCGACCTGGCCGCCGCCCTGCACATCAACCCGAACAGGATCCACAAGTGGCGTTTCCGGGGGCTCATCGAGCCGGCCCGCGTCGAGGCCGGGGTCGCCTGGTGGCGCCCTCTCGACGTCATCGCCCTGCTGTGGCCCGAGAGTCTGGAGGCGGCATGAGAGCCATCGGTGACGAGAGGTACGCGGAGGTCGGCCGTCTGGCCGTCGAGATCGCCAGCATCATCCAGGATGCGAGGCCGCTCATGTACGCGGGGCAGCTCGCCGCGTGGCACCGGGCGGTCAAGCCGGCTGACAGGCTGCGTGATCGCCGGGACAGGCTCGTCGAGCAGATCCTTCGCGAGCAGGGGCGGTGGTACGAGCCCGATGAGGGCGTGCCGGCCGGGCAGGACGAGCTGTTCTGACCCTGCGTGACACGCCGGCGCGGCGGAGCTTGACCCGGCCCGCCGAGCGGCTATTCTTCCAGTTGGGCGCACCACTGTGCCCATGGTGCCCGGCCGGGTTGGCCTTGAAAGCCCCGGCCGAGTATCTTCCAGTCTCGGTCCGACACGGAAGTGAGAGCCGCTGGTTTCATGCCAGCGGCTCTCACTCGTCAGCCACTATTTCGTGTCCCTCGGCGGGCACGGGTCATTGCCGTCTGGGACCGTGTCGCTATCCCGGATCTTGCCGTCGCGGCCACGAGTCCTCACCTCGCCGCCGCCAAGATTCTTGACAATCTCGCGGGCCCTGTCCACAGCCTCAGCCTGAGTATCCCTGTGGGCCGATGCCCTCGACGCGCCGGGGGCCTTCACGTCCCAGCCACCGTCAGGGTTCGGGACGACATCGCGATTGTTCTTGCTGCTCATTCATCTCACCTCCTTCCGGGTGGAGCATGACCGTACGCCTCGACCATGTGGAGAACCCATGACCGACCTCAACCTCATCAACTTCCTCGAGTGGCTCGACGCCGACCAGCGCCTGCTCGCCGCGCCGACCGACGACGACCGCACCATCGAGGACATCGCCAGCGCCTGGCTCGACACCAGGGCTGACTGACAATGGACTCGGGCGCGCAGCCCTCTTGATGGTTCTCAGTCGCGCGCCCGCCACTCGGCCCCGCCTGCGGGAGTGAGGGGATGCTTCGCAGGCGGGGCTCACAAGGAGCCATGGTGGTCCAGAGGAACACTGCGCTGCGCGATCGCCATCGTCGCATCATCGCCCGCGACCATCCACCGTGCGCGATCTGCGGGCAGCCGATCGACTATGACCTGCCGTGCTGGAATGACATGAGCTTCGTCGTCGACCACATCCTCCCGCTCGCCGCCGGCGGCCCGGACACGTTGCAGAACAAGCAGCCGGCCCATCGGGCGTGCAACCGACAGAAATCGGACAAGGTTTCCGGAATAAGCACGTCACAAGCAATGCGAATGCCATTCGTACGTGATTCGACATTCACAGAGTGACCACAGGAACAACGGGAACAGACTGGGAAACGAGCACAGGCCCAGGGGGGATCCCCTCCGACGGGCCCCAGGGCGCAACTCCGGCCAAGGCGGTATCCCCCCGGGTCGTCCTGGTCCACGGCTGGGGGGTGATCCGCATGACGCTGGTCAACTCCGCCCGCCAGGGCAGACTGCCGGGGTTGAAGCGGCTTCGTGACATGCTGGCGGCCCAGCTCGACGAGTGCGATTCGAACCGCGACTTCGCCGCCCTGTCGACGCGGCTCATCGACGTGCTCGCGCAGATCGACGAGCTCGAGCAGGCGGCGGGGAAAAAGCCTGCTGCGCGCAAGGAGACGGGACTTGACGAGTTCACGCGCCGGCTCAAGGAACGCCAGCAGGCTCAGCGTCGAGACGCCGCCAAGGGTTCGCGTCGCGCCGGCTCGTCGCGGTGACACGTACGGAGATCTGGCATGCGCCCTCGCCTCCTCCTACGGCCTCGTCCCGGACGATTGGCAGGAGCTCGTCCTGAGCGACTGGCTGCGCGTCCGGTCCGGGCGGTGGGCATCGCTCGACTGCGGTCTCTCGTGTCCACGGCAGAACGGCAAGAACGCCATCCTCGAGGTCTACGAGCTGTTCGCCACGGTCGGGCTCGGGCGGAGGGTCCTGCACACCGCGCACGAGGTCAAGACTGGCCGAAAGCACTTCCGACGGCTCAGGTACTTCTTCGGGGAGCGCGCCGGTGACCCGCAGGCCGAGTTCCAAGAGCTCAACAAGCTCGTGCGCGAGGTCAGGAACGTGAACGGCCAGGAAGGGATCTACCTGACGAACGGCGGCTCGATCGAGCTCGTCGCTCGCTCGAAGTCGTCAGGGCGCGGCTTCACCGTCGACACGCTCGTGTGTGACGAAGCCCAGGAGCTGACAGACGACGAGCTGCAAGCGATCAACCCATCGATCTCCGCCGCACCGTCTGGCGACCCGCAGACCATCTTCACCGGGACCCCGCCTGGACCGAGAGCATCGGGCGAGGTCTTCACCAAGCTCCGCCGTGCCGCGCTGTCCCGCAATGGCAGGACTCCATGCTGGCACGAGTGGTCGCTCGAGGGCGACGTCGACCTCGATGACCGGAGGAACTGGTACTCGACGAACCCGGCGCTCGGTCATCGCCTCTCGCTCGAGGTCGTCGAGGCCGAGCGAAACAAGTACTCCGACGCCGGCTTCGCACGCGAGCGGCTCGGGATGTGGGACCAGACGGCGACCGCGGAGGTGATCGACCAGCAGATCTGGGCCGACCTCAAGGACCCGGCCTCACGGGCCGTATCGAGGATCACGCTCGGCATCGACGTGTCGCCGGACCGTTCGACCGCGACCGTGGCCGTCGCCGGGCTCCGCCAGGACGGCCAGTGGCACGTCGGCATCGACCAGATGGCCGCCGGCACCGCGTGGATCCCCGCATGGGTGGAGCAGCGCTGCCAGCAGGCCGAGGTGCGCGGCGTCGTCGTCGACGGCGCCTCCCAGGCGTCGACGATGATCGACGACCTGCGCGCCCGGCGCATCAGGGTGACGTCCACCGGCGTCCACGACATGGCGCAGGCGTGCGGCCAGTTCTACGACTGCGCCATGCAGGGAGCCCTCCGCCACATCGGCCAGATCCAGCTGGCCGTCGCGCTCGCCTCGGCGAGACCGAGGCCGGTCCTGTCGGGCCAGGCGTGGGCGTGGAACAGGAAGAACGTCGACGCGGACATCACACCGGTCGTCGCGGCGACACTCGCGCTGTGGGGCGCGCAGTCGTCGAAGACCAAGCGGGCCGTCAGGCCGAGGAGCAGCGGGGGGCGGGTGACTGTGCTGTGAGCCTCGGGGTGCTTTCTGACGACGAGAAGCGTCTCGTCGGGCGGATGCGGGCCCAGCTCGCCGCCGTCGAGGGCCCGAACGGCCTCGTCGAGGCCTACTACGAGGGGTCGCACCGGGCGCAGACGCTCGGGATCTCGATCCCGAGCGCGTTCTCGAGTGTGAAGACTGTCATCGGGTGGCCTGGGATCGCCGTCGACGCGATCGAGGAGCGCCTCGACTGGCTCGGCTGGTCGGGCGGCTCCGACCTCGGTCTGGACGATGTGTTCGCCTCCAACGGCCTGGCTGTGGAGTCCGGCGCCGCCCACCTGGACGCCCTCATATTCGGCATTGCGTTCGTCGCCGTGTCGCGCGGAATCGACGGCGAGCCGGACGTGCTCGTCACGATGCAGTCGCCGAAGGCCGCGACCGGCATCATCGACCCGCGCACCCGCACACTGACGGCCGGCATGGTGAGGCTCGCCGCCGGCGCGAAGGGCAGCGACGGGGAGATGGTTGAGGTTCTGCTGCCCGACCAGATCATTCGCGCGTCAAGGTCCGGGTCGGTGTGGAGGGTGCTGGACAGGCAGGCTCACAGTGCTGGGCGTGTGCCGATGGTCGCAATGCCGAACCGCCGCCGTACGAGCAGGGTGAGCGGCCGCTCGGAGATCACCAGGCCGATCAGGTCGATCACCGACAATGCGGTAAGAACCTTGCTCGGCATGGAAATAAATCGCGAATTCTACTCGTCGCCGCAGCGGTGGGCGATGGGCGCCGACCCGAGCGAGTTCGTCCGCGACGACGGCACGCTGCGCACCGGCTGGGAGGTGTTGATGGGCTCGGTGTGGGCCATCGGACGCGACGAGGACGGCAACGCCCCGACCGTCGGCCAGTTCACGCCGGCCTCGCCGCAGCCGTACGTCGACCAGGTGACGGCCCTTTCGCGGCTGATGGCGGCTGAGGCCGCATGCCCTGAGCACTATTTCGGGTTCGTCACGGAGAACCCATCCAGCGCGGACGCCATTCGCGCCGGCGAGGCACGGCTGGTGAAGCACGCAGAGCGACGGCAGGGGCAGTTCGGGCAGGCGTGGATGCAGGTCGGGCGCCTCGCTGTCACGATGCTCGGTGAGGACCGCAAGGACTTCAACAGCGTCGTGTCGTGCCGTTGGCGCGACGCCGCGACGCCGACGAAGGCCGCCGCCGCGGACGCGACGGTGAAGCTCGTCGGCGCCGGGATCCTCCCGGCCACGGCCGACGTCACCCTGGAGATGGCCGGCCTCGGCGCGGACGAGATCCGGCGCGTCCAGGCTGAGCGCGCGACGGCCGTCCCGTCCGGCATTGACGCTCTCGCGGCGTCGCTGGCTCGTCGGGACATCTGATGCCCGGCGCCGTGGCGCTGGACCTCATCAGGGCGCACGCAGCCGACCAGGCTGCGAACGGGGCTGTCGCAGCGACCCTGGCCATGGAGCTCGGCGGAAGGCTGCAGCGGGACGCGATCACCGGCGACGAGCTCATCTCGTCGTGGCTGGCCGTCGAGCAGTGGGCGCACGAGCGATCCGCGGCCCTTGCCGCCAGGTTCGTCACAGAGTTCAGGTCGGTGCAGGGCGCGCCGGCCGGCGCCGCCGTCCTTGATGGCTTCGACCCAGGCCCGCCGCTCGGCCGCGCAGTCGGCCTGATGCGCGACCTCGACAGGCTCGACCGCACCAGCGCCGGCTGGGACGCGCAGTTCCGCAGGATCGTCGAGGCGCAGGCCGTGGCCGTCGACAGGCACACCCTCGACGCCGGCAGGCGCACCATCGAATGGTCCTCGACGGCGGCAGGACGCAGGTGGAGGCGAGTCACGGACGGCGACCCGTGCGCATTCTGCGCGCTGCTCGCCACACGCGAGGACTACCGGTCGCGAGAATCCGCAGAGTACGTGGTGGGGCGCTCCCACGGGACGAAGGCGGGGCTCGTCTACACCGGCAAGGCCCGGCGGAGCCGCCAGATCGGCCAGAAGTACCACGACAACTGCGGCTGCACCGTCGTCGAGGTCGTCGGCGACATGCCGACCCCTCCCGGATACGACGAGTGCCGCGACGCGTACGACATGGCGCTCGAGGCGTGCGACCAGGCCGGCGAGCCGCGCACGACGCAGAACGTCCTCCGCCACATGCGCGAGTCGGGAGGCTTTCGTGACTCGCCAAAGCCGACGACGCAGGCCGGAGGGTCGGGCGCAGGAGGCAAGCCCCCACGCCGTGGCGCGGGACCCATCAGGGCGATGGGTGGCCCGCCCGACCCGGCCGACAAGGCGGCGTGGAAGCGCTACTGGAAGGACAGGCAGGACGCTCTACCGCTCGACTTCAAGGGCGATCGCATCGAGCCCCACGAGGTGCTGGCCTACGAGCGGCTGCAGCGCCTCGGTGAGGACGTCGACCCGATCAAGCGTTCGCTGGCGACTCCGAGGAACGACTTCGTGTGGCTCAGCCGGGACAGCCGGCTAGTGGAGATGAAGAGCTCCAAGGCAAGGTACTTGACGATCATGGGCCGGATCCACGTTGCAGTCAAAGAGGCCCGCAAGCATGGCATCGTCAAGGACGTGTTCCTCATCGACATCGGGGAAGCCGAACTCACCGAGGAACTGGCAGGGGAACTGAGCCGCTACAACCTCGACCGGTCGAGATACGCGATCCGGGAGTTGTACGTCATGTCCGGCGACGGGGCCCGGATCGACCAGGTCACCCTCAGGTGACAGACAGATGGGGAGACCTTCCCCAGCGCTGCCGAGGCGTCCTCCCCATCCGCCTCAAGACTAACCCACATGCACCGATTGAAGGAAGGCTCGCATGCCCAACAATGACGTAACCAAGCCCCCCGAGGGCGCTGAGCCCGGCTTCGAGCCGCCCGCCTCCCAGGCTGCGCTGGACGAGATCATCGAGCGCCGGCTCACCGCCGAGCGGGCCAAGTATGCGGACTACGACGAGCTTAAGGCCAAGGCGGCCCGCTTCGACGAGGCGGAGCAGGCCGGCAAGTCTGAGCTGCAGAAGGTGCAGGAGAAGCTCGAGGCGGCCATGGCAGAGAACGGCACCCTCAAGTCCCGCGCCCTCGCGGCAGAGGTCGCCGCCGCCAAGAAGCTCCCGCCGGCCGCGGCCCAGTTCCTCGGCGCCGGCACCCGCGAAGAGCTCGAGGCGAGGGCCGACCAGCTCCTGGCGCTCACCTCCCACGAGAAGCAGCCGCCGAAGCTGGCCGGCGCCGGAGCCCCACCCCCCGAGGGTCCGCGCGCCGCCGAGATCCAGTTCATGAAGACCCTCTTGGAGAAGGAGTAACAATGGCCGTTTTCGGCACCACCAACGCGAAGGTGCTCATGCCCCGCAACATCGCGGACGGCATGATCACCCAGACCCGCACCACCTCGCTGGTCGCGAAGCTGTCCAACCAGGAGCCGCAGAAGTTCGGCGACGTCGACTACATCGTCTTCAACGACTTCCCCAAGGCCGAATTCGTCGAGGAGGGCGCCGACAAGGCGTCGACCTCCGGCGGCTTCACCTCGGTCACCGCCAAGCCCCACAAGGCGCAGGTGACCATGCGTTTCAACGAGGAGGTCCAGTGGGCCGATGACGACTACCAGCTCGGCGTCCTGTCGGCCCTCTCCGATGCCGGCGGCGTCGCGCTGTCCCGCGCCCTCGACCTCGGCCTGATCCACCGCATCAACCCGCTCAGCGGCACGGCCATCACCGGCTGGGACAACTACATGATGGCCACCACCAAGAAGGTCGAGATCGCCACCGCCGACGCCGATGCCGACGTCCGGGCCGCCGTCGGCCTGGTCGTCAACGACTCCGGCAATCCGGCCCAGGTGACCGGAATGGCCGTCGACCCGAAGTTCGCCTGGTCCCTGGCGAACCTCCAGACCAAGCTCGCCAACGGCGACCCGTCCGGCACGCCCCGCTACCCGGACCTCGGCTTCGGCACCGACATCACCTCCTTCCTCGGCATCCCGACCGCCCAGGGCAACACTGTGTCCGGTCTCCCCGAGGCGCCCGACACGAAGGTTCGCGCCCTCGTCGGGGACTTCACGAACGGCATCCGCTGGGGTGTCCAGCGCAACTTCCCCGTCGAAATCATCCGCTTCGGCGACCCTGACGGCCAGGGCGACCTGCGCCGCAAGAACCAGATCGCCATGCGCCTGGAGATCGTCTACGGCTGGTACGTGTTCCCCGGAAAGTTCGCCGCCATCGTCGATGAGGTCTGAGAGGCGAATATGCGGTTGAAGAACACCCAGACAGGGTCCATCGTCAACGTGCCCTCCGACCTCGCCTTCCAGCTCGGCAGCTCCTGGCGGGCCATCGCCGAGCCCGAGAAGGCCGAGCCCGAGAAGGCCGAGCCCGAGAAGGCCGGCAGGGCCAAGAAGTAGCAGGGACAGGGGGCGGCGTGAGCAGATTCGTCCAGCCATCGGACCTGGCGCCCTGGGCGGACATACCGTCCGTCATGGCCGAGGCCCTCATCGCCGACGCGGAGGCTCAGGCCGTCCATGTCGCCCCCTGTCTCACCACGGCTGCGCTCGACGCCGACCAGAAGGCGTTCGTCCTGTCCATCCTGCGCGGCGCGATCATCCGCCGCTGGAAGCGTGACAATGACGACGGCAAGCAGGTGATCATCGGCCAGGTGTCGGTCGGACCCGGAGACACGAGCCACCCGGGTCGCATCATGTGGGAGTCGGAGATCAAGCAGCTCCAAGCCCTGTGCGCGCAGCTCTCCGGGTCGGCGGCCGGCGCGTTCACCATCAACACCGGCCTCCACCGCGCCAGCATGTCGCGGCACCGCCCGTGGTGCGACACGATGTTCGGGCGCGCATCATGCTCGTGCGGCGCCGGCCTGTCGGGCGGCGACCCGCTGTGGGAGCCATGATGCTGCCGTCGGAGATCGCCACCGAGACCATCCAGGTGCTCGAGGCGGCCGAGTACACGAGCTACGGGCAGACCAGCCAGGACTGGACAAAGCCGACCGTCTCGGCGACAGTCAGCGGCTGCTCGGTGCAGCCTCAGCAGACGGTCGAGGTCCTCGATGGCCGCCTCGCCACCACGCAGCAGCTCCAGGTGTGGGCCCCCCTCGACGCGCCGGTGGGCCCGCGCAACAGGATCCGCTGGCGCGGCGTCGACTGGCGCATCACCGGCGACGTCCTGCCCTGGCACGACCCGACCGGCCGCGACCTGTCGCACGTCACGTTCACCGTCACCTCGACGAGGGGGTAGGAAATGGCTGGTGTCAAGGCGTTCAGGCCGAACACGGCGGGCATTCGCAAACTCGCCCTGCGGGCGCCGGGTACCGAGCAGATCATCTCTGACAGGACGGAGGCCGTCTTCTCGGCCCTCCAGGCGCAGGGGGTGGACCCGCGGCGCATCAGCCACAACCTTGCTGGCGCGTCCCGCCCGCGCGGGTATGTGGCCCGCTGGGGCGGCCTCGCGCACGAGGCCGCCGACGGCGCCCTCGACAAGGCCCTCCGGGCGCAGGCCGGGCGATGAGCGGGGGGCCGCTCATGCGGCCGGCCGATCCGGTCCGCGTCGTCCTTGACTGGCTGCCGGGCGTGATCGCCCGCGCGCCGGGCCTCGCCGGGTTCAGGGCGGGCGCCGTCATCCCGGCGCAGGACCGCCCGCCAAGATTCGTCCGGGTCGACATGGTCGGCATGGTCGACATGGCCAGGCCTGGCGTCGCCGAGTACGACGTGCGGTGCCAGATCTGGCACGAGCAGGGCCGGCAGCAGCGCCTGGCTGCCGCGTCGGAGCTCCTCGCCTGGGCAAGGGCGACCCTGCACGCCCGTCGCGAGTCAGGCCCGATCGACATGCCGGACCCGGCGGACGGGTCCGTCGAGCTGACCCAGATCGTCATTGGAATCATCCTGAAAGGAACCCAGCAGTGAAAATCCGCATGCTCGGCCCTGAGCAGAGGGTCAACGGCAAGGAAGTCAAGGTCGGCGACGTCGTCGACGCCGACAATGCGAGCCACGCCAGGTGGCTCATCAGGGCCGGCCTCGCCGCACCTGTCGGCGATGAGACCGAGAAGACGGAGAAGGCTGGCAAGGCCGAGAAGGGCGGCGCGAAGTGAGCATCAGCAACCTTAACAACGCCAACGTCGAGATCTACGGCGGCGACCTCGACATGGTCGCCGTCGCCCCCCATGGCACCGTCCTCCCTGTCGGCATGGTTGACCTCGCCCTCCCATTCAAGGACGTCGGCTGGCTGTCCGAGGACGGCATCGACTGGGACGACGACGTCGACACCACGGACGTCACGGGGCACCAGGGCGGCCGCATCGTCGTCAAGATCCCCGCGAACGTCTCCCGCACCTTCAAGTTCCAGTGCCTCGAGGAGACGGCCCTCACCGTCGGACTGCGCTACCCCGGCTGGAAGTCCACCAAGGTCGAGCCGACCACCGGCGAGCCCGCCTCCTACGGCGGCCTGATCCCCGGCCCCAAGGCCGACCCGAGGGTGTACGTCCTCGATCTGCACTCGATCACCAACGATGGCCACAGGAAGCGCTACGTGATCCCTGACGGCTCCGTCACCAAGGTCGCTACCATCAACCACAAGCGCGGCGACACCGCAGCCCTCCTCGAGTTCACCGTCGAGGCGCTCGAGGGCCTTGTGTACCTCTACTACACCAACGAGGCCGGCTTCGCGGTCGTCTGACGGCGCCTGCGCGGCGGCGTCAGGGGCGAAGCGGCCGCAGGACCGCAGGCCCGCCAGCGCGAAGGCGGACGTCCAGCCGTCGGCGATGACGGTCGCCTACGACGGCCACGAGTACACCATTGAGCCCGACAGGCTGAACGACATCGAGCTCTTGGAGCAGTTCGCCGCCGCGCAGTCGGCGGACGAGGGCGACGGCATCGCCCAGTCCATCGCCGCCCTCCGCATGGTCCGCCTGCTGCTCGGTGACGCGCAGTACGACGGCTTCAAGGCGGACCAGGTCGCCGCGCACGGCGTGTGCTCGGCGATCGCCCTCGGCGAGCTCTTCAAGGCGATCATGGAGGCCTCGCCGGGAAACTGACGCTCCTCACCTCGCTGCTCGCCGAGCGAGGTGAGGCACTCGAGGCCGACTTCGCCCGCTACTACCCCGCATGCCCCCTGGAGGGCCTGTGGACGGGCGGGCTGACGGTCCGCAAGGCGTCGGTCCTGGCCGAGCACCTTCCACCCGACGCCGCCGTGTGGCGCGTCGGCCCGGACGACCAGATCTGGTCGCGCGAGGTGCAGGCGATCGTCGACCTGCGCGACGACCTGCGCGCCCTCCTCGCCCCCAAGGCGAAGCAGATCCCGAGGCCCGGCGACGACCCCAGAACCACCGACGGCGCCGCCATCGCCGCCGCCAAGGCGAACAAGTTCAGGCAGCTCCAGGCCGCCCGCGCAGCGCAGCGGGATCGGCCGACCCAATAGGCGGACCCCCTCTCCGCGGCAAGACCGACACGGACGAGGGGGTAGTGGATGGCCGGATTCACAGGCGGCGTCGAGGTCGGTACCGGCTACGTCACGATCGTCCCCAACGCCCAGGGCTTCGGGAAGGCGGTCGCCCGCCAGGTCGCCGAAGAGATCGACGCACCGGTCGAGCAGACGTCGAGGAAGGTGTCGGGCAGCCTCGGCGGCGCCTTCACAACGGTCGCCAAGGTCGGCGGCGCCGCCCTCGGCACGGTCGGTACCGCCGTCGGCGCCCTGGCCGCGAAGGGCGGCATAGCGCGCGCCCTCGCCATCGAGAACGCCCAGGCGAAGCTCGTCGGGCTCGGTCACGACTCGGCCGACGTGTCGGCGATCATGTCCGACGCCCTCGACTCGGTGAAGGGCACCGCCTACAGCCTCGGCGACGCGGCCACAGTCGCCGCCTCCATGTCCGCCGCCGGGATCAGCTCCGGCGCGCAGATGCGCACCGTCCTGTCCACCGTCGCCGACACGGCCCAGATCAGCGGCAAGTCGATGACCGAGGTCGGCGCCATCTTCTCCTCGGTCGCGGCGCGCGGGAAGCTGCAGGGCGACGACCTGCTCCAGCTCACGAGCGCCGGCGTGCCCGTCCTGCAGTTCCTCAGCAAGCAGCTCGGGGTCACCACGCAGGACGTCTCCGACATGGTCTCGCGTGGCCAGATCGACTTCCAGACGTTCTCCGACGCCATGCAGGCCGGGCTCGGCGGCGCCGCCCAGGCGGGCGGGCGCACCTTCACCGGCGCCCTCGACAACGTCAAGGCGGCGCTGTCGCGACTCGGTGCCGCAGTCGCCACGCCAGCCCTCAACGGACTCCGCGACACGTTCAACGGCCTGATCCCCGTCATCGACGACGCCACGGCGGCCGCGCAGCCCCTCATCGACGCCCTCGCCGACAGGCTTGGCAGGGCGGCCGACAGCGCCTCCGGAGTGCTCGACCGCGTCCACGGAAGCCTCCAGGGCATCGGCCAGGTCGATCTCGGCGCGTTCGGCCAGACGATAAGCGGCCTCGCCCCGGCCATCGGGGCGGCCGGCGGCGCCCTGTCCAGCCTTGCCGGCGGCCTCCCCGTCGTGGGCGGGCTGTTCAGCGGGATGACCGCACCGGTCGGCGCCATCATCGGCGCCTTCGGGGCGATGGTCACCCAGTCGCAGCCGCTGCGCGACGCCCTGGGCCAGCTCGCCGGCACCCTCGGCGGCGCCGTCGCGTCCGCGATGCCGGCCGTCACAGACCTGTTCGGCGCGTTCGGCCGAGTCCTCGGCCAGGCGGGCGACGCGGTGGCGCCGTTCGTGCGCGGCCTGGCTGCCGCAGTCGCATCCATGATGCCGGTCATCACCGGGATCGTCTCCGGGCTGGCAGCCGCCCTCGGCGGCATCGGCGACTGGATGTCAGGCCACCAGGCGCTCATCCAGTCGCTCCTGGCGGCCGTGCTCGCCGGGTTCACCGCGATCAAGGCGGTCAACATCGTCTCGCAGGTGACCAAGCTCAGTGGCGTCGTCACCAAGCTCGGCACTGCCGTCAAGGGCGTCATGACCACCCTGTCGGCGAACCCGATCGGCATTGTCATCGCCGCCATCGCCGCCCTCGTCGCCGGGCTCATCTACGCCTACCAGCACTCCGAGACGTTCAGGAACGTCGTGCAGGGCGCCTGGAACGGCATCAAGACGGCCGTGCAGGCGGTCGCGGACTGGTTCACCGGCACCCTCGTGCCGGCCTTCCAGGCCGTCTGGGACGGTATCAAGGCCGGCGTCGAGTGGCTGTGGCACAACGTGTTCGAGCCGGTCTGGGAAGGCATCAAGGTCGCGGTCGCGGTCGTCGTGACCGCCATCAAGCTCGAGATCGACGGGCTCGTGTGGGTGTGGCAGAACCTCATCGCACCCGTCCTCGAATGGCTCTGGCACACCATCTTCGAGCCCGCGTGGAATGGCATCCGCGCGGCGATCGAAGCGGTCGTCGGCTGGTTCACCGGCACCGCCTGGCCGGCCATCCAGACCTTCGCGGGCTGGGTCGGGGACGGCTTCAACGCCCTCCGGGACGCGATCGGCGCGGCCTGGGGGTGGATCCGGGACAACATCATCGGCCCGGTCGTCGACTGGTTCATGACGAGCGTCTGGCCCCGTATCATCGCGTTCAAGGACGCGGCCGTCTGGGAGTTCAACATGCTCCGCGACGGCGTGGGGGCCGTCTGGAACTTCATCCGGGACAACATCATCAGCCCGGTGGTGGACTGGTTCACCGGCACCGTGGTCCCGCGCATCATCGGATTCAAGGACGGCGTCGTCAACGCCTTCAACGTGATGAAGGACGGCGTGGGGGCCGCCTGGGGTTGGGTGCGTGACAACATCGTGCAGCCGGTCGTGGACTGGTTCACCGGCACTGTCGTGCCCCGGTTCACGTCGGTGAAGGACAACATCGTCGGCGCCTTCAACGTGATGAAGGACGGCGTGGGGGCCGCCTGGGACGCCCTGAAAGAGCTCGCCGCGAAGCCCGTCCGGTTCGTGGTGAACACGGTCGCGGCCGGCGTGGTGGAGACCTACAACACCGTCGCGTCCAAGTTCGGCGCCGCCACCGCCACCGTGCCGCACGTCGACTTCGCCTCCGGCTCCTACGACGCCAGAGAAGCCCGCATCGCCGACGCCCCGATCCTCTGGGCCGAGGCCGGCCCCGAGGCCTACATCCCGCTGGACCCCGCCAAGCGGGCGCGGAGCCTGGACATCTGGCGGCAGACCGGACGGGCCCTCGGCGTGCGCATGTACGAGGACGGCGCCTTCAACCCGAAGAACGCCATCGGCGGCCACAACCTCGGCACCAAGAAGGCCGGCGACCCGCTCGGCGACATCGCCCATATCCTGGGCGAGCTCCTCAAGGACCCGATCGGCTACCTGAAACGCAAGGTCAACGACCTGCTGGCCGGGTTCGCATCGTCCCCGTTCGGGGAGGTCGTCGCCGGCGTCCCCCGCCAGATCGCCGCCGACATCGGGAACTGGCTGAAGGAGCACATCAGCGGGTGGCTGGGCGCCGCCTCCGGCAGCGCCGCGTTCGACGCCTGGTGGCTGGCCGCGGTCGCGGTCAACCCGCTGATGGCGCCGTACAAGGCGATCGCCGCGAAGGTGGCCGAGATGGAGTCGGGGTTCAACCCGACGGTCCAGAACAACTGGGATTCCAATGCGGCCGCCGGCCACCCCAGCGCCGGGCTGATGCAGCTCATCAGGCCGACGTTCGAGGCGTACAAGTGGCCGGGCTTCAACGACTGGCTGGGCCCGGTCGACCAGCTGCTCGCCTGGTGGAACTACGTGAACGCGCGCTACGGCGGTCCGATGAATATTCCGGGCATCGTCTCGATGGCCGGAGGCGGCGGGTATGTGGGCTACGCCCGCGGCACTGACAGCGCCCGCCGCGGCCTCGCCTGGGTCGGCGAGCGCGGCCCCGAGCTCATCCGCTTCCACGGCGGCGAGCAGGTGATCCCGCACGACCGGCTCAGCACGGCCACGGCCGGCGCGACATACGTGTTCAGTCCCACCTACCGCGACGACGACCGATCGATCCGCCGCGACATGGAGACATGGGAGCGCGAGCTGCGGAGGGCTGGCATCTGATGGTCATCGACCGCATCACCATCACCGACGGCACGTACGCCATCACGGCGGACAGACAGCCGACCTGCTGGCCGCGCATGGCCTTCGTCTCGTCGTCCGGCGTCGACGACGGCTGGGGCGTCGACTCGACGAAGGTGCAGCGCGCAGGCGGCCGGGGCGCCACGGTGTCCGGCTGGCAGCGCCCCGGCAGGGAGCTCACCATCGCCGGAGCCTGGCAGGGCATGGACCCGGCCGAGGCGCGCCGCGTCATCGACACGATCAGGGCGATCGGCGCGACAGGGCGCACCGTGACACTCACCCGGCAGACCGGTCTCGGCCTGCGCAGCATCGACACCGTCCTCGACGGCGAGCCGGACATCACAGCCCACCTCGACGACTGGTCCGGCGTCATCGAGTGGAAGCTGCCCTTCTACGCGCCGGACCCCGTCTGGCACGCCCCGCCGGTCGAGGTGCAGGCCAGCACGGCAGGCCAGGACGCCGGGCTCGTCTGGCCGCTCTTCGCCCCCGAGGGCCTCCTCGACTGGGGCGCCGTCACATCCCAGGAGGCGTCCATCGCCAACCCCGGCAGCATCGACGCCTGGCCGACTGTCACGGTGCGGGGCCTCCTGCCATCCGGCTTCATCATCGCCGACGCGGCCACCGGCCAGCGGGTCGTGTACCGGGGCGCCGTCACCCCGACCGCGCCGGTGACCATCGACTTCGCCTCCGGTACGGCCACCACGCCAGGCGGCGGGTCGACAGAGCTCATCACCGCCCGCGACTGGTGGACGGTCCCAGCCGCAGGCACTGCACGCCCGACGCTGACGAGCATCCAGTCCGGCGGCTCGGGCGCCGCCACCATCACCATCCGCCCGGCATGGGCATGACGAGAGGAGAGGCCGCATGGCACAGCTCGGCGCCGCCGCTGACAGCAACGGCATCCGAACCAGCCCCGAGACGGCGCAGCAGGTCATCGCCGCCCAGTACGTCAACGCGGCGCAGTGCCCGATCGTGTCGGGTGGCGCCGTGACCGGCACCTCGACGCTCGCCTACCACGTCCAGGCGGGCGTCGGCCTCGTCTCCACAGCGGCCGGCGCCGTGTACGCCGCCTGGGCCGACACAGACACCGCCCTCACCTCCGCCCCCGAGACGGGCACCGCGACCGACGTCATCTACGTTGACTCGGACGGGCTCGTCAAGATCTGCCGGGACGGGACCGTGCCGAGCGGAGTGTGCATCCTCGACAAGCGTGTCATCGCCGCCGCCGCCACCGCCACGACATCCACCACGACAGCCTGGAAGCGGATCTTCGCCGAGGGCTACGGCGCGTCCCAGGGGACTCTCGCGTTCTATCGGGAGACCGCCCCCGAGGGGCAGCAGGCGGCCGGCGACTGGACGTTCGACCTGTACTTCACGACGACCGAGACCCGCGACGTCATGTACACGGTCTGCCAGGAATTAAAAACGCCAGACGTCGGCGAGCTCAACCCGGCCGCCATCCGGTGGACGATCACCGTCGACGGGTCGGTCTTCTGCCAGTTCGAGATGTTGGCGTGCCGCATGTACCGGGTCGAGATGAAGGACACCTTCCACCCGTCGCTGCCCCCGGGCAACCACCACGTCGCGTTCCAGCGGCACGTGCAGTGGCCGGCCGGCGCGATGGTCTACCACTTCGGCAAGGTCGGGGGCTACGAGCGCGGCTATCTGCGAGTCAACGACGCGGGCGTGGCGGCACAATGAGCTGGGCCGCGTGGCTGGCCACGACGAAGACGGGCCGCCTCGGCCCGCGCCTGCCACTCCTGGACGGCTCGAAGGCGACGGTCGAGCTCAACACCGGCGGCTCGTCGAGCATCGTCACCGAAGGCGACTGGCTCGACACCATCCCCATGCACTGGTGGTACCCGTGGGCCTCAAGCATCGTCGTCGCCCACCGCACGGATGGCCTCGACGTCGACTGGCAGCCGATCCTGCTCGGCCCCATCACGGACTTCCCGGCCTGCAGCATGACCGCCGCCGCCGGCGAGTCCGGCCAGCCGGTCACCCTGACCGGCGGCGACCTGCGCGACATGCCCGCCGTATCATCACCGGCACGGCAGACTGGGACGGAGCGTCCGGCACCTGGGCGCTCCAGCACACCAGCGTCCGCTATGAGCGCATGAGCCTCGGCACCATCGCCGACCGCATCATCGACCTCGCGACCGCCCGCCAGGCCGGCTCCCTGCCGATCCGCCACCGCCAAGACCTCGCCCAGACCGACCTGAGCGCCGCCGTCGGCCACGCCCGCCAGTACGACGCCTGCAATCTGGCGAACAACGGCGTCGACAAGCGCCTCTCCGAGCTCTCCGACGTCATCGGCGGCCCCGACATCATGCTGCGCCCAGGAATCGACTGGGGCGACACCATGACCCCACCGGCCGCCTACGCCACCGTCATCCACGGCGTCGAGGGTCAGCCGCAGATACCACAGCGCCGCACCACGGTCTGGGACGCCACACGCCCAGCCGGGCCCGTCACGTCTATCTCTGCGACCGTCGACGCGTCCCAGATGTGGACGCGCCGCTGGGCCACCGGGGCCGGGCAGGACGCCGACATCCTCATGGACGTCCGCCAGGCCGAGCAGATGCTGCAGGCCGGCATGCCGCTCATGGAGGATGTCACCGCCTACTCGTCGGTGACGACGCACGCCACCCTCCTCGCGCACGTCGACGCGCTCGTCGCCGCCGGACAGCGCCAGACTGTCCAGTGGACCGCCACCGTCGACCTCACCCACCCGGACGCATCACCCGGAGTATGGCATGTCGGAGACCGGGTCAGGGTCATCACACCGCCGACCCGCGCCTACGCGGCCCTCACCGAGGCGTCGGCCCAGGCCCCCTGGCCGCCCCGACGCGAGGACAGAACCATGACCGTCGTCAAGGCGACCTTCGACCTGTGCGCTGAGACCGCAACCGTCGACCTGCAGGAGGACGCTGCCGATGCGTAGACGCGACATCCGCCCAAGCCCGGAGACCCTCGCCGCCAGGCTCGTCGACGCCACCGTCGGAGCCCGCAGGGCCGCCACGACGGCCCCTCAGGGCACCATCGCCGTCACCGACGTCACCTGGTACACCCAGGAGGCCGGCCAGCCAGACCCCGACACCGGCGCCATCCCCATCACTCGCACACGGGCCGGCAGCCTAACAGACCTGGCCACCCGCGTCGCCAGGCTGGGGGGCTGAGATGCCAGACGCCGAAGCGCAGGCCTACGGCGCCACGGTCAACCCCGCCTCCGGCACCGCAGCCCTCACCTCGCAGGTGCCCGGCTGGCATCTCGCCATCACAGCAACCGGCTGGCGCCTCAGCCTCCCCGACGGGACGGCAGCAGCACAGGGCCGCTGGAGCGTCGCCCGCACCGCGCCCGGACCAGTGACGGTCCTCGCCACACCAGGCGCCATGTGGATCTCCTACGGCCCCGAGCTCGCCTACGCGGCATCACCCGACCTGGCCGCCCTCCCCGCGGTCCTGCCCGCCTGGTCCGCGTCCCTCGGCGCCACCGTCACCGCGCCATGGGCCATCGCGCTCCCCACCGCAGCAGGCCAGCAGCACACCATCGGCGCAGGGGTCGTCGCCCTCACCGCCAACGCCCTCGACTCACTGCGCGACATCCTCCGCCGCACCGCCGCCGACATCACGGTCGCCGCCGCGTGGGGAGGACAGACCACCAGCGCCAGCATCGACATCGACCCGTCCGCCCACGGCGCACAGCCCGGGGACCGCATCATCCTCGCCGTCGGCACCAGCCAGCAGACCTACGACTGGACCCCGGCCGAGGCCGCCGGCTGGCGCGTCATCCTCGACCGCCACTGGACCGGCACCCTCAAGTCGTCCATCCTCGTCTCGCCGCCCCTCGCAGACGGTGCATCACACATCGCAGCGGAGGCGAGCTCCGCGATGGAGGCCGGATGGCAGGCCGTCGCCGTGCGCGGCATGACATCCACCCCGGCCGTCGGCGCCCCAAAGGCGCGCGCCGAGGCGCCGGCCGAGACGACGACCGTCACCTGCCCCTCAACGATCCTCCGCGCGCCGGGCCTCGCCCTCGCCGTCGCCTTCGAGCGCACCTACGCGCCAGAGACCGCGGAGCAGATCACCCTCACCGCACCAGACGGCTGGACGGACGGGGCGCGCACCGCGCAGGCCGCGAACCCGCAGACCGTCGCCACCGCCTGGCGCGCCCAGCGCGAGGCGGGCCCGACGGGCGACGTCACCTTCACCTGGCCGAACAGCCAGGCAACCAACGGCCTCGGCATCCAGCTCCACCTGCCCGGCGCGGCCCGCACCGGCGCGACAGCGTGGACGCCGCCACAGACCGCCTCGGCGACCGTCACCGGCCTCATGTACACGGCGACGACGGACCGGCCGGCGTACGTCGCCCACCGGTGCGCCTCCGGCGCCGTCGGCGGCGACGAGTACACGACCGAGGGGATCGCCGCCGCGGCAGCGGCCGGCTACCGGGCCGTCGAGATCAGCGTCTACAGGTGCTCCACCGGCGAGTGGGTCGGCAGCCACGACTGGACCGTGCAGCGAACCACCAGCCAGCCGTACCAGATCTGGCAGACCCCGTGGAGCACCCTCGCCGCCCTCGAGCAGACCGGAGGGCACAAGCTGCACACCCTCGACGAGCTCGCCGACGAGGCCGACAGGCGCGGCATGATCATCTGCCTCGACCACAAGACCACGAGCTCGGCCGCCGCGCCTGGGGCCGGCGACCAGGACTCCCACCGCGCCCTCATCACCTGGGCGCAGGCCCGCTATAGGGACAGGGTCGGCGAGAGGATCGTGTGGAAGCACTTCGCCACCCCGTGGGGCGCAGACCTCGCCCGCACGGCCGGCATGCGCACCATGGCCATGCTCTACGACACCGAGATCGACGCCGCAGACCTGACCGCACCGGACATCCTCGGCCTCGAATACGGCGCCACCGCCGCCCACTGGCAGACCCTCACCGCCACCGGGCGGCCGACGATCGCCCACATCATCACCAGCAGGACCCAGGCCGCCACGGCCCTGTCCCGCGGCGCAACCTGTCTCATGTGCTCCGACCCGGCGCAGTGCGCGCCCGGGATGACCTACTGAAGGAGTCGCCATGGGTTCCACCGACGACCTGACAGCCCTCGTGCAGGCCCGCCTCGCGCCGCTGCGCACCATCTCCTCCGACGAGCGCCTCGCCGACTGGCTGCCATGCCTCCAGGTCTCCACCTACGTCACCGAGGCCGGCAGGCATGTCACGGTCGTCTGCTGGCACACAGGCCGCCGCAAGGCCGAGGAGGCCGCAGAGACGATCTTCCGGATGCTCAACGGCTGGTACCCGCCCGGGCCGTGGCACCGGCTCACCGCCCGCATCTGCGGCTCCTGCGAGCCCGCCGGCCTCGGCCGGGCGTGGGCCCGCGTCGACGCCGAAACGCGGTGGGAGGGCGGCGCCTGATGCCGCCATGGCTCACCGACGCCGTGCTCGTCTCGCTCGTCACCGGCGCCCTCGGCATCATCGCCGGCCGCATCTCCTCGCACGGCGCCGTCGCCGCCGCCGAGACGGCCGGCAGGTCGAAGCAGCGCGAGCTGATGATCGCACCGTACGAGGCCCTCGCCGCCCGCGTCGAGCAGCTCGAGACCGAGGCCTCCGACCAGCGCGTCGAGGCCGACGCCCTGCGCGCCCAGGTCGCCGAGCTACGCATCGAGGTCGCCAACCTGCGCGCCGACCGGGACCGGCTGTCCGCCCGCGCCAGCGAGCGGGACAGCCAGTGGCAGGCGGGCTGGGATGCGCTGCGCGCCGACTGGCAGGACCGGCGACGGGATCCAGCCCCGCCCGACTATCCGACACCGAAGCTCCCCTGACGGGGAGGGGAAGGACGGCCCGATGCAGGGCATCGACATCTCTAGTTACCAGGCCGGCATCGACCTGGCCGCCGTGCCGGGCGACTTCGTCATCGTGAAGGCCACCCAGGGGACCGGCTATGTGAACCCTGACTGCACCCGAGCCGTCGAGCAGGCCCTCGCCGCCGGCAAGCTCGGCGTCTACCACTACGTGTCAGGCGGCAATGCAACGGCTGAGGCCGAATACTTCCACAGCGTCTGCCAGGGCTGGGACGCCCGAGCCATGTGGTGCGTCGACTGGGAGGCCGGCTCCAACACGGCCTGGGGCGACCTCGGCTACCTCGAGCAGCTCTGCAGGCGCCTCGCCGACCTGTGCGGGCGCAAGCTCATGCTCTACGCGTCCGCAGCGGCCTTCCCGTGGCAGCTGTGCGAAGCGCTCGGCATGGGCAGCTGGGTCGCCCAGTACGCCAACATGAACGCCACCGGCTACCAGGATCACCCGTGCGATGAGGGCGCCTACCAGTGCGACATCCGCCAGTACTCGGCCACTGGCCGGCTACCCGGCTGGGGCGGCGACCTCGACCTCAACAAGTCCTACATCACAGCCGCCGACTGGGCGGCCTACACAGGAGGAGCAGATGACATGCAGCTGACCGACACCGTCCGCCGCCCCGACGGCCACGAGTCGACCGTGGGCGACATCCTCGCCTGGCTCGACCAGCGCCTCGAGCGCCTCGACCGGATCACCCGACCCGACGGCAAGACCGTCGACCTGGCGACCATCGCCGCCTACAACGACCAGCGCCTCGAGCGCCTCGAGCGCCTCGTCGCCGGCGGCGGCATCGACGTACTCAACACCGACGGCACCAGCGCCGGCCGCCAGACCGACCTCGCGACCGAGGCCGCATGGAACTCGGCCAACGTGCTGCGCCTGCTCGCCGCCTCGGGCGTCTCGGACGAGCAGATCGACAAGATCAAGCAGGCGATCGTCGACGCGAAGATCCAGATCAGCGTCGTCGGGCCGACCCCCGCCGTCGAAGGAGGCGACGCCGCATGAGCACCGTCGAGGCACTCGCCGTCGTCATCTCCGGAGGCATCGTCCCGCTCGCCGTCTGGCTCGCCGCCAGGACCGGCTGGACCGGAGACCGCAAACGCGCCGCTGTCGCGGCCCTGTCCCTCGCGCTCGGGGCCGTCTCGGCGATCCTGACCGGCGCCCTGGCCGTCCCCGAGCCGGCCGCCCGCATCATCGGCAGGGTGATCGTGGACGCCGCCGCGATCCTGACCGCCAGCCAGGCGGCCTACAAGCTGCTCGAGTCCAAGCTCTCCACGAGCTCGAGCGCGGGCCCCACCACACCCGCACCCTGATCCACAGCAGACCGCGCACACCGCCCCCGCCACCCACGACTCCGGGTGACGGGGGCGGCTTCTGCGCGCCCCGAGGCTGTTCCGCCAGCCGGCCACGGTCCGGCGCAGCGGCACGACAGCTCGATGCACATTCGATGCACGCGATCTCGTTTCGGATCATCATGGCTTGTCAAAGCTGTTGGCCATGGAGGTTCAAGTCCTCTCTCGGACACCCCTTCGGGGCCCCACCGTCGCGGCGGGGCCCTTCCTCGATGGGCAACCGATCGGCGACGCCGGTGACGAGGAAGCTGTGAACGGCTCACAGCTCCGCACCGTGGATTGTCCACTCCCTGAGACGGATCCCAAGGAATCTCACGGGATTTATCCCCGTACTTCATCACATCCGCGACAAATCTTTCTGCATCCAGCTCACGACACCCTGAGTGACACAAGATTCACCCTTACTGAACCCCCAGAGCATGCTCCCCGACTGGCATTCGCCCCGCGGATCGCCTACACTGTTTTCTGTGGTTTTCGTAAGAAAACCGCATCCTGAAGCTGTGAGCGGTGCTTGGCGTTGCGTCACCCACCCCCACGTCCGTCGCGCATGCCCCCGATGGGATCGTGCGCCCGGCAGGACACCGAATGCGCCAGGCGTGCACCCCCACCGCCGGCGCTCCCCCCTTCGGTGATTCGTCGGGCGCCCCATCGGAGCCCACCCCCAGCGCGACGGATGAGGCGCCACCCCCGTTCGCCGAGCACTGTTCACAGTATGACCACGAATCCTCGTGGGTCGAGATCGGCCCGGGCCGCGCAGTCGCTGCGCA